>OHEH01000652.1_pt1 | contig 13434 bp, 20 predicted proteins | sample 1567221 | NCBI WGS metagenome assembly OHEH01 (sample SAMEA3879586, study PRJEB24766) | human gut metagenome | biome: human-associated habitat; feature: feces | place: USA | collected 1985/1987
GATACATCAGGTGCGGTAAAAGAAACTCCTTTAGCATCAATCATAAAACCGCTGAGTGTTGCCGTATTGGTTCCACGCTTTGTTGTTACTCCCATGATGTTGCCAGAAGCACTTCCGTCAAACTCAATATCTCCAAGCAAGTAAAATCCTCCACGATTCGTGGTAACATCTCCTGCAAAAGTCATAAGTCCTTTGGTATAAGAAGTAATGCCCCAATAAATTTGTGAACGGTTAACCCAATAAATGGCTGCTGTTCCTGCATCACCGTATGCTGTTGAATAAGGAATGACTTCCGTTTCTGGATCATAAACAATAGTTTCGCCATCCTCATTGATGTAAAAGTGAACAATAGAAATCTCGGAGTTTGGATCAGGCGCAGGTGCATCATCAGGCAGCCAAGATGGTAATGTTTGCGACGGTGCTCCTTTTGTATCTGCGGCAAAGGCGGTAACACTCATGGAGAGTAGCATAACAACGGATAACAGGACACATAATGCTTTTTTCATAGATTAACTCCTCGTTTGGTATCAATGCCCATTGAGAGCATGGAAAATTAGTAGATAAAACCATCGGCAGCGCATAACCTAAACATCGACTATATAAGCTATGCGCTTGTCCTGCTGATTTTAAGTCGCAGCCTCCATAGTGGGCAAGAGAAATAAGCAGACCCACACAAATGCTCCCATAAAGTATTTACCGTTGCCATCGCTTATTTCACCTCCTGTTTTGTGGATTTACTTGTATAACGGACAGACACAGAAAAAGGGACAATCTTTTTCTAAATTTTTTAGACGGTGCGTTCGGTAGAAGTTGCATCAATCTTGTCTACCCCAGTTGTGACAACTACTCTGGTGCGGTATGTAATACCCATTGTGCCGGTGTAAGTTTTGGTAATGCTAACCGATCCAGTTCCATCAATCGACCATGAGGTGACGGGTGTCCAACCATTCCCAACTTTCTTTTCCAGATAGAGGGTACCTACGGATGATGTCGTCGATTTTTTTGGTGAAATGTATACCGACACAGAAATCTGCTTGCCAGAGATTGAGATAGACGGGACAACAACATTGGTGCTTTCCCATCGGGGAGTAATGGTTTGTATCGAACCTGTTTGCGACATACTCTCAGGCGCATTTGATGCCGCCGATGCGGGTACGGCATGAGCGGTCATCAGTAGAGCGGTAGTTAGTGCCAATGTGACAATTTCTTTTTTCTTCATAAATAAAATCCTCCTTGTGCATTATTGGTATCACCCATATAACGCACAAGGAGGAAAAAAGGGACAATGCTTTCGTGTTCCCATAAAACAGTATTTGCAAATGCTCCCGCAATGGGGAAGATTGGGCGCGACTTCGGTCACGCCTTTTCTTTTGCTTCCAAATCATCCAGAGGGATATATACTCCTCTGTTAATTGTCCAATAATCCTTATAAGCGTAACCGTCCATTGTCCCAACCAACAGCTTCGTTGACTTCTTAAATCCTACTCTTTTCATTGCTTCAATTCTTTCAACTGCATAAACAGGAACTTTTGTAATTATTTCCTCGCACTCAAACAAATCAAATGTAGGTGGTACAATAAGATTCATAATTGTAAAAATTTCTTCTGAAGTTTCATATTCACTTTTCAAATCAAGTCTAAGAACACCCACATGATTAAAGTTGTCGTTTGCACTACGATGAAACACTTCAATCGTGCCGATAGCTTCATGCTTTTCTTTGTCAATAATTGTCCACCTGACAAACCATTTGGATGAATAGGAACTAAGCCAAAACTTAATAGCTTGTCTCATTCGATCTTCATTTGGATAATAGAAATTATCTCCATGACAATTATCGCTGTTGAAAAACGGTAGTGCATTTTTATCACTATACACGCTTACAAGATCCTCGGCATCATCAAGTTGCGAAAACCTCAGTAGAAATTTATCATTTTCAAAAGCTGGACAGTTTTCATATACGTCTGACATTTTATTATACCTCCTGAAATTTTGATTTGTTCAGCTAAGATGAGTATATCATTCTGTTGTTATACCAGCGGCAATTTTTATCAGTTCGTCCATATCAATAGAGCCATATATAGAAAAGAAATCGCCATCCCGCTCATAGCAAATATAATTCAAATCATCTTTCTTGAAGTAGTAGCCAATCACACCATCCTTGTCAAACGATTCAATTTCTGTATTTTCTGCGTCGGCGTAAATCCTTGTATCTGATTTACTAAGAAGAATATTAAAATAACTCGATTCGTTGATGGCATATTCATAGGCAAGCATTTCCGGCTGTTCAACCGTATTCTTCAATTCCGCCCCGTCGGGAAGATAGGTAGGCTTATAGCTCTGCAAATCGGGCTTTGTGTTTTCCCCGTCGCTTTGCAGTTCAAAGATACTGTATTTTTCAAATGTCTCGACTATCCACGCAATCACTTTTTCCCTGATCTTTGCATTAGTTACCATAGCCGTTGAGAACAACAGGGTTATGGTAATTGCTGCGACTGCAACAGCTTTGCCGAACCGTCTGAACACAATATGCGTTCGGCTCTTTCCGGTACTACTTACAGCAGCATCCTCTTTTAGCTCCGTGCGTAAATAGTCTTTCATAGCAATTTTACAGGCGCGATTGAGAGAAGCATCCGAAATCACTTGCTCCGAGCTAAGCCCCATGCTTGTAGAAAGTAGTTCACGGTAAAAGCGGAAGCGACCCTTTGCATTTTTCATTTGGAAAAACTTTTCAGTTTCTTGGGGAGATAGCCGGAAGCAGTATCTACTAAATAATAGAACAATTCCCTGATGCGGCAAGTGCAGAATCTTTTCGCTTAATTCTCGGATCTTTGCTTTCGGTAAATCTACACAGGAGTAGGCGTCATTATCGGCGGCAGAGCGAACTTCTATATCCTTTTCAAAGCTGGCATTTGCTGCTTCATGCAGCATGGTTTGCCAATTCATATCCATATCGTCACCTTTCCTCATACAGTTTTTGGAGCTTCTTGACGAGCCGCTGCCCACGTTTTTTTGCGGCATCCTCCGAAATGTTCAGCAATTCACCAATCTCTCTATATCCCATTTCCAGCGTATAGCGAAGATAGATAAAATGCCGATCATCGGGATTAAGCTGATCTATTACCTCAGTCAGCCTATGTACATCTGCATTGTGAATACATTCATCTTCAATATCGTCCGTGTCCTCGTCCGAAATATTGTCCCAGTAATCAATGTGAACACTCTGTTGTAATTGACGTAGTACGTCAATAGAAGCATTTTTCACTATGGTAACGCAGAAAGCGGTCATTTGGGGACAGGGTAAATCAGAAATTTTTTCGATGTTGTCCATGATTTTTATAAATGCAGTGGACACGACATCCTCTGCGGCTTCCTCTGACTTCACAATATTAAACGAAATGCGCTGGAAGTGGATATGATGCTCATGGAATATCCGCTCTACCAGCGCACGTTGTTCATCATTCAAAACACTAAATAGGAGTATCATCATATAAGTTTCCTCATGGATAGCCCTGCAGCCATCCATTCTAAGTGAGCAAGTAAATTTATTCTTGCACATTATGGGTATTCGTTACAGCGTCTGCTTGTTTCAAATTATACCACAAGAATGTTGCGCAGGAAAGTGGCAACCCATTAACAAGGTATGAATCAAAAATAATCAAAAATAATTTCAAAAAAGTTTGTCCCTTTTTTTGATCTTGACCGTTATATGAGTAAAAGGACACGACAGGAGGTGAAATAAGCGATGACACAGGTTACTACTCTGCATAGGATTATGCGCGGGGCTGCTTATTTCTCCTGCCCACTATGGAGGCTGCGACTTAAAATCAGCAGGATAGGCGCACAGTTTATACATGAAATATTGCTATGCGCATATTTAGGAAAGACAAAGCAGGATGTTTTCAGATAATTAAGTGAAAGGAGACTTATAATGAAAAAGATATTAAGTGTTTTGCTTGCTTCTTTATTATTGCTTTCGACAAGTGCCACCGCTTTTGCTATGGAAACTGAGACTAATGCAGATAATTGGTTGGTCAGTGCGAATCAGCATCAAATCATTCATAACGCTAAGATTGCTGCAGAAACAGGTCAAAATGTTACTCTGACAACAAAGATTCTGTCGGATCTAAGTGATAATCATTTTGAACTTGTCGAAGTGGGTGATACAGGATATATGATTTTCGACCCACAATCAGGCAAGTATTTGGAAGAAGCATTAGATTCGCCTTCTCCATATTTGGGACTTTCAGAAAACTTATACTACTTTGGACCCCTTAACTATTATCAACTGTCGGGTGATAAATTTGTTCACACAGTAATTCATAACGAATACGATATGTCTTTTGCTGAATGCCGTTCTTTACAATCTGCATTTGATACGGCATTACAAAACTCTCGTACACAGAAAGATACAGAAGTATTAGCCCTTATGCAAACGAATCTAAATTCGAGGGCAAGTGTTAATAGACTGCAATCTCATTTTTCAGCACGTGCAACAAATAAGTATATTCCAAACTACAAATATATCAAAAATGCAATTTATCCTGCAAACGAGAATAACACCTGTGGATATACAGCAGCGTGTTTGATTTTGAATTACTGGCATAAAGTTAAGGGAAATGTCATTGACAGTTCATTCCTTGATTCTAATGGTAATTTAAAAACTACTGGAAACACTTTGCAAGACAAGTTACTCTCTTATGGAAAATCGAATTCCTCTTGGGGATTAACTATTCGAGATGTCTTAATCGACTATTGCAATGAGTATGGAGTTGCGGCAACTTCAACATACTATGTAACAAATTTCGATATTTTTGCAGAAGTTGGTCGAAACCGTCCAGTAATTGTATTCGGATATTTTCCTGATTCTCCTGGGCAAGTTCAAAGTCGTGGAAAAGTATTTCATGCAGTTACCGCTTATGGAACATCAACAAGCGGGCTTGTTACTAAACTAATTGTCCATTACGGATGGTCTGGTTACAGTCACGTCACATTAGACGGTGGTTTAGTCGGTTCAAGTACACAGTTTGTATTAAATTAAAAAAGGAAGTTAAGTATGAAGAAAGTCTTTACATTTTTTCTCGCAATGGCAATTATATTTGGAATTTCTGGTTGTGGAAAGAAAGAATATATTGTTTTTCCTTTTTCTGCATCAGATGTTGTGAAAATTGAAACGTACTATTCTAACTCAGAGGCAGACACCAAGGAAAAAACGCTAACAGAAGAAGCGGATATTGACTACCTATATACGTTTTTTTCTGAGCTGCCTGTGAAAGATGCAAATTCAGATTCTACTAACGACGGTAGTACAATAAAATTCGTGTTTGATCTTTCAGATGGGACGAATTACGAACTTGTTTACATTGGTATTGCAACAAAAAAGGGATACCTACAATCTGAAACTTCTGATTTTTATTATTTTACATCTTCTGACATCATTGGTGTTTGGGCAAACTTATCTAAGATGCGGCTTGACTTTTAACAATCCCTAATATTATAATGCGAATGGAGGTGGTTAAATGCGTATTGGTTCGGGAGTGCAGAGTGTATCTGAATTATTTGGAAAGCGACAAAACAATAGCAAAACATCTGTTAACGGAAATGAGGCATTTCCTCAGACATCAATGAAAGTGTATTTAAAGACGGATGATATGTTGTTTTCAGGCGGAAATGGAACCGGTCTTTCGTTTTATATTAAGTATGCAGAAGAGTCAACAGATGATAATCCTGTAGTGATAGCCAAAGGGATTGATGAAAATGGAAAAGAATTTGAAGAAAAGATTAATATTAACGATATTGATTTGAGAAATGCTTCTTATGTCGAAATGAGTGCTTTGGAGGCATATTATGATGTTGATAGGGGTAATAGTCTCAGCTCTTTTCCACAAGAAACTGGTCACATGGGATTAAATGAAAGATGTGACCTTATATCCAGCTTTGAAAAGGTTATTCAGGATATGAACAAATTAGGAAAGTATGATTTGCAGATGTTTTATATGCGAAATATGAATACTTATCTAAATCTGGAAAGACAGAAAAAAGCATAAAGTTGTTTATAGATTCCTGTTGGAATGAAAATTTATACGATGTTAATTTGAAAGGAGATTTTAAAATGAAGAAAGTAAAAAGTTTAAAGGCGTTGGTGTTGAGTTTGATGTTATGTTTGGCAATGGGAACAACTGCGTTTGCAAGTGAAGTATCCACTCAGGGACAGGCTGCCCCTAATGCAAATAAGGCAGTAGAAGTAAGCGATTGTGGCGATTTGGACGTAGTACCTGCTTATGATGACGCCGTTGCTCTTGCAGATACGATTCAGTATGATGCAAATAGAACCATTACAAGAAGCAATTCCAGAAGCGGTGTATTCAACGGAAATTATTATTACACCATTAATAACTCAAGCGTTACAAAGTTGTGCTTAAATGTTTATATGCCTAATGAAAGTGGAACAGATTATCTTCAGGGAACAATTACTCTTGTAGGAAATGACGGAACAAGTGCACCGGTACAAATTGCTAACTATTCAGGAGATTCATGGACACTGACATTTACAGGTGTTAAGGTAGGCGTTAGATACCATTTCCATTATGAGTTGTATTCTGTTGGGTCTTCGCAGGTAGGCTATATTGCTTCTGCTGCTTATGCACAATAATAGCTGCTTGAATATGGGATATTAAGCAAGCGCAACAGAATATTTTCATTGTATGTTGCATTTTATAGCAATCTGGCATAAAGTGCAACATACTATAATAAGAAAATTAGATTATATTGCTGCTGGAGGGATTATAAATATGGTAAATATGGTAAATACCGCTGTAAATAACAATATTTACGCAGGAAGAAAATCAGGTTCAAAATATAACCAATCAAAGGCTTTTCAACAAAAGGAAGTGTTAGAGACACCGGATGTTGCAGCAGTTAACAAATATGCAAATGTTCAAGAAATTTATGAGGCACTAAAGTGTAACGTGTCATGTAGAGGATATGAACAGGGGCAGGATGAAATTGCTGAGAAAGAAATTCAAAATGATGAACCAGAAATAAGCAATGATTCCAGTGAAAAAATGACAGTATGGTATCAGGGTGTTCCTTTGGAAGAGTGGGCATTAACTGATCCTAAATACACGGATTCAGAAACGGGAATTTCATGGTATATTAGAGATGGAAAATATCCGTATATGGTAGGTGAGGATGCAGAAAAGTTCCGAAAACTTTGTGAAGAATCCGGGGAGTTTGCGCTAAAGAAATTTGCGGAAATGACGGGATTAATACAGAAATTAGATGACAATACAGTAGCGTATGTGGGTGATAACGGAATTGCAGTTAAATCTAAAGATGGGAAAGAGATGTTTGTGGACACATCAGGCTTATCATATGATATTGTTATGGATATGTTCAGAAATTTGCCTAGAAATGGGAATTTTTTCAGCAATAAGTATTGGTCAGACAATATACAGAAAGCACAGGCTCGGAGCTGATGATACGTTATATTGCAAGAGTGTGTATGCTTGGACTCCGATAGGAGAAAGCAGATTGGTTCTGATTGACAGAAGAATCATATGATTTCATCATTAATTTGGCAGGCAATAATATTCAAATTATTGCCTGCTAAATTTTTACCAAAATTCTTCTAATACCGTTTTTAGACTAGGAAATATTGTTGAAAGCGTACTCTCAATATATTCTTTAGAGCAGAACTGTAGCTTTGAAATAGTATCAATGCTGTGTTTTTTACTTGATTTCTGAGTAATTTTTGTTCTGTTGGTCATTTTCTGCAAAAACAGGTCACTTTCTGCATAGGATATTTTCTTTTGCTTTGATTCCTGCTATTCTTAGAATATACAACAGATTGCTCTATATGGCACATTGAATACTGAGGAAAGGAGAAGTAAATATAATTATGAATATGCTTATAGAATGATCTGCATATAACGACAAAATGATATTAAAATAGGGGGTGATTTTGATGAAAGATTTTCATTTGAAGATTTTAGCTATAATAATGATAATTTTTGGCATATTTGGTTTAAGTACGCTTCCGTTTCTTTCCATTATTGTCCAATATATTGACTCAATAACTGGATTTAGTTCAGGAAATGGATATCTTACCAATAACATGGATTATCTTTTTAAAAGTCCTCTTATTTATATTGGTGGCTTTTTTGTTTTTAGTATCATTTTGGCAATTATTTATCTGGTTTATAGTTTTTTTAAAGCAAAGCGGGGGTGACTTCTAATGAAAAAAATAATTAGTATGGTTTTAAGTTTTATATTGATTTTGGGGTGCTCGACAACAGCGTTTGCTGCGGAGACTCATAACTATGACACTGAAAATTTGCCTCATGATGGAGCTGATTATTTTGAAACGGAAATTAAAGCTGATGAGGAAAATGAAGAACGCATTTCTGATTTTGTTACCGTATATGGTTATCAATATACCAAAGGTAGTTTAAAAAGTGGTGCATGGAGAAATGGCACGAGTGGTGGTAGTTCTACATCTAGCGCAAAATTATCATTGAATTACACTCAAGATACTTCTTATAATATTTCCTTTAAAGCTTCAGTTTCCGGTGGATATACAAATGGTGGAACTATAGGAAGTGAGTTGGGTGTTACACTAGGTGCATCAAAATCATATTCTTTAGGTAGCGGATACTCCGTAACTGTTCCAAAAGGATCTCATTATTTAATCAAATATCGTCCTATGTATTATACATATAAGGTCGTTGAGACAAAATATAAAGAAAGATATAATGAAGCATTAGGCGGCATGGAGAGATATGTGGTTGAAACAAAAACCTGCTATGTAGACGTATTTTCGCACTGGGATTTTACACATGTAGCTAAGTAAAGGTGTATGTTACACTAAATAAAAGCAGGGAACTATCTATATCCATGCTTCAAACTGGAGATAAAGCTCGTGGATCTGCCACGGGCTTTTCTCATGTTGTTATATACATTTTGCTGAAATTTTAAATTTCAGTGTAAAAGTAGATTGGTGTTTAGAAGGAATATGCAAAGTATTACACGAAAATGTCAAAGGATTACAGTTTCCTAAAACCCATAATAATTTCTGATATAATGCGATAAGTCAGAAAGGATGATGGGGCTATGGGGAAAAGAGAGCACATATACGAAATTATTGCAGAGAATATCAGAAAAGAACGCAGAAGGCTTGGAATTACACAGGCAGAGCTTGCAGAACGGGCAGATGTATCATTGGATACTATCAAAAGTGTTGAAAATGGCAGAAGGGCAATGAGTCTTGATACATATTTGAATATTGTTCATGCATTGGAGTCATCGCCTATGGTTTTGATGAGCCAGCAGCACCCAGAAAAACACATTGAGCGTTTTGCATTTATGATGAATCGATGTGACGAAAGAGAAATAGAATTTGCATTACATATGATTGAACAAATATTAAGAGGACAGGAAGATTATCTGAGTGAATAGACGGGTAGTTATCCTGTCCTTTGTCTATGACTCTTTTGCAAATTTTTCAGCGAGATGGTATATGATTTCTTCAATGGTGGGAGTATCATTTTCACATGGAAAGTCTGTCCAGAAGCGTTGCATTTTTGGATCAGGGCTTTTTAAAGCAATGGAAACTGCCCGCCCAATTTCCTGTTGGACTTCTTCTTTTGTGATTCCTTCTTTTTCGGCAATGATTTCCAAATATTTATCAACAGAGTATGTGTTTTTATCATTCATAGTGTTGTTGTGAATCCTTTCTGAGAAGGGTATTTGCGGTCAAATTGTCAGGTGCTTGAATTGTCCCGGTTGAATACCATAAAAGTAAAACAGATAATCCGTTCTATATTACATAATAACCTTGAGAGCTGTTTTCTATGCAGATTATGGCTATTTTCTATTCTATCATATACATACAGTATGGTGCATACACGCACCATATCATTATAGGACACTCTTGCGTAGAATACAAGGAGGAGGTCTTTGTAATGATAGTATATGACAGGTTATGGATCACACTCAAGAAGAAAAATATTAGCCAGTATGCACTAATTAAAGATTATGGAATAGATAAAGCACAGTTACAGCGATTGCGAAAGAATATGGTCGTAAAAACGGTAATCCTTAACAGATTATGTTCCATACTTGATTGTAAGATAGAGGACATCATGGAGTTTGTGCCGGATGAGGATATTAAGTAAAGAGATATTTCCAAAATGTAATGAGAGTTTGGAAATATCTCTTTTTTAATCCGCAAATATTTATATTCTTGGTATTAAGGTGTACAATATTCCACCTGAAATAGCTGGTTTAGTCACTCTTACAAAAGATTCGCTTACGGTACAATGAATACAGCTTAAGCAAATATATAAGGTGCCGGAAAAGAGTGGAAGGTGTACTACGATATTGTTAATAGTGGAGAAAGAATAAAAGAGTTGCGTGCGGCAAGAAGAATGACAAGACAGCAGCTTGCCGAGCAGATTGGATTGTCAGTGGATGCTCTGCGGAAAATTGAAGCTGGTGTAAATGGAGCAAAAATAGATACGCTGATTAGTATTGCTGAATTGTTTCATATAACGTTGGATTATCTTGTGTGTGGGTGTGAAAGAAAGGCAGAAGTCGATGATCTGCTGGTTGGTCTGAAGGAGAAGGAAGTACAGTTTATCCGGAATATGGTATTAAATGCCGTTGACAATATGAAACTTCTGACAGAATAAAAAAGTCGGATTGCATTTTTGATAATGCAGTCCGGCTTTTTTTATAAGGATTTGGAACAGGTGGGAGTGTTACTCTTAGTTCAAAAGAGTGTCGGTTACTGTAGAAGATGCGTGGTGTCAGTTATACTTTGTTCAGGTTCTGAGAAAAGAGCCGTTGAATATTGAAAACAGAATAGGACACGCATATCCCACGAGCTTATATCGCCTTGTCTATGACAGGGTGGCAGAATCCCATTTCGTGCGATGACTATCCTCAGAGCTGTAGCCGATTATGAGAAACGTAACAGCAGGAGCCTTTAAGGATAAGAGCAGAGGGTTGTGCCTACCGGGTTAGCAGCCGGAGGTAATGAGATAATAAGTGCACCTGAATTTCAGCAAAACGCATTTTCAGAGAGTGGCTACTTTCGTAAGTCCAGATGGGCAGGAAACTACGAAGTGATTGTGGCTGGCAAAGGATATGTTACCCGATACGGGGATGGTTAAGAAACCGGGAAGATAGTATTTTATCTTCCCACACAAACTGATTTGCAGTAACCAGCAGACAACAACGGGGCTTATAAGTACAGAGAGCATTGGCAGGTCAGTTTATGTGAGGAGATAAAGTGTGCACAGGATATCAAATCAAAATAAAAACAGGAATGGAGATTTTAAAATGAATAAAGCAGTTATATATTTTGGAGCAACAGGAAATGAGGCAGCGGATCAGATGGTAATGCAGGTTCTTGAGGAGTATTGCGCTGTGAATGGATATGAGGTGGTTGCAGTCATTTCGGAGAACGCAAGACCGGAGGGAATGACATTTCCTATGAAGTTTGCCTTTGTCGGTATGGCAGAAGTAGAAGATGTTGATGTGGTTGTTACTCTTATGAGTGATATGGTGGGCGATTGTGAAGAAACAATTATGGATAACATCATTATGCTCGGAGAGCACGGCATTACGGTTGAGACAGCAAACGATGATATGGCTGGATATTATCAGAAGATGGAGCAGGCAGGGAAAAAGGAAGATAACGGTATTGTTTCACTTGCTGATTTTATGGCAGTATTTTTCAAGCGTCTCAGAGCCGACAGATAGGAGGCTCTATGAGTAAGTGTTGTGTTATCTGCGTAGGCAGAAATGCCGACAGAGCCGCAGACAGGATAGAAGCATATGCGAAGAAAGCGGATTTTGAGATTGTAGAAACAATCTTTAAAGATACGAAGTCTGTGGAAAGACTTAAATTTTATATCGAAAGAGATTCCATTATCAGTATTCTGGTAAGCAGTATCTATGATGTCTCATCGGATAAAGATGTGGTGAAAGGTATCATGGAACTTGCAGCAGAGCACGGGATCAGCATTAACGACGAGAGCAGGGGCTATGAACCTGCTCTCATCTCATTTGAGGAGGACAATGCCGGATAAAAAGGAATTAAGCATAGTGACATTTTCATCAGAAACCGTGGTGTTTGATGGGAAAGGAGACAGAGTTGTTGCCTGTCCTACGGAACAGGAAGCTGTCGAATATATCCGTGGGCAGGAAATACCAGTTGACAGACAAGGAAGTGAATATTATGAGTGAAATAAGACGGGGCGATATCTGGATGGTTGATTTTGGAGTACCGGAAGATGAGAATGACCACAAGCTGCACGGTATCAGACCAGTAGTGATTGTGAGCAATGACAGTGCAAACAGACACAGCACGGTATTCCATGCAGTACCGCTTACAAGTAAGATTCATAAAAAGACATATCTGCCAACACATATTTTTATCAGTTCGTTTAAGGCTGTTGGATTAAGAACGAACAGTATCGCTCAGTGTGAGCAGTTATGTGATGTGAAAGATACGGACCTGATAGAAAAAATCGGGAAAGTAAGCAAAAACCAGTTAAGACAGATAACAAAAGGTATGCAGATCCAGTTGGGTATGAGTACAAAACATAATAATCCAATTGCATAAATTCCAGCCGGGGCGAAAGCTCCGGTGTTACATAGCCGTCAGCATATCTGGCGGCTTAATTTGATTGGAGGGATAGGATGACAGTTGAACAGTTGGACAAAATATCGGCACAGAGATTAGAAGATGTGGATATTGATACATTGGTGGAAGTAAACAGCATAAAGTACGCTGACGGAATGCCTGTGGAAAAGAAGGTTGCGGGAATGATTGCAAAGACAGGTAATCCGTATTTCCGCAGGTCAGGAAAGAGCAAGATTAAGATTTCATTTTCCGATAATGGGGAAAGCCTGAAAGACAATTATATTGCTATGCTTGCCAATGTATAGAGCAGTCAGCCAAAATTAGGGGTGGAAATTCAGATGGATTTGTGATATCATTACAGACAAATAAGGACATCTAACCCGAAAGGGTATCAATTTCATATTTATGTTTCCATTCCTCTTGATTTGGGACTTCTAACTTAGAAAATCGAAGGAGTGGTGGACATGAACAATTCTAAAAGAATTTACAGAGCAGCCATCTATGTTAGATTATCTAAGGAAGATGGCGATCTTGATGATGTGAGAAAAGCTGAAAGTAACAGTATCTCAAATCAGAAATCCCTGATACTTAATTATTTAAAAGACAAAGAAGATATTGAAATAGTATCAATCCGTGAGGATGACGGCTATTCAGGGGCAACTTTTGACCGTCCGGCATTTAAACTTATGTTGCAGGATGTGAAAGACGGTATTATAGACTGTATCGTTGTAACAGGTATATACGGAAGCCGTGAATAAGTGTGTCAAGGAAATGGACAGGCTTAT
>OHEH01000691.1_pt1 | contig 12783 bp, 9 predicted proteins | sample 1567221 | NCBI WGS metagenome assembly OHEH01 (sample SAMEA3879586, study PRJEB24766) | human gut metagenome | biome: human-associated habitat; feature: feces | place: USA | collected 1985/1987
GTTGTTTACGAATTGTTTGTATTTACTGAAATGTGTTCCTTTTAGAATTTCGTTTCCACCGTAGCGTTCATCATTGAACAAGGTGTGCCCGATGTGTTTCATGTGCACGCGTATCTGGTGGGTGCGTCCGGTTTCGAGCACGCATTCCACCAAAGTGACATATCCCAACCGTTCCAGAACCCGGTAATGGGTGACGGCGTGCTTTCCTTGTGTGACCGATATTCCCTTCAACAGTGCCTTCGTCATTTTCCACAATTCCCCACACCAGCGCATTATATTTACGTTTGGTGGTCTTGTTATAGAATTGAAGTCCTAAGTGTGTTTTGGCATCGGGGGTCTTGGCCACTACAAGTAAGCCTGAAGTGTCTTTGTCTATGCGATGGACGAGTCCCACCTGCGGGTCGTTCGGGTCGTATTTGGGATTGTCTTTCAAATGCCAGGCAATGGCATTGACCAGTGTCCCGTGATAATTGCCGCAACCCGGATGTACGACCAGTCCGGCAGGTTTATTAATCACCATCAGGTCTTCGTCTTCATAAACAATGTCCAATGGAATGTCTTCGGGGATAATATCATTGTCGTAACGCGGACGGTCCATCATGACAGTCAGCACATCACATGGCTTTACCTTATAACTGCTTTTTACCGGCTTGCCGTTTGCCATGACGAAACCGGCATCGGCTGCTTTCTGGATTCGGTTGCGCGAAGAGTTCGTTCGAACAAGTATTTATCTATTCGTACTTGCGACTGACCTTTATCCACTACCACCCGGAAATGTTCATATAGCTCCGATGGGTCTTCCACCACTCGCTCTATATCATCCAGTGTATCATCTATTTCATCCGCATATTCTTCTGTCATCATCACTTTTTGGGGAAAATAGTTAGAACCAAGATTTGTCTACTACGGGAGTGTCATCGTCACCGATAGCTGTAGAGTCTGTCAAAGTCGAGTCATTGGTTAACTCATCATTGCCATTACCCACATGTAAGGTCAATAAAGCTTCGTGCGGAACTTTATCGCCGGCATTCAGGGTACGGCCTTTATAAGTGACACTGTATACCCAGTCTTTTTCACCGCTGATGTATTCCGGTTCGGTGACTCTGAAGCCTAATGCACGCAGTTTGGCTTCGGCTTGGCGCAGTGAACTGTTGTCCATGATATCGGGAACACTCACTTTGGGTGCACTGTCCATATTGATGGTGAGATAGACCGTTCTTCCTTTTTTTACTTTTGAACCTCCGGCGGGATTCTGTTCCAATATGGCACCGGGCGGCATCCCCTTGACATAACTGGAGTCGATGGCGACCGCTTTGAGACTTTGTTTATAGATTTCATTCTCGGCCTGACGCATAGGCAATCCTTTTACATTGGGAACGACCACTGCTTCACCATGACGGGTGTAGTTGTCAAGCCATTGCAGTGTTCCTAAAGCTATTGCTATCACAACAATAATCATGGCTACCAGGTTGAGCCAAAAGAAGCGGTTGCTCTTGAACGAAAAGAATTCTTTAAATGTTACCATAACTAGTTAGATTATTCCGCGTCAAAGATACGACAAATTCAGAATTGTTCCTATATTTACAGTCGAATATCATCTGTTAACAGCCGAATATCTTTTCTTCTTTCTTTGAAGGCTGTATTTACATTGAAGCGTTTTTTGCGTTTTGCATAATTATAACGGATATTTTTGTACCTTTGCGCCCCGAAAAATAACCTATTCCAAATTCAGGATTAACATTTTAAGCAAAAAAGATGACAAACGAAACAACAAATGAACAGGAGGTCTTATTATTACGTCGCAAATTGGACCTTTTGTTGCGTACAGGAAAAATGCTCATGGAGAGCGCTGCGGATACTAACCGCATTGAACGGAACATGAAGCGTGTTGCTGCCTATCTCGGCATTCCCGAGGAGAAGTTACACATTGATATCCGGTGGACTATGTTGATGGTCAATGTGAGTGATGAGAAGCATTCTTTTTCCAAGTTTCAAAAATGTGAAAAGCATGGCATTAACATGGAGGCTATTTCCAAAATCAGTAAATTGTCATGGCGAGCCATCGAACAGGATTATTCGTTGGATAAGTATGAAGAAGAACTGGAAAAGATTGCTCATCAGAAACGTAATTATACTCCTTACGTTGTTGCCATCTGTACCGGATTTGCCTGTGGCGGATTCTGTAAATTGTTTGGCGGGGACTGGATTGCTTTCTTGATAACTGCGTTATGTACTTTTGTCGGTTTCCGTACCCGTGCCCGTTGTATAGAGTTCGGTATAAATGTGTATATGAGTATTGCTATTTCGGCATTTGTCTGCACGTGTCTGGCGTATGCCTTTTCGTTTACGGGATGGTCTGTAACGCCTTATCATCCTTTGTTGGCATGTACGCTGTATATTGTTCCGGGAGTTCCGTTAATCAACTTTGTGGATGATATGATTGATAATCATTTGCTGGTAGGTATCACCCGTGCCGCCAATACGGTCATGATGGTTGGTGGAATGGCATTCGGTATTGCTTTTGCGATGAGGCTTTTGGTGATGAGTGATGTAACGATTGACCAGAAATTCAGTGAATTGAGTATGGTACCGCATGACGGATATTGGGTGTATGCTATTGCTGCGGCTATTGCTGCGATGGGGTTTGCCACTATCTTTAATATTCAGCGCCGCCTTTTGTGGGTGGTGGCTATAGGCGGAATAATTGCCGTGTGTACCCGTAATTTTGTTAACTTTGAATTGGGATACGGTCCGGTTATCGGTTCGTTTATGGGAAGCTTTGTGGTCAGTTTGTTGGCTGTGAAGGCAGTACACTGGTTTCATGTGCCGAATCATGTGTTGACAATTCCTTCGGTCATTCCGATGGTTCCGGGAGTGTTGATGTATCGTTCCCTGCTGGCATTTATTAATATGCACGGTGTGATAGGCGAGGTGACAAATGCTTTTTCAAATGGTATTAATTCCGCACTTATTATTTTGTGTATATCATTGGGCGTTGCTGTACCTAATATTTTTGCACGCCGTTATATTGCCAAGGACCGTCAGAAATTTCTTCAAAAAGAACTGGAAGAGCGTAAAGCGCGAGGCAAATTTATTGAGTGGTAGTCTGTTAATGGATTTATAAGGCACTCCGCATGGTAGTTAAGTTTTGGAAACTTGCTCTGTGCGGAGTTCTTTTTGATACTAAAAAAACAATTATTATTCCCGATAGTGATTGATAATCTATATATTTGCATTAAATCTATGCATTATTAAAATATTATATCATGAATAACCTACATTCCGGCTTACTTTATTCGTTGACGGGTGTCACGGCTTTGGCATCTATGTCTTCATGTGCTTCTCAGAAAAAAACAGAGGAGCAGAAACCTTTTAATATTGTCTATATCATGACAGACGATCATACAGCCCAGATGATGAGCTGTTATGATAAACGTTATATGGAAACACCTAACCTTGACAGAATTGCTAATGACGGGGTGCGTTTTACCAACAGTTTTGTGGCAAATTCTTTGAGTGGTCCCAGCCGTGCCTGTATGATAACCGGCAAGCACAGTTGTGCCAATAAATTTTATGATAACACGACTTGTGTGTTTGACTCTTCACAACAGACTTTCCCAAAACTGTTGCAAAAAGCAGGTTACCAGACTGCTTTGGTGGGTAAATGGCATTTGGAGAGTTTGCCGACAGGATTTAATTATTGGGAGATCGTACCCGGTCAGGGAGATTACTATAATCCCCGTTTCATTACCATGCAAAACGATACGATAGAGAAACAAGGTTATCTGACAAATCTCATTACTGATATGAGTATAGACTGGATGGAGAACCAACGCGATAAGGATAAGCCGTTTTGTATTTTGATTCATCACAAGGCGATTCACCGCAACTGGTTGCCCGAGTTGAAGTATCTGAATGAATACGAAGACAAAACCTTCACTATGCCTGATAATTTTTATGATGATTATGAAGGACGTCCGGCGGCAGCTGCGCAGGAAATGAGTATCTTTAAGGATATGGATATCATGTATGATACCAAGATGCTGGATATGAATAAGGATTCACGCCTGAAATCGGCTTATTTGAACTTTATCGGACGTCTGACACCGGAAGAGCGCAAACAGTATGATGATTTTTATGCTCCTATTATTAAGGAGTTCTATCAGAAGAATCCGCAAGGAAAAGAACTTGCCGATTGGAAATTCCAACGTTATATGCGTGATTATGCCAAGGTGGTGAAGACATTGGATGATAATGTGGGCCGCGTGCTTGATTATCTGAAAGAAAAGAATTTGTTGGATAATACACTGGTGGTCTATACTTCCGACCAAGGGTTCTACATGGGTGAGCACGGTTGGTTTGACAAACGCTTTATGTATGAAGAGTCCATGCGTACTCCATTGATTATGCGTCTGCCGAAAGGATTCGACAGAAAAGGAGATATTACCGAAATGGTTCAGAATATAGACTATGCGCCTACGTTCCTTGAATTGGCCGGTGTCCCTGTTCCCGAAGACATACATGGCGTATCATTACTTCCATTGCTGAAAGGTGAGCATCCGCAGAACTGGCGCAATGCATTGTATTATCATTTTTATGAGTATCCTGCAGAACATATGGTGAAACGTCATTATGGTGTGCGTACCGACCGTTATAAATTGATTCATTTCTACAATGACATTGATGTGTGGGAACTGTATGATTTACAGTCAGATCCGATGGAAATGCATAATCTTTACGGACAGGCTGAATATGAGCCCGTGGTAAAGGAATTGAAAGAAGAACTGCTGAAATTGCAGGAACAGTATAATGACCCTGTCCGTTTCTCTCCAGACAGGGATAAAGAGTAAAATACGATGATGAGATATATTTATCTGATTATTTTAGGCTTGTTTTTTTCCGTTATTAATATGGAAGCGAATAACTCCGCTTCCATATCTTTAGTACCTTGTCCGACCAATGTGGTGCCGGGAACCGGGAGTTTTCAATTTACTCCTAAAACAGTTTTTGCTGTAGAAACGGAAGAACAGGCTGACATTGTCCGTTTGCTTTCCGACCAGTTTACTTGTGCGGCCGGTTTTACCCCGAAACTGAAAGTGGACAGTAAAAAGGGAAATTTAGTGCTTCAGACAGATAAGACTATTAAAAGTGAAGCTTATTGTCTGGAGATTACTCCCAAGAAAATAACCGTCAAGGCGTCAGATGCCAAAGGTTTCTTTTATGCTCTGCAGAGTATCCGCCAGCTATTGCCGCCGGCAATAGAAAGTGCGGTCAAAGTGGATGGTACGGAATGGATAGTGCCGGCAATGACCATTACCGATGAGCCGCGGTTCGGGTATCGCGGACTGATGGTGGATGTTGCCCGCTTTTTCGTCCCCAAGGAGAATTTGCTTCGTATCATTGACTGCATGGGAATGTTGAAACTGAATACGTTGCATTTGCATTTGGTGGATGATAATGGCTGGCGTATCGAGATAAAAAAATATCCGTTGCTGACAGAAATAGGAGCAAGCCGGGTGGAGCGCCCGGGTAAACTTTTCCCCGAACGCCGTAACCAGCGTCAGGGTGAACCGACAGTAGAAAAGGGCTTCTATACTCAGGATGATATTCGTGAGATTGTTGCTTATGCGGCTGCACGCCGGATAGAGGTGATTCCCGAAATAGAGATGCCGGCACACAGTAATGCAGCGTTGGCTGCTTATCCTTTGCTGGCTTGTCCGGTAGTGGATAAATTCATCGGTGTGCTTCCCGGACTGGGAGGAAATCATGCGGATATCATTTACTGTGCCGGCAATGACAGTGTCTTTACTTTTCTGCAAAATATAATTGATGAGGTAGTTGCGCTGTTTCCTTCCAAATACATTCATTTGGGTGGTGACGAAGCCCGTAAAACCCATTGGAAGGTGTGCCCGTTGTGTCAGGCGCGTATGAAGAAAGAAGGACTGAAGAATGAAGAGGACTTGCAGGGCTACTTCATGGCGCGTATGAGCAATTATGTGAAGAGCAAAGGGCGTGAAGTTATGGGCTGGGATGAACTGACAAATACCAAGATTCCCGATGGTGCCGTTATCTTTGGCTGGCAGGGATACGGGCAGGCTGCATTGAAGGCAGCCAGACAGGGACATCGTTTTGTGATGACTCCGGCACGTGTGTTGTACCTCATTCGTTATCAAGGTCCGCAATGGTTTGAACCGGTCACTTATTTCGGCAATAATACATTGAAAGATATATATGACTACGAACCGGTGGAACGAAGCTGGACGACGAAAATGCGTTCATTGCTGATGGGTATACAGGGATCTATGTGGACTGAGTTCTGCAACAAGCCCGAAGAGGTGGAATATCTTATCTTCCCCCGTCTGGCAGCAGTGGCCGAAGGAGCATGGACTTTCCCGGTGTACAAGGATTGGGACAGATTCTTGGCGGCTTTGGATAATTTTACCGGGCATCTTGATGTAAAAGGAATTACTTATGCTCGTTCCATGTATAATATCCAGCACAAAGTGACTCCGATGGACGGCAGTCTGCAAGTAGAGTTGGAATGTATCCGCCCCGATGTGGAGATACGTTACACCACAAACGGAAGTCAGCCCACTGCCAAGTCTTCTCTTTATGAACGCAAATGGCAAGTTACCACTCCTCAAATCATCAAAAGCGCTACTTTTAAAAACGGTAAACAGATGGGGCAGACTTTGACTTTACCCATTCAATGGAACAAGGCAACGGCTAAACGGATGCTACGCAGCAATCCGGTGGAGCGTGTGATGGTGAATGGTGTTCGCGGCAGCCTGAAATATACCGATTCGGAGTGGGCGTCATGGACTCGGAATGATTCCATTGCCTTTACGTTGGATTTGAGAAAGAGAGAGCATTTGAATAAGTTGGTATTGGGCTGTATCAATAATTATGGTATGGGAGTACATAAACCCAAACGGGTTGAAGTATGGCTTTCCAATGAAGATATTGAATATTGGAAAGTAGCTTCCAAAGAGCTTGATCCGGAGGAAATATTCCGCGAAGGTACATTTATAGAAGAGTTGCCGTTCAACTTGGATGATACCGGTCGTTATGTGCGTGTCATCCTCTTTGGGGCAGGTGAATGTCCGCTTACCCACGTGCGTCCGGGACAGGAAGCGCGTGTATGTGTGGACGAATTAATAATAGAATAAGCAAAAAAAACTTTAGAACGATGAAGAAGCGAATAACAGAAACCTTGCTGGGACTTTTGGCTTTTGTATGCTGTCTTCCCATGATGGCACAGCAACACCCCGAATGGCAGAGCCAGTATGCTATCGGATTGAACAAACTGGCTCCGCATTCGTATGTATGGCCTTATAAGAACGCAGGCGATGTGCGGAATGGAAATTATGAGGATTCTCCTTACTATATGAGTCTGAACGGAAAATGGAAATTTCATTGGGTGAAGAATCCCGATAACCGTCCGAAGGATTTTTATAAGCCTTCATTCTATGACGGAAGCTGGGCGGAGATCAATGTACCGGGTAACTGGGAACGACAAGGCTATGGAACGGCCATTTACGTCAACGAAACTTATGAGTTTGATGACAAAATGTTCCATTTTAAGAAGAATCCTCCACTGGTGCCTTATGAAGAAAATGAAGTCGGCTCTTACCGTCGCACATTCAGCATTCCGGCAAGCTGGAAAGACCGCCGTGTGGTAATTTGCTGTGAAGGGGTAATCTCCTTTTATTATATTTGGGTGAACGGCCATTTACTTGGCTATAACCAAGGTTCGAAGACTCCTGCAGAATGGGATATCACGGATAAGTTGCAGGAAGGTGAGAATACGGTTGCCTTGGAAGTATACCGTTGGAGTGCCGGTTCCTATCTGGAGTGTCAGGATATGTGGCGGCTTAGCGGCATTGAGCGTGATGTATATCTTTACAGCACTCCCAAGCAATATATTGCAGATTATAAAGTAATTTCGTCTTTGGATAAGAAAGAGTATAAAGAAGGTATATTCGGACTGGAGGCAACTGTTGAGGGACCCTCTGCTTCAGCTTCTTCTTTGTCTTATCGCCTGGAGGATGCTGCAGGAAGAACCGTACTGAGGGGAGAGCAGCCGATTAAGTCGAGAGGCCTCAGTAACTTCATTGCTTTTGAAGAACAACGGATACCGGAGGTAGAGCCTTGGAGTGCAGAGCATCCCAATCTTTATACATTGGTTTTGGAACTAAAGAACCCCGATGGAGAAGTTTCCGAACTGACCGGTTGTATGGTTGGTTTCCGTACTTCGGAAATAAAAGATGGACGGTTCTGCATCAATGGGGTGCCTGTGCTGGTGAAAGGCACCAATCGACATGAACACTCCCAATTGGGACGTACCGTGAGCAAAGAGTTGATGGAAGAAGATATTAAACTGATGAAACAGCATAATATAAATACTGTCCGTAACTCTCATTATCCCACTCATCCCTATTGGTATCAGTTATGCGACCGCTACGGACTGTATATGATTGATGAGGCGAATGTCGAGTCTCACGGTATGGGATATGGTGCGGCATCTTTGGCGAAAGACTCTACTTGGCTGCCTGCTCACATGGACCGTATACAGCGTATGTATGAGCGCTCAAAGAATCATCCTGCCATCGTTATCTGGTCATTGGGCAATGAAGCCGGCAATGGTATCAATTTTGAACGTACTTATGATTGGATGAAATCTATAGAACAGTCTCGGCCGGTGCAGTATGAACGTGCGGAGCAGAATTACAATACGGATATCTATTGTCGTATGTATCGTGGCGTAGATGTACTCAGGGCGTATGCACGCCAGACCGAACCGAAAGTTTACCGTCCCTTTATAATGACTGAATATCTGCATACAATGGGTAACAGTGGTGGCGGACTGAAAGAATACATGGATGTTTTTGAGTCCGAACCTATTGTGCAAGGTGGCTGTATTTGGGATTGGGTGGACCAGTCTTTCCGCGAGATAGATGAAAACGGTAAATGGTATTGGAGCTATGGAGGCGATTATGGTCCCGAAGGAGTGCCCAGTTTCGGCAATTTCTGTTGTAACGGACTGGTGAATGCCGCTCGTGAACCACATCCTCACCTTATCGAGGTAAAGAAAAACTATCAGTATATTAAGTCGGCACTGACAGACCGACGCAATCTTTCGTTAAAGGTGAAAAACTGGTACGATTTTACTAATCTGAATGCCTATACGCTGCATTGGCAGGTGGTAGGTGATAATGGAACCGTCATCAAGGAAGGTACTCACAAAATAGATTGTGCTCCCCATGCAACTGCTGATTTTGCTTTGGGTCGTATAAAGTTGCCATCGAATATCCGTGAAGCATATCTCAATCTGAGCTGGACGCCTGATACGCCTCAACCTTTTATCGGAACTGATTTTGAGGTGGCTTATGATCAGTTTGTCTTGCCTGCCGGCAAGAATTTCCATGCGCAGGTTTCCAAACCGGAAGGAGAAGTGAAATGGGATATTGACCGGCAAACAGGAGCCTTGCGTTCTTATATGTATAATGGTAAGGAAATGCTGGCATCTCCCGTTGTGCTGAGTCTTTATCGTCCTGTCACAGATAATGATAACCGTGAAAGAACAGGTGGTGCACGAGCTTGGAAAAAGGCAGGCTTGGACAATTTGGTTCAAAAAGCGACTTTTGTCGAATCGTCTGCAAAAGGCGGCAAAGCCAAAGTGGAATTGCTGAATGCCGAAGGTCGTAAAGTGGGTACTGCCGACTTCCTGTACACGTTGAGAAAAAATGGTACACTGGAAGTGAAAACAACGTTTGTTCCTGATACGGCCGTTATTACTTCGTTGGCGAGAGTCGGCCTGGCTTTCGAAATGCCGGATACTTATAATCAAGTTTCGTATTTGGGACGCGGTGAGCATGAAACTTATGCAGACCGTAACCGGTCGGGACGTATCGGCATTTACCACACAGATGCAGAGCGTATGTTCCATTATTATGTGAGACCGCAGGCAACAGGAAATCGCACGGATGTACGTTGGGTGAACCTGACGGATGAGGCGGGTAACGGATTGACTTTCCGTTCGGACAAGCACTTTCAGTTCAGTGTTATTCCTTTTACGGATATGAATGTGGACAAGGCAACTCATATCAATGAGTTGAAACGGACAGGTGTTGTAACCGTTCATCTCGATGCAGAACAGTCGGGAGTGGGCACCGCTACTTGCGGACCGGGTGTGTTGCCCCAATACCTTGTCCCCGTACAAAAGCATACTTTTGAATTTATGATTCGCCCTTTGGCAAAATAAAAATAAGACACATGAGAAAAACAATTCTGACCGCAGCCTTGGTTTGTGCCTTTTTAGGTGCACAAGCTCAAGAGTACTATGAGAAACAAGTGACCTTCCCCGTCGGGGCGACTTTGGAACAGAAAGTGGATATGGCTTCCCGCCTGGTGCCCACTCCGCAACAGTTGGCATGGCAGCAAATGGAGTTTACCGCTTTCCTGCATTTTGGCATCAATACGTTTACCGGCAATGAATGGGGAAGCGGAAAAGAAGATCCTGCTGTCTTCAATCCCACCGAACTGGATTGCGAACAATGGGTGCGTTCACTGAAAGAAGGCGGTTTCAAAATGGCGATTATTACGGCCAAGCACCATGATGGTTTCTGCCTTTGGCCTACTAAGACAACCAAACATTCTGTGGCCAATTCTCCGTGGAAGAATGGCAAAGGAGACGTTGTCCGTGAGTTGCGCGACGCCTGCGACAAGTACGGCATCAAGTTTGGTGTTTACCTGTCCCCATGGGATCGTAATGCCGAATGTTATGGCGATTCTCCCGCATACAATAAATTCTTTATCGAACAGCTCACCGAGCTTCTGACCAATTACGGTGAAGTGCACGAAGTTTGGTTTGACGGTGCGAATGGAGAAGGTCCCAACGGCAAGAAGCAGATTTATGATTGGAATGCCATCTTGAAAACCATCCGCCGACTGCAACCGAAAGCCGTGACAGCCATTATGGGTGATGATGTACGCGGGTGGGCAACGAAGGCGGATTGGGACGGGCCACGGAATGGAGTGCAACAGCTTTGATGCCTAATTCTTATCCGGGTTCTGATGAAATCTATAAGAGATTGGACATAAATGCCATGTCCAAGGATTTGGGAAGTCGTGAATTAATATCTAAAGCATTGCACTTGTTTTGGTATCCGTCGGAAGTGGATGTATCTATCCGCCCGGGATGGTTCTATCATGCCGAACAGGACAAACAGGTACGTTCACTGGCCAATTTGGTGAACATCTATTATCACTCCGTAGGCTGCAACTCTGTTTTATTATTGAATATTCCACCCGACAAGCGTGGCTTGATACACGAGAATGATGTAAAACGTATCAAAGAGCTGGCTGAATACATCAAGAAGACCTTTGCCGACAATAAAGTTGAGAAGGGAAAAACAGCATGGACAGCCCAAGTGGGCGATACCAAAGAATACAAAGTCAGAAAGAATGCACTGGTCAATACTTTTCTGATTCAAGAAGATATCACAAAAGGCCAGCGTGTGGAAGGTTTCACGGTGGAAGTGTTTAGCAATGGCGCATGGCATCATGCAGGCAAGGGAACCACAGTGGGATACAAACGGTTGCTTACTTTCTCGGACAGCCATGCGGAAAAGGTCAGAGTGACTGTCACCGGTGCCCGTGGAGATGCCAACATCAGCAACATTGGTTTATACTATGCCGAACCATTAATCGACAATACAATTAAAGTATCCCTGAGCGACATTCCGGTAGATGATTGGAAAACAGTGGGCATGGATGCAACAGCAGCTATTGACGGCAAGCAGGAAACTGTATGGAAAACCGATATTCTGACTTCCTTGGTGGTTGACATGGGTAAGGATGTGGAAATAGCCGGCTTCAGTTATACTCCTGCACAAAAGGAAGATCTGACCGGAACCATTTATAAATATAACTTTTATGTCAGCCGGAACGGGAAGGAATGGACGAAATGCGACACCACAGGTGAATTCAGCAATATCATGCACAACCCTGTCCCTTACTTTGTACGCTTCGGCAAGACTTATCCGGCCCGTTATTTCAAATTGGAGCCTGTTGCCGAAATAAACAGTAAGGCGGCAACAGCCGTTGGCGAAGTGGGAGTACTGCTTAAATAAACACACAAATAAGCTATAAAATACGGCAAACGTTACCCGATTTATGAGCGTGGGATTATTTAACTGCTGCTTTTTCTGTATGATATTTAATGCTGTACTTTTTTCAGACATGTATAATAATTGAAATTTTCTATTATAGTGGTGTATTATGGTTTGTGAAAATAATAATGCACCTTATTCAGATTGATTATCCAAATAAACTTATTCTTGTTTCCGAAAAAAAGAAGATTATACGACCGAAAAAAAACAAGGCTCCACTCGAAGAAAAGCAAACGATTGAAACGAACTGCCGCTTTGGAAGCGAAAGATCCGAATTCCTATATTCCTATCTACAGCCCTAAAAGGCTGAGACGTATGGGGCAACAAGGTGAGAGAACACATTATCCTACAAGATGATGCGTGAACGAACCGGATGCCTGATTCAGCAGCCAACGAACGGTAGTGAGGGCTAACAAGAAGCAGACATACCTTAAGGGGGGGCGGGAGTTAGGAAACTACGTGTACACTATCGCAAAACAGCCCCGGAGGAGATTGACACAACTATATTTACATTCCCCAAAACTTCAAACATATACTTAATTGAATTACGAGAACTGCATATATTACAATTATGCCAAAAATTCTCAAACATATTCTTCAATACAGATAT
>OHEH01000696.1_pt1 | contig 12735 bp, 13 predicted proteins | sample 1567221 | NCBI WGS metagenome assembly OHEH01 (sample SAMEA3879586, study PRJEB24766) | human gut metagenome | biome: human-associated habitat; feature: feces | place: USA | collected 1985/1987
AAACCCTTGAAAACACGGGGCAAACGGGTATTTTTCCAAAGAATAGCGCCAAAGCATATTGGGAGCCCCTAAATCAGCGTCAATCTCAAAATCCCGCAAACCCCCGTGGCAGCCCGCACTGCGGGCTGCCGTGAACGGCATGGGTGCGGAAAAGCGCCAATGCCTTTCTCCTGCCCAGATTTCGGCGCACCGAAAATCGGTCCGAAACCGCTCAAAAGCCCTGGGGGTGCTATCTTCACCCGCTTTCGCTCCGGCGAGGTCACACAGTGGCTCACAGGGGCGAAGGCGGGGCTTCTGCGGCCTGTTTGGCCAGCGTATCTTGTATGCGGCGACGCTCGGCGGCGGCTTCCGCTTTGGCCAGCTGCTGCCGGTTGAACTGCTCCACGGCCTGCTCCGGCGGGAGGATCGTGTAGAGCAGAGAGCCGTTTCGCCTGCGGCCGTCTTTCAGCGTGACGGTGGTGCGCTCCGTGCGGATGAGCCCCTTTTCCTCCAGCTGACGGACATATTTCGCAACGGTGTTGCGGCTCATGCCCACGGCCTTGCCGATGGTGCGGTAGCTGGGGTAGCACTGGTAGGTCTTACGATTCTCGCACCGGAGCAGATAGGAATAGAGGGAGATCTCACGAAAATCCAGACCGATGCTGAATATCTCGTTTGGTACCATAAAATAGTTTTTCTCTGCGCTGCGCTTGGGCCATTTGTTGAAACTCAATTCATACCTCCTGTATTGTCGTAGAGTCCGATGACGCTCACACAGGGGACAGAAAAATTTTCATTGCTTTTCTGCTGTTTACCTGATATACTTTTATCAGTAGATTTGTGCGTTCCTGTGTGTGCGCCGAGCCGCCGGACTGTTGCCGCAGTCGCGGCGGTTTTTATTTTGCGGGCGTGTTGTGTGATCCACATTCCTCCTTTACCCTCATCTGTAAACTATCTTTTTCGCCTCCTCCGTGTTAGAATAAAAAGAGACCGTGCTCCCGGGAGCACGGCCAGAGATGGAATGACCTTCCGAGCGGATTGCCGTATGGCGGAGAGCACTCATGCTCTCATAGATGCTCTGTCGAAGACCATGTGGATTCGTCGGCGCGGATACCGTGCCGTACCGAACCAGGGGCAACCTCACCCGGGTGAAATTGTCCTTCTATTATTACTTAGAGAAAATTCGCAAAATCGGAAGGTCTGGAATTGTAAACTTTTTGTGAATGCAGAAAGGGTGGTGAGCTCATGTCCTTCAAGGATACTCAGTCGTACAAAGAACTTCAGTCTGACTGGCACTGGATACACGAAATGGACCCGGAAGCTGCCGCCGCTGCAGACCAATGGGTGAAGGAGCATCCGGAGGAGTGGAAGGAGCTGGAGCATATGCTCTACTACAGCGAAGCGAACTTTCACAAGCGTGTAGCACCGGATACCCTGGAGGATGTGGATATAAAGCAGCCCCGATCTTACAATCCGGAAGCGTTCCTGCCGGAGGAAGTACGCAATGCGATTTACAATGACAGACGTTGGTTTGACCGAAGCATGTATCTGCCGGAGGGTTCTGATGAAGATCCCTTCATGTATTTGGACACCCAAATCTATGACGCCCTGCATGCACTGACCGAACTGCAGAGGGAGATTTTGTTCCGCACGATCATCAATGGCGAGTCCACTGAATCCGTCGCGCAGGACAAACAGTGTTCGTCCAGAAACATCCGGGATATCCGAGCCCGTGCGCTTCGACAGATACGGGCCAAAATCAACAGACGTGAAGGCTACGGCAGACCCGGCGTTGTCATCATTATTTTGCTGTTTATGCTGCTTGTTGGTGTTCCGCTTGCTTGCTGGGGAGAACAGCTTTGGACCGCATATCCCTGGCTGGAGCCTGTGGCTGCAGTGCTTAGCGCATTGGTTATGGCGGTCATGTTCCAAGATTCCCTTCGCAGAGAAGCAGAAAGGCTGCTGCGCCAGCATTGGGCCAGTTTGAATGGGTCACAGAGAAAAGAATAGTCGCTGCGAAAGAAGGAGCTGAGACCGCCAGATCTCAGCTCCTTCTAATCGCATGGTGTTATCGTCGGTTTTCAAGCAGTTTATCGTCACTTTTTATCGCCGCTTTTATCGTCACTTCCATCGCTTATCGCTTGTGTTTTTACTGCCGTTTATCGCTTGCGGATGTATCAATGGCATCGACTATTGACCAGACTGTATATCAGATACCAGTTGAATCAATGTTTCTTCCCGGCATTTCTTTTTGAGTTCGCATTCCCAAACAATGATAACTTTCCAACCAGCCTCGCGCAGTAACTCACCGTTGCGCTTATCCCGTGCTACATTTCCAAGAATTTTAGGTTCCCAATATTCTCGGTTAGAAGACGGCCAAACAAAGCGAGGACAATCATGTTTATGCCAAAAACATCCGTTTACAAAAATTACAGTACGGTACTTGGGAAGAACAATATCAGGGCAGCCGGGCAAGCTGCGAACATTTTTACGGTAGCGAAAACCCTGCGAGAACAAAAACTTCCGCACGATTTCCTCAGGTTTATTATCTTTGCTCCGGATATGTGACATATTCATGCTTCGTATTTCTTTAGAATGGTTGTCCGCCATAATTCATCCCTCTGCTTTCTGATAGCGGCATTACAGCATCTATAAGCAGGCAAAAACTGCAAGAACATAGAAATTAACTTCGGATTCTCACAAAACATGTTGCTTTTTCGTAGTTTTTGATGTATTATAAGATGGTTGAAGGGAGGTACACATATGAGAATCAGTTATCATAGACTGCTAAAACTTATGATTGATAAAAACATGAAAAAGAAAGATTTACAGGCCATTACCGGGTTGAGTGCCTCCTCCATTGCAAAATTGTCGCGCGACGAGATGATCAGCATGGATGCACTTATGAAAATCTGTGCTGTTTTTGGCGTTCAGTTCTCTGATGTTGTAGAGATTGTTTACGAAAACACAGATAACACAGGACAATAACATACAGATTGGATTCCGTTATCTTGGTAAATTTAGATACTTGACTAATTGGTTAAGCAGAGCGAATATACCTCAACGGATTTCCCACCTTTGTATGAACGCAATGCTGTCTTGGATCGACTGGTCACTACAACGAAGAGAAGGTAATTGAAATGGCTTATAAAGTGGTAGACCTGTTTGCAGGCGCAGGAGGATTAAGCCTGGGATTTATGCAGACAGGGAAATTTGAAATCGTTGCAGCCGCAGAAAACAATCCCGGTGCACGCAAGACTTACAAACGGAATCACAAGTTGACGCGTCTATATCCTGATGTCCGTACAATTGATTACAGGGAATTAGAGGAGTCCTGTGGTAAAATCGATGTAGTTATCGGAGGTCCGCCTTGTCAAGGTTTCTCTAATGCAAATCGGCAGCATACTACCATTATCAGCATGAACAATCGTCTGGTCAAGGAGTATGTTCGGGCGGTTCGAGAGCTGGAGCCCGAAGCGTTTGTTATGGAAAATGTGGCTATGCTCAAATCTAATATCCATCGATTTATGGTAGAGGAAACCGACATCGATGACCCCATCATTATGGGATTAACTCTCTCCGAAGATAAAATTGAGTTGTTGCCAAAAGGCATCAATTTCCCCGATGCAGTTAACTTTGCTAAAAATTCCTCTAACATCAAAACTTATCTGTGGGACGAAAAAGAACTCAAAGCGATTACTGTGTTATACCGCTTTCGTATCAACAGGCCCAAGTTTGCCAACTCTGTAGAGCGCTATCGAAAGTATCTCACCAAACTGTTGACAGATATTATGGCGTCCAACGATGAAGATTGGGTGCGAACACAAGAGCGCGAAATGGCACAAATACTGATTGCCTACATGAACGGAGAAGAAATAGAATTTGATGCATTGATTCGTGCTATCGAAATCCCACTCTCTGTACAGCGTATGTTAGGCAGAATGCAGGAACTGTTGGATAACAACATCCATGTAAGCGAATATCGCTTCGAAAATGGCACAGTCATCGCAGCAGTACAGTCTTATGCTGTTTTTGATTATATCGATGGTGTTTTGTCTGCAGCACCGTACAATTACGATATTACAGCAAAAGTCTACAATGCTCTCGATTACGGTGCCCCGCAGAAGCGAGAACGGTTTATTATTGTCGGCACAAAAGAGGGAATTGTTTATGTTCCTCCAAAGCCTGAGTTTACAAGTGATACATTTCACACTGTGCGAGACGCTATTGCTGACTTGCAAGATGTCCCTGCTGTAACAGAGGTCGATACACCCCCTGTTGAATTGCAGCGCATGGATAATTTGAGTGATTTGGCTCAAGTCCTTCGCGGCAAATTGCTGTATAATCACGTGTCCACTGCGACCCGTGAAACCGCGCAAGCTCGTTTTGCAGCATTAAAAGAAGGCCAGAATTTTCATGATTTGGGTTCTGAGTTAAAAACTACGTACAGCAATGCAGACAGAACTCAAAACACTATTTATATGCGATTGAAATACAACGAGCCTTCTGGTACTGTTGTGAATGTCAGAAAATCCATGTGGGTACATCCCGAGTTGGATCGAGCTATATCTATCCGAGAGGCCGCCCGCCTGCAGACTTTCCCAGACACCTTTGTTTTTGAAGGTTCTAAAGACTCACAGTATCAGCAGGTAGGAAACGCAGTTCCTCCATTTTTGTCAAACGCAATTGCGCGAAGTTTGGTCAAAGCATTAGACACTGAGAAGAAATAAGAGAAGGGTGACCCGAGTAACTTGCTTGGGTCACCCTTTTTGTCATTTAGCAAGTTCACGAGCCTTCGCCAGAATCTTGTTGTAAATAGTATCATAAGGCAGGCAATCCAGAATATATGTGCCACCCAGTAGGTTTAGATACTTTGATAGTTCTCCAACTATGTCAGTGTTGATATTCAATCCTTCTGCACGCGCGGTAAGGATAGCACTTACAAATGCGCGAATGATGGTAGGACTGTTGGAGGTATTGCGCTCAATAATGTGTAGCGCATGGTCAGCATTTTCACACACGAACTTCGTAAGTTCATAAGGATCGGGACGAGAGTCATCATAAGTAAGTCTGCCAATCCACCATAGACGGGCGAGCGCATTTCTGCTTAACGACCGCCGCGCACCAAAGCCAAAAAAGTAATGTGCCTTTACATCTTGTCTGGTACATTTTAGGGCTATTTTCCATCTGTATTGTGTGTACTCATAAAACGGTCCCAAACACAGACCCGCCCACAAGCGTTCATCCGACGCCTGGGAGTCAGAAATGAAGCTCAGTTTTCCGTAAAATTCCTGGACATTAGCCGCATCTGTTAAATAGGCCTTGTCCATCGGTTGAGACATATCCAGGTGAATATCCGGCATTGGATACTTTGTGTTGAGAAATGGGGAATGTCCCAGTTCCTCTTCAATCCAAGCGTTGGAAGGCTGAGCGAACTTGCTGACATACTGATCTAAGTTTTCTTTTATAGCATTTAGATCGTCCCAGCTTATAAATTGCAGATTCATTCCTCATCCCCTCCTGTGGTTCCAAAGCCATCACAGAGAACTTTAAAGGCTTCGGTAAGCGGATCATTAATCAAGCGCTGTGCCAGCACAACCATATTCTGCTGATTGAAATCGTTACTTTCAATATCGACATCAAATTTTGTTAGCAGAGTTTTTCGCACAGTTCTATACCAGCCACACTCGGACAACTCCTCGCGTTCCTCAATACTTCTGCATTTCAACTCCTCCAGCGCATATGTGAGTGCTGGGATAATTGTAATAGCATTCAGAACAGGCTGTGTTATAGGAGCCTTAGCGAGCTGCTTATAACTGTAGTAGTCGTTGAGCGGCAGTTTCACAACGATTTTCTGACCGTCAATACCCACAATCATGTGTGTCACTAATGGATCTGCGTTGCGAATGATACTGAAAACAGAGGGGGTGTTTGCCAAATCCTCCATTTCTTTAGCGATGGTCGCATTGACCTGCTTCCCCACCGCTAAGACGCATCCTGCTTCAATCTCAAAGGCTGCTCCGCTATAGTCATCATGAAATCCCGGATTACTATACCCGGTAATATCCTGAGTCGCAACAACAAACGGGCATATCTGTAACTTGCCGCATATCTTCTTGTCGGAAAGCACACGGCTTTCCGCTACCTTTTCAGTAGTCACGACCTCACGGAACCCAGTCTGAGCACATTCCAGATGGTAAACATACCGGGCCTGTCCATCATGAATTAGCTTCTTCAGTCCCTCGTTGGTAAGAGAGGCCATAAAGTCAATACGGATGTTATAGCCATCTTTCTGCAAATCAATGGTAGTATCAAAACTACCGTCTTTGTAATCATCAGAATAATATGCTAAGACAGGGTAAGGATACAGTTTATACCTTATTTCCATATGCTTTCACCTCCATCGAACAGTAGTCGTGGAAATCAATCTTTACGGATAGTTTCACAGGAACATTTTCGGTAAAGGTTAATCCGCTGATTTTATTTCCGCTCACCGTCAGTTCAGCACCTTCTGCGGTTGCAGAAATAACTGCTGCATCGTAGTTCTGGGATTCCGCAGACATGAAAAGGCTGATAATTCCGTCTGTTGCAGATGCATTGGGAACAAAAGTGACAGTATACTCCCCCTGACTCTTGTTCGTACACATAACACGTGACTTTACTGCAGACACTGCAGCCAAACTCTTGCGGTGTTCAGTAGGCTTGTCACCCTTTCCAACGCCTTCTCCGCTTCCACCGCCGCCATTGCCGCTGCCCCCGGCGGCAGTGCCTTCGCGACTGCCTTCACCAGGAATATCATCTATGATAATATCTCCATCGGGATCATCGACTTCAGTAGTGTCTGTACCAGCTTGGCTCATACTGCCCGGCTTGGGACTGCGGGACACAGTCTTTGTTTCAATCACTTGTATGGCATCGTTGATGTTTTCGCCCTTATCTTCGGGTCTCGGTTGTGCTGAATCTTGCTCAGCGGCGAGATACTCTCCAACAGAAGGGTCAAGCGCTTCTTCGCTATCATCATTTTTCAGCTCATCCAAACAGGCTTTGATAAACTTAGTAAGGGCGGATAGAACACCCTTAGCCTCAGATTTATTTTCAGCACGCTCAATTTCCCATTTTGTGTGTTGAGGATTCTCCAGGGTTCTGAGATATTCGTTGAGCTTGTCACCTTCGATGTATAACACGCCTGCAAAGGGAATTAATCCGTTGATATTACCCTTATCCATAATTTTCATACCTGTTCGGCGAACCATTGCAACCCTTCTGTGAAAATCAGGCTGTATCATGAGGCGAAGTGTCACCTTACCCATTGTACCGATGTCTTTTGTGTATGTGGGCGATTTTTGCTCGTCCGCAGTAAGTACCTGATAGTATTCGTCAGCATATTCGGAAAAATATGCTTGATGGGATGCAACCAGTTCTGGCAAGGTCTCCTTGCTGATGATGATATCCTCGACCTCAACAATAAGTTCTCCGGTATATACCGCATACAAAAAGCCGTCAAGGACCGATGCTACCATATCATATTTCCAATCCTTGCTGCCATTGAAGCCCAAAACAAAGATGTCTGTGCCGCTCTTTCCTATCTCGCGGCTATAGGAAGGATCAATGGATATTTGCTGTTTTGCAGGAGCATTTTTATCTGCTCCGTAAAATCCGATACCCTGCGTAGTCTCACCTTTTTTATCCTTAAAGCTGGTAAGACGGGCTACTCCCTGATACGCAGCTACACCATCACTATCCAAAGTGCTATAAAAAACAGTTCTAAAAGCAGAGCAGGCATAAGGTGCAAATTTACCAATGCCAAAAGAGCCGCCGTGAGACCCGCTCTTGTCAGATGCGCCCTGAGACTTGGTAAGATTACACCAAGGAGAATTGTATTCTTCATCAGAGCCAAGCAACCCTGTGGTGTTGGTATCACTGATTCTTAAACAGGTAATCTTAGGCTGCTTTGCCAACTTAAGAGCAGACTGAAAAAAGCTCTTTGCTTTAGTAGATTTCTGCTTAGACCAGTATTCCAACGACCTGGAAAATGCATCGTCTAAGTCATCAAAGCCAGGAATTGCAGACGGCGCAATCTCAAATGTACGAAAAATAATACGAGTAGGTTCACCGTTCTTCAGATTTGCATCGATGGAATTCTGGCAAATCTCGCGCGCCAAGGATTTGATGGGAGTGCCATTAAAGGTTTCAACGCCAGAATCTGCAATACCAAAAATCTGACCATGGTTATTAGACGGAAAATTCCAAGCATATCTGTGAAGAGAGAATAGAGCCATTCAATAACACCATCCTTACTTTAGGGTAAACCTGGAGGTTCTGCTGCTTTCAACTTTCTGGTATTTTTTCTTTGCTTCACGAAGTTCAGTTTCGATGGCAGAGAAAATCTGATCGACATCCTGTTGAGTATACTCATAGGTATTAGTGTTTGCACAGTTCCCCAGCAATTGAAGCATATCGATGATTTTGTTTGTCCTGGCTTCTGCCAACCTAACAAATCTATCGCGCTTGGATTCGGACTTTTTTTCCATAATGACTGCTCCTTCGACTTGTTTTTATTTGATTATATAGACCAGTCACGAATATGTCAATATATTTTTCAAATAATTTTTGTATTTTTCTAATATCATATCTCATTTTGATTTTGTTGTGTTCGCTTGTAGATAATCTGTTTATTTAAATAGAAATATTTCGAGTATACCATGTATCAATTTGCTTTTAAAATGTTTTGTGGGCGAATATCATAACGATCCAACTATTATCCTTTTTGCCAAGGTGATTGTTTAGCGTTCATTTCGCGTGTACGCTTATCGCCGATATTTATCGCCGATATTTATCGCCGATTTTTTATCACCGATTTTTTATCACCGATTTTCAAACCGCTTATTTCATTGTTTATGCGGCGCAATTTTTGAGGTCAGCCCATGGTGCCAATTTTGTTGCCGTTCTCGTACATATCCTCGGCATACTCGACATGATTGGGGCCTTCGCTTTGTATCCAGCCAAAGCCGGGGACATAGACCATATCCGCCAGTTCGTTATCGTTAGATATTGGCTCCGGTTCCGTTTTTGGTTCAGGTTGCGCGGGCTGTACCGGGGTGGGATCTGTCTGCGTAGGAGGTGCAGATTTCTGTTCTGTTTCGGCTTCATCTTCTATTTCCAGTGCATGGGTGGACATCTCCTCAGCAGTCACTTCCGGGCCTGATTCAGCTTCCGGCATTTCCGATTTTTTCTTTTCTGTTACCACTGGCAGCACCGGTTTCTCTGCTTCCGGAAGTGTCGGCCGTGGAGTGGTCACGGCGGTCGTTTCGCTCGGCGCGGGTGGTTTCTCGACCTTTTCGGTCTGTGGCCACACGGCGGCACACAGGGCGAGACAGGCGGTGAATACAGCGGCAATGATGATTCTATTTTTCATTTTGTTTCCTCCTCTTTGGATGTAAAATGATTGAGTTCTGTGGACAACTCGCCTTTTGCGGAATAGATATCAGAACTTCAGAAGATTATCCAGAGCATTTGCCGCCTGCTGAAGCTCGCCCTGAGTGGCTTCATTTGGTATATCTTCATCCTTTTGCACCTTGTGCGGCAGATAAGGTTCATAGTCCTGCCGGGTTATCGATGGCCGGTAATGTCCCAACATCCGCGCCAGTTCCTTGGTTTCCATGCCGTTCCGCAGAGATAGAACGGCGCAGGTGTGCCGGAGATCTGTGAATCGGATATGGTCAAGCCCCGCTTCCTTGATGATCTCGTTATGCATCCGGCGCACCATCTGCGGTGAGTATGGCCTCTGCGTTGCTGGATGCATGAACATCAGCGGACTTTTTGGATGCTTGGTGTGTTCCATGATCAGGAGGTCGACCACCTCCGGGGTCAGCCTTATTGACCTCGTCTGGCTACCGTACTCCACCAGCTCACGCCGTTCCACCGCACGTTTTTCCGCAACGGTCAGCGTCCGGCTTTCGATATCAAGGTCGCTCCATTTCAGGGCGATTAGCTCGCCTTGGCGTAGGCCTGTCGTCAGCGCCAGCATGAACATAGGGAGGTAGCCCAGCCGCTCGGCGGCGTCCAGATAGTCCTCCGTCTCCAGAGGCGTCATGATATTCGCTTTCACCGTTGTGGACTTGCGGTAGCGGAATGCCTTGGCGGGATTCTCTGTCAGGAGACCGTCCCGTATGGCTTGATCCAAGCATTGCTGAAGCAGGCGGTGGATGTGCCGCATGGTTTCTTCGCCCAAGCCAGAGCTGCCGGGTCGATGATTGCCGAAGCGCCGCCGTTCCTCCAGAAATTCTCCAACCCTCTCCGATGTCAATTCAGAGAGTTGTGTGTCTCCCAAACCGGGGAGAATGTGGTTTTTGAACACATAGTTGTGTGCCGCATAGGTGGTCGGCCTGCTCTGGTGCCTGTCGTATGTTTCCTGCCAGAAGATGATGTATTCCCGAAGCGTCATATTCCCACCTCCATACACTGGCACTGTAAGTCTCGAAAGGCCACCCACGGGAGCCTTGCCTGTTTCAGAATCTTCTTGTGCAGATAGTAGAACTCGTGGAGCTTGTACGGCGCTCCGGTTTTTGGATTGAGAAACACATAGGACGAGGCCGTTTCCGGTATCTGCTCAAGAAGAAGTGCCGTCTTGTCATTGAGTATCAGCAGGCGCTGTCCTTTGAGGATGTACTTGCAGCGGACATGAAAATCGGCCCACGACAAGGTAATCAGTTCACATTGCCGCAGGCCGCTTGATAGTCCTGTGTAGATGAGAGGGAGCACGCCGAGCTGTTCCGTTGCGTTCAGGTAACACTGGAGTTGTCCCAGGCGCAGAGGGGCTGCTTTGTATTCCTCTGCCTTTGATTCTTGGCAGAGCCGCACCGGATTGTAGGGAATGAGCTGGTCCTGTGCCGCTTTGTCCATGCACCGTCGCAGGAGCAAATGGACGCACCAGACGCTTCTGTTTCCGAGTCCCTGGCTTCGCAGGGTGTCGTAGAAACCCGTGACCGTCTGCTCCGTCAGGTCGGAGAGTGCTACGTTTCCGATGTTGGGTAGGATGTGGCCGTAAATCAGATTGCGGTACCCGCCCTCGGTGTTGCCGTTCCATTTGTGCCGATTGGCGGTGAACCACTGGCCGCACCACTGCCCGACTGTCAGGGTATTTTCTTTCTGCATATCGTCGCCTCCTTTTGGCAAACGAACAATATCACAGAAAGCAGGAAATAGCTACCGGAAAGAACGGAACATTTGCAGGAAAACTACTATTCCGAATAACGCCTCTATTGTTCGGAATAATATAGTTGATTTTATTCGGAGCAGCGGTTATAATATTCTTGACAAACTGTACTGGAGGTGTTCCAATATGACGATCAAAGAAGCGGCTGCCGCCTGGGGGATCACCGAACGGCGGGTCAATGCGCTTTGCAAAGCCGGACGCATTTCCGGCGCATATAAGGAGGGCAGGCAGTGGTTTATCCCGGACAGCACGCAAAAGCCGATGGATAAGCGTGGTCACCGAAGTGTGGTGAAGCCCGCAGTATCATCTGCGCGCAAGCCTTTGCCCATTGGCGTATCTGATTACCGGGACGCCTGCAAAAACTACTACTATGTGGACAAGACCTTAATGATCAAGGAGTTTCTGGACGAGCGCCCCAAAGTATCCCTATTTACCCGCCCCAGACGCTTTGGCAAGACGCTTAACATGGATATGCTCCGCACTTTCTTCGAAAAGACGACCGAGGACACTTCCGTTTACTTCAGAGATAAGAAAATCTGGTCCTGCGGAGAATCCTATCTTGCCCACCATAGAAAGTATCCTGTGATTTTCCTGTCCTTTAAGGATGTTAAATACACCTCTTGGGAAGAAACCTATCAAACGCTCCAAAAGCTGATTGCGCAGGAATTCCGCCGTCACGACGAGTTGGCATCCAGCTCCGCACTTAGTGATTACGAAAAAGAGGAATACTCCCTTCTTGCAACAGAAGCCGCTGACGAAGTGGAATATCAAATGTCCCTGCGGACACTGACGCTGCTCCTCCATAAGCACCACGATGTCGCACCTATTGTCATCATTGACGAATATGATACTCCCATTCAGCAGGGCCATGTGAGCGGCTTCTACGACACGATCATCGGGTTCATGCGAAACCTGTTCTCCGGTGGTCTGAAAGACAATCCGCATCTGAGCTATGGTTTCCTGACCGGCATCCTGCGTGTTGCCAAGGAAAGTATCTTCAGCGGCCTGAACAACCTGAAGATCAACTCGATTTTAGACGAGCGCTACAGTGAATATTTCGGCTTCACTTCAAGCGAAGTACATGAGATGGCAGACTACTATCATGCTTCTGATAAATATCAGGAGCTCTGTGATTGGTATGATGGTTACCTTTTCGGCAATACCGAGATTTTTAATCCCTGGTCTGTCATTGGGTACTTCAATAATAACTGCCGTCCCAAAGCGTTCTGGCAGTCTACCGGAAGCAATGACATCATCCGCGAGGTGCTGGCTTCTGCAACGCCGGATATTATGGAGCGTCTGGAACTGTTGATGAAGGGCGAATCCTTCGTTACGCACATCGACACCGGCGTCATTTATCCGCAGATCCAGAATGATCCGTCCTCTGTTTACAGCTTCCTGCTGGTGGCAGGTTATTTGAAGGCTGTGAGCTGCGACCAGTCTTACGGCGAGGATTATATGTGCGAAGTGGCTCTGCCCAACAAAGAGATTTCTTTCGTCTACAGCAAGGAGATCCTCTCTCAGCTTGAGAATATTATTCC
>OHEH01000715.1_pt1 | contig 12427 bp, 10 predicted proteins | sample 1567221 | NCBI WGS metagenome assembly OHEH01 (sample SAMEA3879586, study PRJEB24766) | human gut metagenome | biome: human-associated habitat; feature: feces | place: USA | collected 1985/1987
AATAGTACAAACAGCAAATAGGTCGCTGCGCGCAGAATGCGTGATGTGGTGACCGCCAGTACCGAACAGACAGCGATAAACAATGCCAGCACAATGAATACAATTAGTTGTAGTGTCATAATATCGTTTGTTTTTTTATTTCTTATTCAGGGTGAGAACCAATTTGCTGCGGTCGAACACTGCATTTTCAAATTCCGTATCAAAACAGATGGCATCGTGCGGACACGCATTGACGCAGAGTTGACAGAACATGCAGGCGCCCAAATCATATTCATATTTCACCAATGTTTTTTTCTTCTTACCTGTTTCTTCATCAGTCTGTGTTTCGCTGGTGATATGAATGGTGTCGTTGGGACAGGCCATTTGGCAAAGCCCGCAGGCAATACATTTATTGTTCCCGTTTTCGTCTGCCGGCATGACGAGACGCCCGCGAAAACGGGGAGAGATTTCCAGTGTAGCACGGTTCTCGGGATACTGCTCGGTTACTTTCGGAGTGAAAAATTCCCGTCCGGTGATTTTCATTCCGGTGAGCAGTGTACCGATACCGTGCAACAGTCCTCCTATATATGAACGTTTTTCTTCTTTCATTAGAAATGCAATTTAAATACAACAATAATAACCATCAGCAACAAATTGCAAAGACCTATCGGTACCAGGTATTTCCATTCCAGTGTAAGAATCTGGTCGATACGTAAACGAGGGAAAGTCCATTTTATCCACATCAGCAGCCAGACAATAAAGAATGACTTTGCAAAGAACCATACAAATCCGGGAATATAGTCCATGACGGTATTGAAGCCGTCCAAGCCGGGAATATGCAACGGCATCCAGCCGCCCAGGAAGATAGTGGCGGCTACTCCGGCAATAATGAACAGGTTGACAAACTCTGCCACATAGAATAAGCCGAAGTGCATACCCGAATATTCGGTGTGATATCCGGCTGTCAGCTCACTTTCGGCTTCGGGCAAGTCGAATGGACCACGGTTTACCTCTGCATTGCCGGCTATCAGATAGATGATAAAGGCAATCATTGCCGGGATATGGCCTTTGAAAAGGAACCAGCCGTCGGCCTGACGTTCTACGATTTCTGAAAATTGCATGGTATCGGTCAATACGACAATGGTGAGAATGCTCAGTCCGACAGACAGTTCATAACTGATCATCTGTGCACCGCTTCGCATGGCACCGATTAGTGAGTACTTGTTGTTGGAACTCCATCCGGCAAGCAGGATACCTACCACACCGATGCTGGAGGCTGCCATCAGGAAAAAGATGCCGACATTGAAGTCGAGCACTTCCATCCCTTTGCTGAAAGGCAAACAACTGAATGACAGGATAGATGCCAGTATCACAATATAGGGAGCGAGGTTATAAAGGAAATTGTCGGCGTGACGAATGGTGATGATTTCTTTTATCAACATCTTGAATACATCGGCAAAGACCTGTATGGTGCCCCAAGGTCCTACACGCATCGGTCCCAGGCGACATTGGAATGCTGCACAGACTTTTCGCTCCATGAATATCATAATGATAGCAATCACTGCGTAGGCAAGCATGATGCATACGCCGATAGCCACACACTCTATAAATACCGCCAACCCTTCGGGCATGAAGGAGGTAAGCATTGAGTGTATCCATTGGGTTACTATACTAAAATCAAACATATATTATTTCGTTTCGTTTTATTATTAATCTTATCTGTCTATGTCCGGTACCACGTAATCCACTGTTCCGCCGATGGCAATGAGATCGGCTATCTTGGCACCGCGGCACATGGTTTCCATTGCCGAAACCAATGGCAGTCCGGTGGCACGGAACTTCAGACGGTAAGGATATTTATCTCCACGACTTTCCAAAAAGACGCCGAACTCTCCACGGCTGCCTTCCACCGCAGCATAATAAGAACCTTCGGGCACACGGATAATCGGTTTCATCTTTTGCTGAAATGCTCCTTCAGGAATATTATCAATCAACTGTTCGATGATGTTCATACTTTCCATGATTTCTTCCATACGTACCATGTAGCGTGCGAATGAATCGCCTTCGGTATGGACAATTTCCTTGAAGTCGACTTTTCCATACATAGAGTAGGGGTGGCGTTTGCGAGTATCGCAGGCCCAACCGCTGGCGCGCCCTGTTCCCCCCGTTGCACCGAAAGAGATGGCGTCTTCGCGACTGAGCACTCCTACACCTTTCATACGTTCCTGTGCAATGACGTTGCCGGTGAAGACTTCATGATACTCTTTTAATGTCGGACGGAGATAAGCGATAAAGTCTTTTACCTTTTGCACAAAGTCCGGTGCGATATCGGCCTGCACACCGCCGATGGTATTATAGTTCTGGATTAAGCGACCGCCGGTGGTTGCTTCGAAGATGTCCAGAATCTTTTCGCGGTCGCGGAATCCGTAAAAGAAGGCAGTTAGCGCGCCTAAGTCCATGCACAGACAAGAAAAGAAAAGCAGATGTGAATCAATGCGTTGCAGCTCGTCCATGATGGTGCGGATATACTGTACACGTTCACTCACTTCCACACCCATTGCCTTTTCGATACACATGCAGAGTGCATGGCGGTTTTGGTGTGCGCCCAAATAATCCAACCGGTCGGTTAAGGCGAGTGTTTGGGGATATGTCAGACTTTCGCACATCTTTTCGATGCCGCGATGGATATATCCGCAGTGTACATCCAGTTTCTTTATAATCTCACCTTCCAGTGACACGCGAAAGCGGAGTACTCCGTGAGTTGCCGGATGCTGCGGACCTATATTAATAATGTATTCATCTTCGTCGAAGATGGTTTCTCGTTTTTCAATTACGCTGCCATCATGCTGTACTTCCATGTATTGGGTGGTATCGACCGGCTCCTCGTTGGTCATCCGCAGCGGGTTGAGGCTTTCGTCATAAGCTTTGCGAAGCGGATGGCCTATCCAGTCTTCACGCAGGAACAAGCGGCGCATGTCGGGGTGTCCCACAAAACGGATGCCGAAGTAATCATACACTTCACGCTCGTTGAATTCTGCGCCTTTCCAAATATCGCAGACTGTAGGCAATTCAGCTTTCTCGCGGTTGGCAGTGACAGCTTTAATTACTTTGTTCTCGCCGGTAGCTGTTTTTTCCAGATGGTAGACTACTCCCAATCCTTCTTCTCCCCAGTCCATTCCGGTGAGTGAACGCATAAAGTCATAGCCTTCCGCGCGTAACTTTTGCATCTCGGTGCGGAGTTCGTTAGGTTCTATTTTGATAATATCATCCATAAGTTATTCCTTTTGGGGTTCTTCTTCCTTGCGGTTTACTCCGCCAAAGAATTTTTCCAGTTTTACTTTACGTTGCAGTTGCATCATGCCATATAATAAGGCTTCGGGCCGTGGGGGGCATCCGGGAATATAAACGTCTACCGGTAATATTTTGTCAACTCCGTTCAGCACATGGTAGGATTTTTTAAACGGACCTCCGCTGATGGCGCATCCGCCCACTGCAATCACATATTTGGGGTCTGCCATTTGGTCATAAAGACGTTTTAATACCGGTGCCATTTTGTGTGTGATGGTTCCGGCTACCATAATCATATCTGCCTGGCGCGGACTGGCGCGGGCTACTTCAAACCCGAAACGGGCAAAGTCATACCGGGCAGCACCGACTGCCATAAACTCAATTCCGCAGCAACTGGTTGCAAAGGTAAGCGGCCACAGCGAGTTGCTGCGTCCCCAGTTGATAAGGTCGTCCAAACAACCGATAAGTACTTTTGTACCTCCTTCATTAAGTTGTTTGACCATGTTCTCCAGATACTCATTATCTTTGAAATCTTCATAAGGGATAGATTTTATGACCGGTTTCTTTATTTCCATTCCAATGCTCCTTTCTTCCAGGCGTATGCCAGGCCTAATATGAGTACTACAATAAAGAAGAAGATGCTGACTAAACCGTACACTCCTAAATCCTGAACGACTGCCGCCCACGGAAAGAGAAATACCGTTTCAACATCAAACATGAGAAATAGAATGGCAAACAGATAGTAACCTACCTTAAATTGCATCCATGACTGTCCCCGGGTAGGGATACCACATTCGTAAGCCTCTCCTTTTTGCGGATTGTACGAACGGGGAGAAATGGCACGGGCGATACCCAAAGCCACGGCAACCAGTGCAATTGCCGTCAGGATAACGACAACTAATAGTGTAAAATACATATCTAAACTTTTTTTTGATTAGACAAAAAGTGAATGAACACAAAGCCCACTTACATAACGCTTAATGCAAGATACTTTGTTTTGGCTTTTAGCTTGAAGGCTTTATAAAATTAAATAATGATTCGCCGTAGTGCATAGATATAGTAATCCACGGCATGCGAGTAATGTGAAATGGATGAATGAAAATGTATGTTGTTTGTTTGTAGCTCTTGTTTCCAGAAATCATTCAGTGTAGCAAGCAGACGGAGAGCACATTTGGATTTGGAAGTCAAATCCGGATTGTCAAGAGCAATTGCTACTTGTGGCATATCGGCAAAACGGTTGATAAACAGGAAATCCATGGTCTTTTTACACGGACTTTGTGTTTGCTGATAAGAAGAGGTTACGTTTGATTTCTGAAAGAATGAACTCTTTACTGACGCATACTCTTCTTGTCCCGCTGTTGTTATCAAGAGCAGAAAAAATAAAAGAGAAATAAAGATCTTCAGTATATTGTTCATAATGATGATTTTTATTTAGAGGTCGCAAAGTTAGCCATAAATTTGGAATTCTATCATTATAAATTGTTTTTTTTCTCTTCTCGTGAATGGAAAGGGATTTCCGTACTTCTTAGTGTTTCTTCCAGAATCCGGGAGTAAACAACAGTAAGACGGTAAATAACTCCAAACGGCCGATGAGCATAAGTAACGCACTGATCCATTTGGCCATATCGGGTAATCCGCTCCATGAATAAGAAGGTCCGCACTTGCCTATACCCGGTCCGACATTGCCTAAACTGGAAATTACGACACTGTATGCTTCTTCAAATCCTACTCCTAATATCATAAGCAATAGCCAACCAATAAAGACAATAGCTATATAAAGGAAAGTAAATGCCAATATAGCCGATTTGGTTGTAGAAGAAATTACCTGACGGTTGATGCGGACCGGCAAGACTGCATTAGGATGGATGATTCGTTTGAATTCGTTTCTTGATACACGGCTCATGATGGCAATACGAATACATTTTATACCTCCGGAAGTGGAGCCTGCACATGCTCCGAAAAGCATGATGATGCACATCAATGTCCATAGTACCGGAACCCAGGTCATGTAATCTGCAGAAATAAATCCGGTGGTGGTCTGTAATGAGACTACTTGAAAAATAGCTTTCCGGAATGATTCTTCTATTCCCATCGGGCTGGTAAGAACCAGTGTGACGGTGGTGAACAGGGTAAAACAACCTACAGTGCCCAAATACCAATGGAACTCGGTATTCTCAATCAACCGTTTGAACTTTCCTTTCAGAAAGAATAGAAACAGCAGGGTAAAGTTGATACCCGACAAAAACATGAAAAGCGTGATTACATATTCTATATAGGGAGAATGAAAAGCAGCAATGCTGTTTTGCTTGGTAGAATATCCGCCTGTAGCAGTAGTTGTTAATGAATGGCACACGCTGTCGAACACATCCATTCCACCCAGCAGTAATAAGAATACTTCTGCTATGGTCAGTCCCAAATAAATGCTCCAAATCCATTTGGCGGTCACACCGATACGGGGATGTACCTTGTCATGGGTGGGACCTGTAGCTTCGGCTGCAAATAGCTGTACACCGCCTACTCCGAAAATGGGTAACACGGCGATGGTAAAGAATACAATCCCCAGTCCTCCAATCCATTGGGTCATGCTTCGCCAGAAAAGTAATCCGTGGGGCAATGATTCGATATTATCCAGAATGCTTGCTCCGGTAGTGGTGAATCCCGACATGGTTTCAAAAAAGGCATCGGTGATGCTGGGAATGTATCCGCTCAGATAAAACGGCAACATTCCGAACAGGGAAAAGAAGATCCAAGCAAGAGATACTACTACATAGCCATCGCGACGGCTGATTTTCCTTTCGGCGTTCTTTCCGAAGATAGAGAAAACAATACCTGCCCCTGCTGTGATAGCAGCGGAAGAAAGGAATGCGGTTAAATCTGTTTCCTTGTAATATATGGCGAGTAATGCGCATAAAATCAAGAATCCCGCTTCAATGAAGAAAAGGGAACCCATGATTTTGCATATCATTTTAGAGTTAATCATCAGTTGAAGAATTTTTCTGCTTTCTTAATCATCATTCCCAAACAGAATACCACTACATGGTCTTCCGGTTGGATGATTGTATTACCTGTTACCAAGATACCTTCTCCATTTCGGATTAGTCCGCCGATGGTAACCCCTTTGGGAAGTCCCATGTCCTTAATGGCGTCTTTTGTAATACGTGAACCGGCTTTTACTGTAAATTCGGCAACATCTGCATTGGCAAAAGTCAGACATTTTACATTGGATACGTCGGCATCCAGCATCATTTGGTAAATATGGCTGGCAGCAATCATCTTTTTATTGATGACCGTGCCGATATCCAGACTTTCTGCCATACTGATATAATCAATGTTTTCCACCTCGGCAACCGTCTTGGTAACACCCATTCTTTTGGCGGCGAGGCATGCCAGAATATTTGTTTCCGAATTATCTGTCAATGCGACAAATGCTTCGGTGTTGCGAAGTCCTTCTTCCAATAGCAAATCCATATCCCGACCATCTCCATTGATAATCATGACTTTATCGTCTACTACTTCTGTCAGCCGGTTACAGCGGTTGATATCGTTTTCGATTATTTTGACCTGCATATATTCAGGTACATATTGGGTTGTACGGACGGCTATACGGCTGCCTCCCATGATCATTACATTACGCACATCGGCATAATTTTCCTTTCCGGCTATTTTACGGATATAAGGAATATATTTTTTTGTAGTGGTAAAATAAACAATATCATGTAGCTTGATAGTATCATCTCCACGTGGGATAATTGTTTCATTGCCCCTTTTTATCGCTACAATGTGGAATGGAATATTACGTCCGCCCAGTTCGTGCAGAGGCACATTCAGAATTTCTGCCGTTTCACGCATCTTTGTACCAATCAGTACCAATGCGCCGCCACAGAACTCCCACCATTGGCGTATCCAGCTCATTTTGATGGCGTCTACAATTTCTTTTGCAGCCAGCATTTCGGGATAGATCAGTGAATGAACACCCAGATGTGAAAAGAATTCCTTATGTTTAGGCAATAGGTATTCGTAATTATCAATACGGGCTACGGTCTTTTTGGCTCCCAAATTGGTGGCCAGCATACATGCCGTCATGTTACGGCTTTCTTCCGGCATGACTCCGATAAAAAGATCGGCTCCCGCTACACCGGCATTCTTCAGACCGGAAATGGAAGTCGGGGATGCATTGACTGTCATCAAGTCGAAGTTGGAATCTAATTTACTCAACTTCTCCTCGTTTTCATCCATCAGGATAATATCTTGTTTTTCACCTGAGAGCAGTTTGGCCAAATGAGTGCCTACGGCTCCTGCCCCTGCGATAATAATCTTCATTTTTATCTTTCTCTTTTAGAATGATACCAATACCTTATAAATACCTTCTTCATCCATGCCGCATAAACGATGCAAGTCTTTTACCGGGCCGTGTTCTACAAACTTATCCGGTAAACCGATGCGGCGAACAGTGGGAGTATATCTGTTGTCTGCCATAAACTCCAGGATAGCACTGCCCATTCCGCCTTTCAACACACCGTCTTCAATGGTGACTATTCGGCAGAAATTCTTTCCTATTTCGTGTAGCATTTCTTCATCCAACGGTTTTAAAAAGCGTAAGTCATAATGGGCAATGCTCATTTTGCTTTCGGCTTCTGCACGGGTAATTGCTTTTCGTGCCGTATTGCCAATCGGACCGATGGTGATGACTGCCATGTCTTTTCCGTCTTTCAGTTTCCGCCCTTTGCCTATTTGTATTTCTTCAAAAGAAGATTTCCAGTCCACCAGCACTCCTCTTCCTCTGGGGTAACGAATCACAAAAGGTCCTTTATCGGGCAGTTGTGCGGTGTACATCAGATTGCGCAGCTCATGTTCATCATAAGGGGATGCCACCGTCAGATTAGGGATGGGGCGCATATATGCCAAATCGAATGCACCATGATGGGTAGGACCGTCCTCGCCCACAATTCCTGCCCGGTCAAGGCAAAGAACGACATTCAACTTTTGAATGGCGACATCGTGGATAACATTGTCGTATGCACGCTGCATGAAAGACGAATAGATGTTGCAGAACGGGATTAATCCGTCTTTTGCCATACCGCCGGAGAAGGTTACGGCATGACCTTCTGCAATGCCTACATCAAATCCCCGGTCGGGCATTGCTTTCATTAATATATTCATGGAGCATCCTGACGGCATTGCCGGGGTTACTCCTACTATTTTGTCGTTTTGCTGTGCCAGTTCCAACAACGTATTGCCAAACACATCCTGAAACAAAGGGGGAAGTCCGTCGGTATCTATCACAATGCGTTCTCCGGTTTCTTTGTCGAAAATTCCCGGTGCATGCCATATGGTAGCTGCTTTTTCAGCCGGACCGAATCCTTTGCCTTTGGTGGTATGGATATGGAGCAACTTGGGACCCTGCATATCTTTTATTTCTTTCAAGACACGTGCCAGATTATTGACATCGTGTCCGTCAATAGGACCGAAATAGCGGATATTCATTCCTTCGAACACATTTTGTTGCTGTACGAGCATGGATTTCAGGCTGTTATTGAAACGAATCAGGCTCTTTCGGCGCTCTTCATTCAGTATGCCCCATTTATAGAACATTTTTGAGAGCTTATATCGTATTTTATTATAACCTTCAGACATCTGGAGGTTTAGAAGATACTGTTTCATCCCACCCACACTGCGGTCGATAGCCATATTATTATCATTCAGGATGATTAAGAGATTATTGGGTGTAGAGGAAGCATTGTTCAATCCTTCAAATGCCAGACCGCCACTCATTGATCCATCGCCGATGACGGCTACCACATGGCGGTTGTTTTCTCCATGCTTCTTAGCTGCGACAGCCATTCCGAGCGCTGCCGAAATAGAGTTGGAGGCATGTCCGCACGTAAAAGTGTCATATTCACTTTCGTGAGGAGAAGGAAAAGGGCACAGACCGTGTAATTTGCGGTTTGTACAGAAAGTATCCCTGCGGCCTGTCAATATCTTATGGCCGTATGCCTGATGACCTACATCCCATACGATGCGGTCATAAGGCGTATTAAATACATAATGTAAGGCTACGGTCAGTTCTACCACTCCCAGACTGGAACCAAAATGTCCCGGATTGCGTGAGAGCTCATCTATTATTTTTTGCCTCAGCTCTTTACATACTTCGGGCAGTTTGTCTGCCTCTAATCGGCGCAAATCTTCCGGTGTATCTAAACTTTTCAGCAACATATATGAAGTATCCTGTTCCATTCCTATGATATGATAAATATCTTGCAAAAATAGCATATTTATGTGTATTATGATTACATTTGTCCTTAAAAAATAGATAGACTCTTATTGATATGAATTTCAGAACGCAAGTAGAACTGCCTAAAGAAATCCGTCATTCTGACCGAATTATGCTATTTGGTTCCTGTTTTGCCGAAAATATCGGAAATTTGTTCCTGGCAAATAAGTTTCGGTGTGATGTGAACCCTTTTGGGATTCTCTATAATCCTTTATCTGTGGCAGAGGCTATCCGTCAAACTCTCTCTTATAAAACTTACAATGAGGCGGATTTGTTTTGCGATAGGGCGGGATGGCATAGCTTTATGCATCATGGCTCTTTTTCAGGCAATTCGGCAGAAGAATGTTTGTTGCGGATTAACGAAAGGCTGGGGAGAGCCGCCGCGGAATTGCCGCAAACCGACTGGCTGATGATAACATGGGGAACGGCATGGGTTTATTCTTTGAAAGAGAATGGTAAGGTTGTGGGCAACTGCCATAAGCAACCGGATAAACTGTTTACGCGCAGGCTTCTTTCGGTAGAGGAGATAGTTGTTGAATATTTTGACTTGTTGAAAATGTTGCAGGAGCTGAACCCTAATCTGAAGGTGCTGTTCACCGTCAGTCCCATCCGGCACGCCAAAGACGGGATGCATGGCAATCAGATAAGTAAATCTACTCTATTATTGGCGATAGACACTCTGCAACACCATTATCCGATGTGCCATTATTTCCCTTCTTATGAAATTATGATGGACGAACTTCGCGATTACCGCTTTTATGCGGATGATATGTTTCATCCTTCGCCCATGGCTGTATCTTATATATGGAAGTGTTTCGGAGATACTTATTTCAGCAGTCAGACACGGCAGATAATGAAAGAGTGGGAAGAAATACGCAAAGGGTTGAATCATAAACCTTTTGATGTCCGTTCGGAAGCATACCGTAGTTTTTTAACTCAAATAGTGTTAAAGATAAGCAGGATGAAAGAAAAGTTCCCGTATTTTGAACTTCAAAAAGAATTAGAACAATGTCAAGCTCAATTGAAAATATAGTAAAGGCTTTGGGTGCCAAACGCTTTGGCGACCACAATGCACAGATTGATTGGATTTTAACTGATAGCCGCTCGTTATGCTTCCCCGAAGAAACTTTATTCTTCGCTTTGAAAACCAAACGCAACGACGGGCATAAATATATTCCTGATTTGTATGAGCGCGGGGTGCGTAATTTTGTAGTGAGTGAACTGCCTGAGAACAAGGAAGCTTATACTGCCGCCAATTTCCTGCAATTGGCCAATCCGTTAAAGGGACTGCAAAAACTGGCAGAAAAGCATAGGGAACAATTTCTTATTCCGGTGGTCGGCATTACCGGCAGCAACGGTAAGACGGTAGTGAAAGAATGGTTATACCAATTGCTCAGCCCGGATCGCGTGGTTACCCGCTCTCCCCGCAGTTATAATTCACAAATCGGAGTGCCGCTTTCTGTATGGTTGATGAACGAAGAAACCCAGTTGGCTATTTTTGAAGCCGGTATTTCTGAAATGGGTGAGATGGAGGCTTTGCAAAGCATTATCCGTCCCACTATCGGTATATTGACAAATATCGGTGGTGCTCACCAAGAGAATTTTTTCTCTGTTCAGGAGAAATGTATGGAGAAACTGACGCTTTTTAAGGATTGTGATGTGATTATCTATGACGGTGATAATGAACTTATCAGCTCTTGTGTCAGCAAGTCTCTTTTTACTTCGCGTGAGATAGCCTGGTCTAAGAAAGACAATGAACGTCCTTTATTTATAGAATCTATTTGTAAGGGTGAGGATTCCACCACTGTGAAATATCGTTATTTGGGGATGCCGAATGAATATAAGATACCGTTTATCGATGATGCATCGATTGAAAATTCATTGCATTGTCTGGCAGTAGCCTTGTATATGATGGTGCCTGCCGAGGACATTGCAGAGCGTATGGCGCATCTGGAGCAAATAGCCATGCGTTTGGAAGTGAAAGAAGGAAAAAATGGGTGTGTTATTATCAACGACAGCTATAATTCGGATTTGGCCTCTTTGGATATTGCACTTGATTTCATGTCGCGCCGTTCGGAAGATAAAGGTAAAAAACGCACATTGATTCTTTCGGATATGCTGGAAACGGGGCAAAGCAGTAAGTTGCTTTACCGTCAGGTGGCCGAACTGGTTCATAGTCGTGGTGTGGAAAAGATTATCGGGGTAGGCGACGAGATTCGTACAGCTTCTTCCCGGTTTGAGTTAGAGAAGTATTTTTTTCATAGCACAGAAGACTTGTTGAAATCCGACCTGTTGCCCAATCTGCGTAATGAGGTGGTCTTGATAAAAGGTTCACGCAGCTTTCATTTCGATGATATTTCGGAACGCTTGGAGTTGAAAGTACATGAGACAATTCTGGAAATCAAATTGAATGCATTGGTTGATAATTTGAATTATTATCGTAGTAAACTGAAACCGGAGACAAAGATGGTGTGCATGGTGAAGGCATCGGCTTATGGAGCCGGTTCGTATGAGATAGCCAAAACCCTTCAAGACCACAGGGTGGATTATTTGGCTGTAGCGGTTGCCGACGAAGGCTCGGACTTGAGAAAAGCCGGTATAACCAGTTCCATTATCATCATGAATCCGGAATTGACTGCCTTCAAAACGATGTTCGATTATAAGCTCGAACCTGAAGTTTATAGTTTTCATTTACTGAATGAATTGATAAAGGCTGCCGAAAAAGAAGGAGTGACCAATTTCCCCATTCACATCAAACTGGATACCGGCATGCATCGGCTCGGCTTTACACCGGATGAGATACCGGAGTTGATAGAACGCCTGAAAAAGCAGACGGCTGTTATTCCTCGTTCCGTATTCTCGCATTTGGTGGGAAGTGATGCCGAACAG
>OHEH01000728.1_pt1 | contig 12341 bp, 9 predicted proteins | sample 1567221 | NCBI WGS metagenome assembly OHEH01 (sample SAMEA3879586, study PRJEB24766) | human gut metagenome | biome: human-associated habitat; feature: feces | place: USA | collected 1985/1987
CCGCCCAGATTGGACGATTTTAAGGGCGACTGCGACTGCTGCAACGGATAAAATCGGAATTGGGATAAAAACACAGGGCGGTCCGACTTTTTTGAAGGTCGGACCGCCCTTTCCTGTACGCTTTTTAGGAAATAAGATTGAATAAAAACGAAAAAAATGCTAAAATAAACTAATTAAGATATAGTATGATGGAAAGAACAATCGGAGGCGTTGGATCTTGGGTTTTAAAAAATGGAAATTGCCGCAGACGGCTCCCGAAAGGGTAGAAAATTTAATCAGCCAAACGGGCATGGAGCGCATTGCAGCCCAGATCCTCGACGGAAGAGGCATCAGTGACCCGCAGCAGGCAATGCAGTATATCGGCTGCGACAGCGCTGCAAGGCTGCATGACCCATTTCTGATGAAGGATATGGACAAGGCGGTCGAGCGGGTCGAGCAGGCCGTTCGTAACAATGAGAAGATCATGGTTTACGGCGACTACGACGTGGACGGCTGTACGGCCGTTGCACTGGTGTACAAGTTCCTGCGCCAGATCGGGCATAAAAACCTGATGTTCTACATCCCCGACCGCTATACCGAAGGTTACGGTATCTCGGTCAAGGGCATCGACCTGGCAGCCCGCAAGGGCGTAGGTCTTATCATCGCCTTGGACTGCGGTATCAAAGCCACGGAAAAGGTAGTCTATGCAAAGACGAAGGGCGTGGATTTCATCATCTGCGACCATCACCTCCCGGCCGAGGAAATTCCCCGTGCCGTAGCTGTCCTCGATCCCAAGCGGGTCGATTGTTCCTATCCGTTCGACGAATTGTCGGGTTGCGGCGTGGGCTTCAAGCTCGTGCAGGCCTATGCGCAGAAAAACCGGATCCCGTTCGAACAGATCAGCCCGCTGTTAGACCTGCTGGTCGTGAGCATCGCTTCGGATATCGTACCCCTGGTGGGCGAAAACCGTATCCTTGCCCATTTCGGGTTGAAAGACCTCAACCGCGAACCGTCGAAAGGATTGCTGTCGATCATCAAGATCTGCGGCCTGGACAAGCACAACATCACCATCGACGACATCGTCTTCAAGATCGGGCCGCGTATCAACGCCGCCGGGCGCATGCGGATGGACGAGAACGACGAAAACGCCTCGCCCTCGGGCGGGCACGCGGCCGTCGAGCTGCTGATCGAAGGCAACGAAAGCATCGCCGCGGAGTTCGGGAACGTCATCGACGCCTACAACCAGGATCGCAAGTCGATCGACCGTTCGGTGACGCAGGAAGCGCACGATTTTATCGAGCGCAACCCCGCAATGAAAGAGCTGAAGAGCACGGTGATCTACAATCCCAAGTGGATGAAGGGCATCGTGGGAATCGTCGCCTCGCGCCTGATCGAGACCTACTACCGGCCGACGGTGGTGCTGACGATGAGCAACGGCTTCGTGACGGGGTCGGCACGCTCGGTACCGGGCTTCGACCTTTACCAGGCCGTGGAGTCGTGCTCGGATCTGCTGGAGAACTTCGGCGGGCATATGTATGCCGCCGGGCTGACGATGCGACCCGAGAACGTCGAGGAATTCACGCGCAGGTTCAACGCCTATGTCGAGGAGAACATCGACCCGCAGATGCTCATGCCGCAGGTGGATATCGACAGCGAACTGCTCTTCTCGGACATCACCCCCGCGTTCCGCAAAGACCTCAACCGCTTCCAGCCTTTCGGCCCCGGCAACACCGCCCCGGTCTTCGCGACCTACGGCGTAAGCAACCACGGCGACGCCAAACTGGTCGGCATGGAGTGCGAGCACCTGCGCATGGATTTGATCCAGCGGCAGAAACCCAACACGAAGATCCAGTCGATCGCCTTCCAGCAACCCACGCATTACGAATGGGTGCGCTCGGGACGCCCGATCGACGTATGCTACCAGATCGTAGAGAACCACTACCGGGGGACGGTAACCACCCAACTCCGCATCAAGGACATCAAACCCCTGCGGAGCAAGCAATAATACGGCCGGCAACATCCGTAAAAACCGGAGCTTTCAGGCTCCGGTTTTTTACGGATCCCGCCCGACGACACCGGCGGCGGCATTCCGTCCGAACCACTCCTTCCCGCTCCCGAAACGAAAAAATCCGATACAACAAAGTCGGGTTTTAGTTTCTAATTATTAGAAAAATCACTACATTTGACACAAAATAGTAATTGTTAGACCTTTTCTACCCAATATGAGTAAACCCTTCAAGCGTTATCTCGTCACCTCGGCACTGCCCTACGCCAACGGCCCGGTACACATCGGCCACCTGGCGGGCGTCTATATCCCGTCGGACATCTACACGCGCTACCTGCGCCTGAAAGGATACGACGTGATCTCGGTCTGCGGCAGCGACGAGCACGGCGTGCCCATCACCATCAAGGCCCGCAAAGAGGGCGTCACGCCCCAGCAGATCGTCGATCGCTATCACCAGTTGATTAAATCGTCGTTCGAAGGGCTCGGCATGTCGTTCGACATCTACTCGCGCACCTCGTCGAAGACCCACGCCGCGACAGCGTCGGAGTTCTTCCGCAAGCTCTACGACGAAGGCAAATTCATCGAGCGGACCTCGGAGCAATACTACGACGAGGAAACCCAGACGTTCCTCGCCGACCGCTATATCGTGGGCACCTGCCCCCGCTGCGGCAACGACCGCGCCTACGGCGACCAATGCGAAAAATGCGGATCGACCCTTTCGCCGGACGAACTGATCAGCCCGCACAGCGCCGTATCGGGTTCCGTACCCGTGAAACGCGCCACCAAGCACTGGTATCTGCCGTTGGACCAATACGAGGGTTTCCTGCGCGAATGGATCCTCGAAGGGCACAAAGAGTGGAAAACCAACGTCTATGGGCAATGCAAGAGCTGGCTCGACGGCGGTCTGCAACCGCGTGCGGTGAGCCGTGACCTGGACTGGGGCATTCCCGTACCGGTCGAAGGGGCCGAAGGCAAGGTGCTCTACGTCTGGTTCGACGCGCCGATCGGCTACATCTCGGCGACCAAGGACCTGACGCCCGACTGGGAGAAATACTGGAAGGACGAAGAGACCAAAATGGTGCACTTCATCGGCAAGGACAACATCGTCTTCCACTGCATCGTCTTCCCGGCCATGCTCAAGGCGCACGGCGGCTACATCCTGCCTGAAAACGTCCCTGCCAACGAATTTCTGAACCTCGAGGGCGAAAAGATCTCGACCTCGCGCAACTGGGCCGTCTGGCTGCACGAATACCTGGCCGACTTCCCCGGCAAGGAGGACGTGCTGCGCTACGTGCTCTGCGCGAACGCCCCCGAAACCAAGGACAACGACTTCACCTGGAAGGACTTCCAAGCCCGTAACAACAACGAGCTGGTAGCCGTGCTGGGCAACTTCGTAAACCGGGCTTTAGTCCTGACACACAAATACTTCGACGGCACAGTGCCCGCCTGCGGCGCACTGACGGACTACGACCGCGAAACGCTTCGGGAACTCTCCGGCGCGAAGGAAGCCCTCGAAAACAACATCGAAAACTACCGGTTCCGCGAAGCCTTGAAGGAGGCGATGAACATCGCACGTCTGGGCAATAAATACCTGGCCGACACCGAACCGTGGAAACTCATCAAAACCGATCCCGAACGGGTCAAGACGATCCTGAACATCGCTTTGCAGATCACCGCAAACCTCTCGATCGCCATCGAACCGTTCATGCCCTTCTCGGCGAAAAAGATCGTCGGGATGTTGCAGGCAGGACCCTTCGGCTGGGAGAAACTGGGCAGCACCGACCTGCTCGCTGCCGGACATCGGATCGGCGAAGCCGTGCTTCTCTTCGAAAAGATCGAGGACGACGTAATCCAACGCCAGCTCGACAAGTTGGCGGCGACCAAAGCAGCGAACGCTTCGGCCGAAGCAGCACAACACGTTGAAGATCAAAAGAAAACAACGACTTTCGACGATTTTCAAAAGATGGATATCCGTATTTCGACGATCCTCGCCGCTGAAAAAGTCGCCAAGACGAAAAAGCTGTTGAAACTGACCGTCGATACGGGCATCGACAAGCGCGAAATCGTTTCGGGCATCGCCGAATACTACACACCCGAAGAACTCGTCGGGAAACAGGTACTCGTACTGGTGAATCTGGAACCGCGCGAACTGAAGGGCATCCTCTCCCGTGGCATGATTCTGATGGCCCAGGACGCTTCGGGCAAATTAAGGCTGTTACAACCTGACGATCAGACAAATCCGGGCGCGACAGTCGGATAATATAAAGATATTTCTTGAACAAAAGATACGATAACCTTTAATATTAAAAAACAATGGAGAACATCGATTGGGGCTCTCTCGGCTTCAACTACATGAAGACCGATTTCAATGCCCGCTATACTTGCACGGACGGCAAGTGGAGCGAAATGGAAATTACAAGCGACGAGTACATCAACATGCACATGTCGGCATCCTGCCTTCACTACGGCACGGCTCTTTTCGAGGGCTTGAAAGCCTTTCGGGGCGCTGACGGCAAAGTACGTCTGTTCCGCGTCGAAGAGAATGCAAAACGCTTGCAGTCGTCGGCAAAACGCCTCTGTCTGCCCGTACCGACGATCGATATGATCGTCAAAGCCTGCGTAGAAGTGGTTAAGCGCAACGAGCGTTTCATCCCGCCCTACGGCACCGGCGCATCGTTCTACCTGCGTCCCGTTATGTTCGGCACGACGGCAGGACTGGGTGTAAAACCCTCCAAGGATGCCTTGCTGGTGGTTTACGGCTCGCCCGTAGGCGCTTACTTCAAAGGCGGCATCAAGCCGATGAAGGTCGCAATCGACCGCGAACAGGACCGTGCTGCTCCACGTGGAACAGGCGACGTGAAGGTGGGCGGTAACTATGCAGCCAGCCTTATGTCGGGCGAGCACGGACACGAGCTCGGCTATGCGAGCATCATGTACCTCGACGCAACCGAGCACAAATACATCGAAGAGTGCGGCGCAGCCAACTTCTTCGGCATCAAGAACAACACGTATATCACGCCGAAGTCGAACTCCGTACTTCCGTCGATCACCAACAAGAGCCTCCGTCAGTTGGCTCAGGACTTGGGCCTGAAGGTCGAGGAGCGTCATATTCCGGTGGACGAACTCCCGACTTTCGAGGAGTGCGGCGCTTGCGGTACGGCAGCTGTCATCTCGCCGATCGGCAGCATTTACGACATGGACACGAAGCAAACCTACACCTACGGCGACGAAGTAGGAAAGGTTTCTCTGCAACTCTATACGCTTTTGCAGGACATCCAGTACGGCCGCACCGAAGACAAACACAACTGGTGCACGATCGTCATGTAATCGACACCCGCAAAACCCAAGAAAAAGGGATGTTCCACGTGGAACATCCCTTTTTCTTACTGCATGTTTTCTTTGCCACCACTTACAAACAGCCGTAAAAAAATCGGGAATAGCCGCAGCTACTCCCGATATAAAAGATAGAAAAATACAATCGCACAATTTATCGACCGATCTTAATCCGCATTGATAAACGACAAATACATCCAAAAACGATTGTCAAATTCGGGAAAATAGCAGTTAAACCGTATTGCTCAATCCCAATAAAAGACTTTATCGACCGAATTTCACCAGCAACACATTCACATCCGCCGGAGAAACTCCGGGAATACGGGAAGCCTGCCCTATCGTCGCAGGTCGGATTCGGGTGAGTTTCTGCCGGGCTTCGATCGTCAGGGCATTCATCGAATGGAAATCGAAATCGGCCGGGATACGGATATTCTCCAGGCGATGCAATTTGTCGGCAATGAATTTCTCCCGTTCGATATACCCCTTGTACTTGATTTGGATCTCGGCTTCCTCGACGACCTCGGCATCCATCTCCTGCTCGCGCAGAAAATCGCCGAGCTTCGGTAAAACACCCGAGAGCAGATCGAAGGTCACATTGTTACGCATCAACAAGTCGTGCAGTTTCCGACCTTGCGAAATCGGGTCGCAACCGAGCGATTTCAAACAGTCGTTAATTTCGTCCGGTTTGACACTCAGTCCGCGAGCGAATGCTACGAGCGATTCTACGAGTCGATTTTTTTTGCAGAAACTATCGTACCTTTTTTGCGAAATCAGCCCGATTTTATATCCGATCGGAGTCAATCGAATGTCGGCATTATCCTGCCGCAAGAGAATCCGATACTCGGCACGCGAAGTGAACATACGATAAGGCTCATCCACCCCTTTGGTCACCAGGTCGTCGATCAATACCCCGATGTAGGCTTCGTCGCGTGCCAATACCAGCGGTTCCTCCCCCATCCTGCGGCGATGCGCATTGATACCGGCCATCACCCCCTGCGCCCCGGCCTCTTCATAGCCGGTCGTCCCGTTGATCTGGCCGGCGAAATAGAGTCCGTCCACCAGCTTGGTTTCGAGCGAATGGTGCAGTTGCGTCGGCAGGAAATAGTCGTACTCGATCGCATAACCCGGACGGAAAATATGCAGATCTTCGAACCCCTCGATGGCGTGCAATGCCTCCCACTGAATGTCCCAGGGCAACGACGAGGAGAACCCGTTCAGATAATATTCGTTGGTCGAACGACCCTCCGGCTCGAGAAAAAGCTGGTGCTGGTCCTTATCGGCGAATGTGTTGAGCTTGTCCTCGATACTCGGGCAATAACGGGGACCGATCCCCCGGATCGTACCGTTGAAAAGCGGCGAATCGCCGAAACCCTTCCGCAGAATGTCATGCACCTTCTTCGAAGTATAGACCAAAAAGCACGGAAGCTGATTCTGCACCGGATGCGTATCGGCGGAAAAGGAAAATTTCGAGGGATTTTCATCCCCGTATTGCGGTTCCAGAATTTCGAAATTGATCGTCCGCGCATCGAGTCGTGCAGGGGTCCCGGTCTTCATCCGGCCGGCTTCGAAACCCATCGCCACGAGCGATTCGGTCACTCCGTGCGAAGCCGAATCCCCCGCACGGCCGCCCTCGGCGTGTGAACGACCGCAATACATCACCCCCGCCAGAAACGTCCCGGCAGTCAGGATCACACAGTCGGCCGAGAACTCCACCCCCATCTGTGTCCGAATCCCGCGCACTTGCGGCCGACCCTCCTCCGCAGGCCGCTGCCCGAAGAGCAGTTCGACCGCAGTGTCCTGCCAAAGATAGAGGTTGGGGGTATTCTCCAGCGTACGCCGCCATTCGGCCGAGAAACGCGACTTATCGCACTGGGCCCGGGGACTCCACATCGCCGCCCCTTTCGAGCGGTTGAGCATGCGGAACTGGATAGCAGTGCGGTCGGTTACAATTCCCATGTATCCTCCCAGCGCATCTATCTCTCTTACGATTTGTCCTTTTGCGATGCCTCCCACAGCCGGGTTGCAACTCATTTGCCCAATCTTATTCATATCCATCGTGATAAGGCAAGTCTTTGAACCCAGATTCGCTGCGGCAGCGGCTGCTTCGCAACCGGCATGTCCGGCACCAATTACAATTACGTCGTACTTAAAATCCATTGATTTATTTCTTTTTACCGTGGCAAAATTACTAAAAAGTTGTCAGAAAGTAGGTTGAGGGATTGTTAGAAAATGATAGAGAGAGGAAAAAGGATGATAAAAAAGAGAATCGAGGGATTATTTTGTCAGGAATCGAGTGTTTTCTTATTGAAGTTCTCTGTTTGGGGCGATGTATTTCGGGTCACATTGTTTTCTTGGGGATTCGACATTTCATACTCACCGACCAAGGGAAGGATAAGCCGTTTTTTAGGGTCAGTCAAAGGCTTTTAAACGGAAAATTATTACAGTCCATTGCAGCAGACCGTACAGTCTGCTACGGTGGACTGTACGGTCTGCCGTAACAGACTATACAGTCCACTGTGGAAGTCTGTAGTAATCCGACTTACAGACAGGCATAACCGAAAGGATGGAAATGCATAGTCCGGCTAATGAAACGACTTAGGTGGTTCAAAACGTATGCAGAGTTTGAAAATCGGAGAAGACAGCATCCGGTGACAGGGAGTGCTTGATATATTAATGGAAGAAGCGGTTCAGATACTCAGCATTTCCAATGCCTTGTTTTCTGCTGCTTCCATTATTTCGCGTTCTCCGGGACCCTTGTCATTGATGCCGCAGAGATGCAGGATACCATGTATAATGACGCGGTGAAGCTCCCGCTCATACGGTTGGTTGAATTGCTCTGCATTCGTGCGGACAGTATCCAGACTGATGAATAAATCGCCCGAAAGACGGTTGCCGGCACAATAGTCGAAAGTAATGATATCCGTATAATAATCATGTTGTAAATATTGGCGGTTTACTTCCAGAATCTTTTCATCCGAGCAGAAGATATAAGCTATTTCACCGACTCTTTTTCCATAGTCGGCAGCAACCTTTTTTATCCATTCTGTAGTTTCCCTTTTCTTGATGGCAGGCATTTCAATGCCTTCTGTCTGATAACTAATCATACTTTTCTCATTTTTAAAGACGGGCAAAGATAGATAAAGTATTCTGATAATCCTCTTTTATCCAAAGAAAAGGTAGCAAATAAAGATAGCCGCAATCACTCCTGCCAGGTCTGCCAACAGTCCGCAAGGCACCGCATGGCGGGTTTTTACGATACCTACACTGCCAAAGTAGACAGCGAGGATATAAAAGGTAGTATCAGTAGAGCCTTGAAAGATACACGCCAGACGCCCGACGAAGGAGTCCGGACCGTAAGTCGTCATGGCATCTACCATAAGTCCTCTGGCCCCGCTTCCGCTTAACGGTTTCATTAAGGCAGTAGGCAGTCCGCCCACAAAATCGCTGTTGATGCCGCATAGTTTGACTGCACCTTCGATGCCGTCAATCAGATAATCCATCGCACCGGAAGCACGGAAAACACCAATTGCAACCAAGATTGCAACCAGATAGGGGATGATGCGTACAGCGGTACTGAATCCTTCTTTTGCTCCTTCTACGAAAGCATCATATACGTTGATTTTCTTTTTCATTCCTGCTATGATGAAACCGATAATTATCAAGAATAAGAAGACGTTGGCAGTGGTGGTGGAATAAATATCAATCTGTGTTCGGGAAAGAGTATTGAAGAAATAGATGATACCTGCTACCAAAAGGCTTATTCCTCCCAGAAATAACAAGATAGTGCGGTTAAGCAAGTTTATTTTCTGGTAAATGCTGACAGTGATAATTCCGGCAAGCGTTGAGAAGAAAGTGGCAAGAAGAATGGGTACAAAAATATCAGTCGGTTGAGCTGCTCCCAGTTGGGCACGATATACCATGATGCTGATCGGAATGAGTGTCAGCCCGGAGGTATTTAAGACCAGAAACATAATCATCGGATTAGTGGCTGTGTCTTTCTTTGGGTTTAGTTCCTGTAAGCCTTCCATCGCTTTCAAACCTAACGGTGTGGCAGCATTGTCCAATCCCAGCATATTTGCCGCCAGATTCATAAAAATGCTCCCGGTCACCGGATGCCCTTTGGGAATCTCCGGAAAAAGTTTGCAAAACAGAGGGCTCAACAATTTAGAGAACAAAGCAATGACTCCCCCTTTCTCGCCTATCTTCATAATTCCGAGCCAGAGTGAAAGCACGCCGGTCAATCCCAATGAAATCTCGAATGCAGTTTTGGAAGAACTGAAGGTTGAATTGATAATCTCGGGAAAGACCTGGGTATCTCCTAGAAAAACAAGTCTTACCAATGCAACTGCAAAGGCGATTAGGAAGAAGGCAATCCAAATATAATTGAGCACCATAACTGTTGAGTGTTTTTGTTTGCGAGCAAAAGTACAAATAAATCCTCTAATTCGGATAAGGATGCATGATGGAAATTTTTAAGCGATTCTCGTTGATTGGCGGGATGAACATTTGATAGAATTATCACTTGTTTCCGTCTTTTTTGATTGGATAATTCCATTTGAGTATGACTTAATGTGTGTTTTCCTTTTAGTTTTTATGGAAAAAAGGAAGGAAAAGAAATAGAAAAGAACTTTTTATTCTAGAAAGAAGATGCCCGGTTCGTCGTTTTTCGAGTTTCGGAGAATAACTCTTGCGGTTGTAGAGACGGTAAAATAGTGCTTTTTGCCATATACTCTTTATTGTTGGCATAGATAAAGAGCACACTGCCTCCCTTAATTGTATTAATGATCGGTTTGGTAAGTGCCTGCGGCAATGCCGGACATCCGAAACTTCTTCCTAATCTCCCGCCCCTGCATACGGAAGGATTGGCATAAGCAGCACCATGTACTACAATGGCACGCTCGCGTGCACGGTCGTTAATTCCTTTTTCCAGTCCATCCAATAATAATGAATAACCGTTCTTTCCCCGGTAAGTGCTTCCGGTGAGATAGAAACCGAGTGAGCTCTTATATGAGCCGACCGCATTGGAGAAAGAAGTGGCATAGTTTTCCCCACTGTTTTTGCCGTGTGCGACTACCGATGAGTAAAGTAGCTTTCTTTCTTTCATATCGAACACGAACAAACGTTTTTCGGTCGACGGTTTGGTGAAGTCGATAAGAGTTAATACAGGTTTCTTTTTCTGTTCTATTTTGTTGTAACCTTGCACAGCTTGTCGGAATGCCGGAAAGTTTACAATTCCTCCCAAATTCATTTCTTCAAATAAAACTTCGCCATCCGTTAGTTCGTTTTCAGGAATGGCCATATCTGTCATCTCCTCGGAGACAGACGTCCGAGTAGATACGTTACTGAATGGGAAAAGAAATAGGAATAGAAATAAAAAAGCTTTGTACATAGGTGAAAACTAAATAATGGGTGCAAAGTTACGCACATTTCTATTCCAAAACAAATATAATTGTCTCATTAACAGGTGCCCAGTCAAAAATAAACTTGGCATGTGATGTTGCGTTGCGCACGCACATGTGCGAACGGGGTGTCGTTCCTAACGTATAGCTATATTCGATAATACCTTTCGCCGGTGCATTGGTGGGCACACCATGAATATAGCCACCATTGTTGAAGCGGTTGGCATAAGGAGCAAATCCTCCGGTTGCGGTGGAACCATCTTTGAGGAAAATCATTTTTGGCTTCTTTTCTTGCAAGACAAACATACCCAATGGTGTGGGCTGTGCATAGGGCGGCCGCCGTTGCCCTGTCGTTGCCGGATTCATGCTGCGTACCAACCATTCCCCCTCTTTCTTTCGTTCCAGAGTCGTGATATTCTGGTTATGGCGGTCTACAAAGATAGCTTTATCAAAAACGACAGTATCGGGAATGAGTTTCACATATTTGGTAGGTGCATACCATTCTCCTCCTATATATATAGGTGTGACTTTCGTAAACTTTCCTTTTGTACCCAGATGGCGCGTCAGCAACCCATCCAGTCCATAACGTACCGGAGTGAGCGTATCATTGAGCTCATATAACGGTACTCCCTGATATCGTTCCACCCCTAAAGTATCAGCCACACGTTTATAAGCATCCCGCTTAAAATTCTTGACCAGCGGAGCTTCTCCATTCCGGTTCTTATAATTCTGAAGGATACACCATTGTGATGGTTTCTGCCGGATATTTTCCAACAAAGCTAACCTCTCTTTTATCTTTTCCCATTGAAAGCAGCGTGTTGTATCCTTATAAGGGTAGATATCTTTTAAAGTATGCTTGTCATAAAGCAGCTCTTTTTCTATTTTTATATCTTCGGCAGCCAGTTCTTTCACCATAATTTCGGCAGGAGTTTCGGCAATGGAATCCCGGTCTTCGAAGATGGCGGATTGTTGCGCGTCGTTTTCCGCTTTCGAGTTGCAGGAACAGAGTACGCAGAACCCTGTCAGCCAATATATGAATCCTATCCTTTTCATAACAGATATGGGGTTTGTAGAGTTCGTTTACAAATATAATTCTTTATAAGGAATAACCATGCGTTTTTGTTTAAATCTTGTATCTTTGTAGCATAACTTTGTCATTTATATCATGAAGAAATTACCTTTTCTTTGGGGAATTATTATCATATTACTGTCTGTTGCCGGATGTCGTCCGTCCAATCACCGTGCTTTACTGCAACGCGCCGATTCATTGATGACGGATTATCCTGATAGTGTCCTGTCTCTGCTTGCGCAACAGCAAGAACATTTGGCCGACTTCTCGGAAGAAGAACTGATGAGTTATGTATGGATAAAAGCGATGGTCCATAGCGCGAGAAATATATCGATGACAGAAGATTCTTTATTGCCTAAAGCGGTGGATTACTTCCGCAAACATGGCGACCGAGAGAAAGTGATGAAAGGTTATATCCTGAAGGCGAACTATCTGAAATGGATAGACCGGCTGGATGATGCCATTGCAGAGCTGGATAGCGGAGTGGCACAGGCAAAGCAAGCCAATGACTCCGTCAATGTCCGCGACCTGCTTTATTATAAGGCGAATATTGTTT
>OHEH01000744.1_pt1 | contig 12124 bp, 11 predicted proteins | sample 1567221 | NCBI WGS metagenome assembly OHEH01 (sample SAMEA3879586, study PRJEB24766) | human gut metagenome | biome: human-associated habitat; feature: feces | place: USA | collected 1985/1987
GGTTGCAACTTATGAAGAGTCGGAAATTCTGGTGACGGCGATTGTCGGGATGCTCGGAATCCGGCCGACCATTGCAGCCATAAAGGCAAAGAAAACGATTGCCCTGGCAAACAAAGAAACGTTAGTTACGGCAGGACATCTGATTATTCCGCTTGCAGCGGAGTATGGAGTGTCCATTCTTCCGGTAGACAGTGAACATAGTGCCATTTTCCAGTCTTTGCAGGGAAACGAAGAAAATCCGATCAGTAAAATCCTTCTTACCGCATCCGGAGGACCGTTCCGGGGCAGAAAGAAGCAGGATCTGCTCCATATACAGGTGGAAGATGCATTAAAGCATCCGAACTGGTCCATGGGACACAAGGTGACCATTGATTCTTCGACACTTGTGAACAAAGGGCTTGAGGTTATGGAAGCAAAATGGCTGTTTGGTGTGGATCTGGATCAGATCCAGGTCATCGTGCATCCCCAGAGTATCATTCATTCCGCAGTACAGTATGTGGACGGCGCAGTGATCGCACAGCTGGGAACGCCGGACATGAAGCTTCCAATCCAGTACGCTTTGTTCTATCCGGATCGCAGACTGATGCCCGGAAAACGATTGGACTTCTATGAACTGGCACAGGTGACATTCGAGAAGCCGGATATGGAGACGTTCTACGGATTGAAGCTTGCTTATGATGCACAACGCATCGGCGGCAGTATGCCTACGGTGTACAACGCAGCCAACGAGAAAGCAGTAGGACTGTTCTTAGATCGCAAGATCGCTTATCTTCAGATCCCGGAGTTGATTCAGGAAGCCATGGAGCAGCATAAGGTGATCGAGAACCCGAATGTGGAGGAAATCCTGGAGACAGAAGCATCTGTTTACAGTTATATCGACGGCAAGGGATTCTGATCCTAAAAAATAAAAGCTTGATATGAGAGGCAATAAATGGTTACATTGATCTTGTTTGTACTGATCTTTGGGGTGGTGGTAGTCTCACATGAATTCGGACATTTTCTGCTGGCGAAAGCCAACGGGATTCATGTGATAGAATTTTCTGTGGGCATGGGTCCGAATCTGTTTTCCTTCCAAAAAGGAGACACCAAATATTCCCTGAAGCTTCTTCCCATCGGCGGAGCCTGTATGTTTGAGGGTGAAGACGGTCTGAATGAAAAAGAAGACGGGGAAGATCACAGCGGATCGTTTTTAAATGCCAATGTGTGGGCGAGAATATCCACGGTGCTGGCAGGACCGGTATTTAATTTCATTCTGGGATTTGTTATTGCATTTATTATGGTAAATCTGATCGCGACGATCCGTGATCCTGTGGCGACGGAGATTGTGGACGGCGGTGCGGCGCAGGAAGCCGGACTGCAGCCCGGAGACAGAATTCTCTCTCTGAATGGCAGTAAAATTCATCTGTATGAAGAAATACAATTGTTTACGCTGACCTACCGGGGCGGGGATGTCATGGTACAGTATGAGCGTGACGGAGTAAAAGGAACTACAACCCTGACGCCTAAGTATGATGAGAGTACAGGGCGTTATATGATCGGTATCAGTAATGCGGATTTTGTACAGTTATCCGGACTGGACTGCTTCCGTTATTCCTGGTATGAGATGCGTTATTGTGTGACGATGACCTGGAAGAGCCTGGCGATGCTGGTGCAGGGGCAGGTCTCCAGGCAGGATGTGGCAGGCCCTGTAGGCATCGCGGTAAATGTTGTTGGCAAGACCTACGAAAGTACAAAAGACTACGGCTGGCAGAATGTACTGGTGAATATGTTGAATATCACCCTGATGCTTACGGTGAATCTGGGGATCCTGAATCTCCTGCCGATTCCTGCATTGGACGGCGGCAGACTGGTATTCCTGATCTGGGAAGCCATTACGCACAAACCGGTGCCCCCGGAAAAAGAGGGCATGGTACACTTCATCGGACTCGTGTTTTTTATGGTGCTGATGGTGTTCCTGTTATTTAACGATCTGGTAAATATTTTCGGATAGAGTATTCGGGATATCTTATTATCCGTTGACAAAGAGCATACCGCATGGTATGCTCTTTTTACGTTCGCGGAAGACGCGATTCTGATATCATTTTCATGCCGGTCGGCAAATAAACCCTGAAGAATGAAAAGAATATATGTATCTGTGTTTAGGATAGAAAGGATAGAAGGGAGAAGTGCGTATGGAGCATGTTACGGCCTGCTATTGGCAAAAGGAGACGGTCTCAAATATATTTCTGTCATTGCAACAACGAAAATACCGTCGCAGGAAAGCCTCTGTGGTATATGCCTGTATTTCCGACAACAGGGAACTGCTGATGAATCTGCAGAACAAAATAGAAGAGGAATTGCAGGGGAGGGATATCTGGAAATCGTACACGGAAGAAAGGATAAGAGAAAAATGGTCGAAACAGCTTGCGGCAGTGGACAAAAACAGCAATTATGCGGGAGTACTGTGTGTGGACAGCAGAGTGCTTCTGTTTGACCACGGCAGGATGAATCTCTGCGGATTTTTCAAGAGGTTTGGGAGAACCGGGTGGAAAGTCTGGAAGGATCAATGCATGGTGGGGGAAGTCGAAGCAGGAACAGCAATTTTGCTGACGGATCATGGATTCCTGAATTACTGTGAAGAGGAACTGGCAGGCTGCCTGAGACCGGAAAGCGTGGGGACCGATCTACTGTCGGACAGAGCGGAGCGGGCAGAGAGACGGCTGGCAGAGCTGGGTCGGAAGGCAGAGCAGCGGGGCGGAAGACATATGGGAGCGGTATGGATTCTGCCGGTAAAGGGAGAAGCTATATGGAGCAAAGGGAAACAGAGCAAAGAAACGGTACAAATGGAATAGAAATGGAGAGGATATTGGTCTGGCATGGATATCACAGTCCTGTGTCGGTGGGAGAAGGCAGCTTTTCCCAAGTCTATCGTGTGACAGACAGTAGCGGAGGATTCCGGGCCTGCAGAGTGTCCGATATCACAGAACAATGGCAGAGGGAATGTGAGAACTGGCAGGAGATCAGACATCCGTTATTCCCCGGGTATGTGGAACATTGGACGGAAGGAGGAAAGGGCTATCTTATCATGGAATTCTGGGATGGCATGGATCTGCGGAAAATGCTGGAGAGAAGAGGCAGACTTACTCCCGGACATGCTGCGTGGATCGCGGATCAGATCGCGGAAGGCATACAATATCTTCATGAGCGGCAGCATCCATTTCTCTACCGGGATCTGAAGCCGGAAAATATCCGGATCCGTGTCAACGGCAGAGTGGGGATCCTGGATCTGGGATGCCTGTGGAACAGAGAAGAAAAATGGTCGGGAGCAGGCAATTATTCCTACAGTGCGCCGGAACAGTTCCGACAGGGGGAGATACCCGGGGAGGAAAGCGATGTGTATGCCATGGGAAAATTGTTGGAGGTCATGCTGGGAGAGAAAAACGGGAAACGCAACAGGCAGGAAAAATGGCTTCGCAGAATAAGCCGGATGGCGACTCATACAGAGCGACAGAGACGTATTCCGGATATGAAAACCTTCCGCCGTCTGCTCTCCGTGATGAATGCATCCGGGAGGGTGCGCAGACAGGTATTCAAAGAGTCTGATTTTTATTATATCCGTAAGTTGTACTGCCCGTAGTTGTACGCACCGTGCTCGAACACAATCAATAAAATTTATAAAAAACTACTTGCTGTTTCCAGACGGAATGAGTATACTGTAACTAGAGGTCACAGATCACTTTCGGGACCGGACCAATTAAATTTACATAGCAAAAAGGAGAAGAGTTATGCGTTTTTTTATTGACACTGCAAAAGTAGAAGACATTAAGAAAGCAAATGACATGGGGGTTATTTGCGGAGTAACGACCAATCCCTCTCTGATCGCCAAAGAGGGCAGAGATTTTGTAGAAGTGATCAAAGAGATTGCATCCATCGTGGATGGACCCATCAGTGGTGAGGTGAAAGCAACCACCGTAGATGCGGAAGGCATGATCAAGGAAGGCAGAGAGATCGCAGCCATCCATCCCAATATGGTAGTCAAGATTCCTATGACGGTAGAAGGTCTGAAGGCATGTAAAGTATTAAGCTCCGAAGGGATAAAGACCAATGTAACACTGATCTTTTCAGCAAACCAGGCGTTGTTGGCTGCACGCGCCGGCGCAACTTATGTATCTCCTTTCCTGGGAAGACTGGATGACATCAGCACGAGAGGGGTAGACCTGATCCGTGATATCGCTGATATTTTCGCGGTAACCGACCTGGATACTCAGATCATCGCAGCAAGCGTGCGTAATCCCATTCATGTGACCGATTGCGCTCTGGCTGGTGCTGACATTGCAACCGTTCCCTACGCGGTTATAGAGCAGATGGTAAAACATCCTCTGACTGATGCCGGTATTGCCAAGTTCCAGGCAGATTACAGAGCAGTCTTTGGTGAATAGATTGTCAATAGATATGTGGGATGACTGCTTGCAGGCGAGACCACATATCTATTAGACAATCAAACAGACATGAGCAAGTAGGGCGATAGCCCGGAATGCGAATGGATGTAGCGGTTCGAGAGTGCGGAGCACAGAGAAGCGCGTAGTTAACCAAAGATCCTGACACAGTAAGAAGCTGTACAGAGGGATTCTCTGTACAGCTTCTTTTTTTGTTCCTGTCGATTCCGAGGAGTCCGGCAGAGCTTATTTCATCTGCTCTTCCTGCTTCTTGATCATACGACGAACCATTTCGCCGCCGATGCTTCCTGCTTCCTTAGAAGTAAGGTCGCCGTTGTAACCCTCTTTCAGATTAACACCCAGCTCAGATGCAACCTCAGTCTTGAAACGGTCCATTGCTGCCTTAGCCGCGGGAACTTCTACTCTATTGGTTTTACTTGCCATTTCGTTCACCTCCGTTTGGAATTGTTTTTGTGTTTCAGATAAGCGTTGTTTGTGATCACTTATCTTGGTATTAGTATGAGCACCGGCTGTTTTTTCATGCTGGTAAGTTTTTCATTTTATGTTATAATCAAAAAGCAACAGAACAAACGGAGACTGGAAAGCGCGGCATCGGATCCACTGACCGGAATCCCACAGAAATGACTGACTCCGAAGCACGGGGCTGAGAAGAGAAAGGCGACAAAACAATGAAAAAGAAAACAGGAATCACAAAAACGCTGGCGCTGGTACTGACGCTTGGACTGTTATGCAGCGGTCTTACCGGATGTGGACAGACAAGAAACAGCGGGAGTGCAGCAGAAAGTCTGATGACAGAGAGTACACAGCCTGCAGAGAGTACGGAAGCCGTAATGGAAAGTACAGAAGCTACAGCAGAAAATACGGATGTGGATGACACAGTAGTGCGTGTGGCATCCTTAAAAGGCCCGACATCTTTGGGACTTTTATTTTTAATGGACAAGGCAGAAAAAGGAGAGACTTCTAATGCCTATGAGTTTCAGATGGCTACCGGTGCGGATGAGATCCTGCCGCTAATGGTAAAAGGTGACCTGGATATCGCACTGATACCTGCCAATGTGGCAAGTATCCTCTATCATAAGACACAGGGCGGTGTGGAAGTGATCGACATCAATACACTGGGGGTATTGTACATGGTATCCGGAGAGAATGACCTTACGGATTTTACGGATCTGAAGGGTAAGACCATCTATTTAACCGGAAAGGGAACCACACCGGACTATGTATTGCAATATCTGCTGACTGCCAATGGCATGTCTGTGGACGATGTGACACTGGAATATAAATCCGAAGCAACAGAGGTGGCATCTGTGCTGGCAGAGGATCCCACAGCCATCGGACTGTTGCCCCAGCCCTTCGTCACTGCAGCCTGCATGCAGAATGATGCACTGAAAGTGATCTTTGACTTAAACGAAGAGTGGAATAAGATACAGGGTGTAAGCGGCAGCAGTATGGTCACAGGTGTCACGGTGGTACGCAAGGAATTCATGGAAGAGCATGAGGATGCAGTGAAATCTTTTATGGAAGAACATAAGGCAAGTGCCGAAGCCATCAATGCAGATCCCACCACCGGTGCTGCGCTGGCAGTGGAAGCACAGATCGTGGCAAAGGAGCCCATTGCACAGAAAGCAATCCCAGGATGCAACATTACTTATATGGATAAGGCAGACATGAAGCAGGCACTGTCCGGATACCTTGACGTACTGTTCCACCAGGATTCTCTGTCTATCGGCGGCGGACTTCCGGAATCTGATTTCTATTATGATGCAGAATAAGGATAAAAAATACATTAAAAAATTTATGGTCCTGCTCTTCTGGCTGGGGGTATGGCAGATCACGGCAGTGTGTGTGGATAATTTCCTGCTGGTGGTGACACCCCTGCAGGCATTGCGGGCGCTTACCGTTCTCGCGGGGCAGGTGGAATTCTGGCGTAGCGCCCTTGGCTCGCTGTGGCGGATTGCCGCAGGCTTTTTGCTGGGAGCGGTTTTGGGACTGTTGTTAGCGGCGGTAAGCTACAGATACCGTCTGGCAGAGGAGATCCTGCGCCCGTTCATGGTATTCTGCAAGGCAGTGCCGGTTGCAGTATTTGCGGTGCTTTTACTGATCTGGTGGGGAGCTTCCCCGCTGGCGGTGGCGGTCTGCTTTTTAGTGGTGTTTCCGAATATTTATCTGAACACACTGGAAGGCTTAAAAAGTGCGGACGCAGAACTGATAGAGATGGCAGAAGTGTTTCGTCTGCCGTTTGCCACCCGCTTTTTCTATATTTACCGTCCGGCATTAAAGCCATTCCTGCTCAGCGCATTTCAATTATCCCTGGGAATGAGCTGGAAATCCGGAGTGGCAGCGGAAGTGATCGGTACGCCGTTGCATTCCATCGGCGGAGCACTGTATCTGGCGAAGATTTACCTCGATACGGCGGATCTGTTTGCCTGGACGGCAGTGATCATTGTGCTTAGTGTATTGTTTGAGAAAATAGTCTTCGGTTGTGTGGAATATTTTTTCCGGTGGGAGCCTGCCTGCAAGAGACCGGCAATGCCGCAGAAAAATGTCAGCAGAGAACGTCGCACTTTATGTGTGGCAGATTTTGGAAAATGTTATCATGACCGTTGGATCTTCCGGCATGTGGAACAGGAATTCCACGGAGGAGAACCTTACTTTCTGGATACACCATCGGGCAGCGGCAAGACGACTTTTTTTAGGTGCTTGTGCGGGCTGGAACGGCCGGAAGAGGGAGAAGTGTCGGGAATCGATGCTTTTTCCGTGCAGTTTCAGGAGGACAGACTCTGCGAAGAATACAGTGCGGTGAAGAATCTGGAAATGGTCATGGGAGATGCGAAGGAAGCGCGGAAGGCACTTACGTGGTTACTGCCGGAGGAAGCACTGGGTCAGCCCTGTCATGAATTGTCCGGCGGCATGAAGCGGAGAGTGTCACTGGTGCGGGCAATGGAAGCAGGAGCACAGTGTGTTCTGCTGGACGAGCCTTTCACCGGACTGGATGAAGAGAACCGGGAGAAAGCATATGAATACATCCGCACACATGCAAATGGACGCATCATCATGATCGCCACGCATATCAGACCGTGGGAGAATATGCCGGAGGACGTTCAGAAGGGAGAAGGATTATGGGAAAGGATACGGAAAACACAAGAGTGACGCTGGTAGGCATTATCGTGGAGGAAAAGGAGGCAGCAGGCCGGATCAACGGACTTTTGCATGAATACGGAGAATATATTATCGGAAGAATGGGGATACCTTATCATGAGAAGCAGATGAGTATCATCAGTGTGGTCATGGATGCCCCACAGGAAAAGGTCAGCGCTCTGTCCGGGAAGCTGGGAATGATCCCGGGAGTCAGTTCCAAATGCCTCTATGCTCCGGATACGCAGAAAACCCTGAAATAAAGTGTTGTCAATTCCTCTGACTTATGCTATAATTTCAAAATGATTGCGACTGGATACAGACCCGCAAGGGTATAAAGGAGGAAATGTTATAATGAGTTTACAGGTTGAAAAGTTAGAGAAAAACATGGCGAAGCTGACCATCGAAGTATCTGCTGAAGAACTGGAGAAGGCAATCGAAGGTGCTTACCAGAAGAATAAGAACAAGATCAGTATTCCCGGTTTCCGTAAGGGCAAGGCTCCCCGTAAGATGATCGAGCAGATGTACGGCAAGTCAGTATTCTATGAGGATGCAGCAAATGCTCTGATCCCCGATGCTTACGATAAGGCTCTGGAAGAGTGTGAGGAGCAGATCGTATCTTCTCCGAAGATCGATGTGACCCAGTTAGAGGCTGGCAAGCCTTTCATCTTCACTGCAGAGGTTGCGCTGAAGCCCGAAGTGACTCTTGGCAAGTACAAGGGTGTGAAGGTTGACAAGATCGAAGTTAAGGTGACCGATGAAGAGGTTGACGCTGAGATCAACAGAGAGCGCGAGAGTAATGCGAGAACCATCAATGTAGAAAACCGTGCTGTTAAGGACGGCGATATGACCGTTATCGATTTCGAAGGTTTTGTAGACGGTGTTGCATTTGAGGGCGGCAAGGGTGAAAATCATTCCTTGACCATCGGTTCCGGCTCTTTCATCCCCGGATTTGAAGAGGGACTGATCGGTGCTGAATTAAATAAAGAGACCGAAGTAAATGTAACCTTCCCTGAGGACTATCATGCAGCTGAGCTGGCTGGCAAGCCCGCAGTATTCAAGTGCACCGTTAAGGAGATCAAGGAGAAGCAGCTTCCTGATCTGGATGACGAGTTCGCAAGTGAAGTATCTGATTTCGATACTATGGCTGAGTATAGAGAGGATGTACAGAAGAAGCTGACTTCCAAGAAGGAAGAAGAAGCTAAGATTGCCAAGGAAGAGGCAGTTCTGGATGCAGTGATCGCAGATGCCAAGATGGAGATTCCCGATGCAATGCTCGAGACCCAGCAGAGACAGCTGTTAGAGAACTTTGCACAGAGAATTCAGGCACAGGGTCTTTCTTTGGAGCAGTATATGCAGTTCACCGGTCTGACCGCTCAGACCATGATGGAGCAGCTGAAGCCCGAAGCGCTGAAGAGAATCCAGTCCCGTCTGGTTCTGGAAGCTGTAGCAGCAGCTGAGAAGATGGAAGCTACTGAGGAAGATTTCGAAGCTGAGATCAAGAGCATCGCAGAATCTTACCAGATGGAAGTTGATAAGGTAAGAGAACTCCTGGGTGAGCAGGGTGCTAAGCAGGTGAAGGAAGATATCTGCGTAAGAAAGGCAGCTGACTTCATCGTAGACAACGCTAAGGAAGCAAAGGCTGCAGCCAAGAAGACCACCAAGAAGGAAAAGGCAGCAGAAGAGAAGCCGGAAGAAGCATAATCTGTGCTTTAAGATACGATACGAAGAGAAAGCGGACTGCCAGGTCCGCTTTCTTTTTCAGATTTAAAAGTTCCTAAATTTTTATTAAATCTTCGGAATCTCGTTGAAAAAGCTTACTAAGTAGGATACGATAGTAGTATTAATCAGAAGCAATGGAGGTTTTAGAATATGAGTTTAGTACCTTATGTCATTGAACAGACCAGCAAAGGTGAGCGGTCTTACGATATTTATTCCAGATTGTTGAAGGACAGGATCATTTTCCTGGGTGAGGAAGTGAATGAGACTTCCGCCAGCATCATTGTGGCACAGTTACTGTTCCTGGAAGCGGAGGATCCCGATAAGGATATCCATCTGTATATCAACAGCCCGGGCGGCAGTGTTACCGCAGGCATGGCAATCTACGATACTATGAAATACATCAAGTGTGATGTATCCACCGTATGTATCGGTATGGCAGCCAGCATGGGAGCATTCCTTTTAGCAGGTGGTGCCAAGGGCAAGCGTTTTGCACTGCCTAATGCAGAGATCATGATCCATCAGCCTCTGGGCGGTACCCAGGGCCAGGCCACCGAGATCGAGATCGCAGCAAAGCATATCCTCCGCACCAAGGAGAAGTTGAACCGTATGCTGGCTGAGAACACCAGCAAGGATTATGAGACCATCTGCGCAGACACCGAGAGAGATAATTGGAAGAGCGCCGAGGAAGCTTGTGAATACGGGCTGATCGATAAGGTGATCACCTTCCACGAGGCATAGTGTAAAAAATATGCTTGATAGCATATTTTTTACACAGCTATTTGTGCCGCATACGGCACAAAGTAGTTTTTATCGCAGAGCCAAATCTGAAATTTGGCTCGCGTTTCCTACGACGCAAAAGCGGCGTCTTCGGAAGGAGATAAAATAACAGGAGTATAGTAGTAATGGCAGGAAAAAATTCCGGAAATGACATCAGATGTTCATTTTGTAACAAGACCCAGAGCCAGGTCCGCAAGCTGATCGCAGGACCTGCCGGGGTATATATCTGTGATGAGTGCGTAGATATCTGCGCTGACATCCTGGAGGAGGAACTGGAAGACGAAGAAGTGGAAGAGACCGCGACTCCGGATATCAACCTTCTGAAACCGAAGGAGATCAAGAACTTCCTGGATGAATATGTCATCGGACAGGAGGAGGCGAAAAAGGTTCTCTCCGTTGCGGTGTACAATCATTACAAGAGAGTAACGGCTCCCAAGGATCTGAATGATGTGGAGCTGCAGAAGAGTAATATCATCATGGTAGGACCTACCGGTTCCGGTAAGACTTACCTGGCGCAGACACTGGCGAAGATCATCAATGTACCGTTTGCTATCGCAGATGCCACTACATTGACTGAGGCCGGTTATGTAGGCGAAGATGTAGAGAATATTCTGTTGAAGCTGATCCAGGCGGCGGACTACGATGTGGAACGTGCCCAGTACGGTATCGTTTATATCGACGAGATCGATAAGATCACGAAGAAGAGTGAAAACGTCTCCATTACCCGTGATGTATCCGGTGAGGGCGTACAGCAGGCACTGCTGAAGATCATCGAGGGTACCGTGGCAAGCGTACCTCCCCAGGGTGGCAGAAAGCATCCTCATCAGGAACTGATCCAGATCGATACCACCAACATTCTGTTTATCTGCGGCGGTGCTTTCGACGGACTGGAGAAGATCGTAGAGTCCAGACTGGACCGTAAGTCCATCGGTTTTAACACAGAGCTTGGGAAGAGAGAGGACAAGGACATCAGTGAACTGTTACAGGAGGTAACTCCTCATGATCTGGTGAAGTTCGGTCTGATCCCTGAGTTCGTAGGACGTGTGCCTATCTGTGTATCCTTACGGGGACTGGACAGAGAAGCACTGATCCGTATCCTTCAGGAGCCGAAGAATGCCCTGGTAAAGCAGTACCAGAAGCTGTTCCAGATGGATCATGTAAAGTTAGACTTTGAGCAGGATGCCATCGAGGCGATCGCAGACAAAGCACTGGAACGTAAGACCGGTGCCAGAGGATTGCGTTCTATTATGGAATCCGTAATGATGGATACCATGTATGAGATTCCTTCCGATGATACCATCGAGGAATGCGTAGTCACTAAGGCTGCTGTGGATGGAGAGAGCGAGCCTCTCACCATACACGAAGATTCTCTGAAAAAGGCAAAATAATCTGGGCGCTGCCTTGTGGTGACACAGGGCAGCGTTTTGTGCAAAAAAGCAGAAAGAAAAAGGTATTTTTATGATCATAAAGAATGTGAGTCTGGAAACGGTCTGCGGTATTACCAGTAAGCTTCCGGAAAATATCCATCCCGAGGTGGCATTTGCTGGGAAAAGTAATGTGGGGAAATCCTCTCTGATCAACGGTCTGATGAACCGGAAATCCCTGGCAAGAACCAGTGCCCAGCCCGGTAAGACCCAGACCATCAATTACTATAATGTGAACGATGAAATCTACTTCGTGGATCTCCCCGGTTACGGTTACGCCCAGGCAAATGAGAATGTGAAAGCCCAGTGGGGTAAGATGATCGAAGATTATCTACATAAATCCAAACAGTTAAAGCTGGTGTTTTTGCTGATCGATATCAGACATGCACCGTCGGAGAATGACCGGATCATGTATGACTGGATCCGTCGTAACGGCTACGATCCTATCATCATTGCCACCAAACTGGACAAGATCAACCGCAGCCAGATCCAGAAGCAGATAAAACTGATCCGCACCACCTTACAGGCGGGGGCGGACACACAGATCATCCCGTACTCTGCACAGACCAAGCAGGGAAGAGAAGAAATCTATGAGATTCTGGACGGAGTGCTGGCGGCAGAAGATCCTGC
>OHEH01000748.1_pt1 | contig 12080 bp, 5 predicted proteins | sample 1567221 | NCBI WGS metagenome assembly OHEH01 (sample SAMEA3879586, study PRJEB24766) | human gut metagenome | biome: human-associated habitat; feature: feces | place: USA | collected 1985/1987
CTTTACCGCTACGGCGAAGCCTTCCTGATGGCGGCCGAAGCCCGCTATTACGGGAAGGACTACGCGGGTGCGCTCGAAGCCCTGGCACCGCTGGCCGCAAGGGCCTACGGGCGGAGGGATTACTACACCGACACGTCGCCCGAAGCCGTCCTGCAGGCGATTGTCGACGAATACCTCAGGGAGATGGTCGGCGAAGGCCGCACCTGGTGGATGCTCCTGCGCACGGACAAGATATGGGAGTACAGCGCCGACATCGCGGCGCAGCGCGACAAGAACCCCAACATACTGCTGTGGCCCATCACGCAGGCGGCCATGAGCAGGAATTATAACCTCACGCAGACCGAAGGCTGGTATTGACCGCCCGGGACGGAACGCCGCCGTATAGGGGCGGCGACGGGGTTCCCGCAAGGCGGAAGGAGGAACCTGCGCCCGGGAAGCGACATGCCTGCAACCGCGCCTGCGAACCGGCAGGAAAAATGCCGCGCCCTTTTTTGGGGCGCGGCATCGCTTTTAGGAAGCGGGAGGGTCAGAAGCCGGTGAAGTCGGTCTGGAGCTTCGAGGTGCGGTAGGTATTGCCCATGCCGTCCTCCGCCACGATTTCGAAATCGGCGGCCCCGGGCGTTCCCGACGCCAGGTTCCCGTAATAGTAGTGGTCGAGGTTCTTGCCCCAGGTCGTGCCCACGCTCTTGCTGTAATAGAGCACGTGGTAGGCATAGGCCCAGTAGTCGTAGGTCTTGACGCGGGTCATGTCGCAGACCTTCGTGCCGTTCTGCCAGAGCGAGACTTTCCAGTTGCCCGAGGCGTCGGAGTTCCATACGTTGGCCACGATGCACTTCGCATCGTTCATGGCCGGGGCGTTGGCCGCCCAGCCGAAGGTGAGGCTGCCCGACTTGCCGAACACCTGCGTGGCCGAATAGGCCCGGATCTGATAGTCGGCTTCCTTGTTGGTCGACTTGTAGTACTGGTTGGCGATGGTGTTGCCCGAAATCTCGTAGACACCATACCCGTTCGGCGTGCCGTCGGCGCAGAGGTTCGCCGTCCACCACGCACCGCAGGCGGCGCCGTGGACATGTTCGAGGATCGTCTTCCCGTTACGCTTGTGGATGTATTTCTGCTGGTAATGCGTATGGCCGATCATGATGTGCGCCTCGGAGAATTCGGCCAGCAGGTCGAGCACGCCGTCGTAGTTCTCGTGGCTCTCGTCCGTCACGCTCGTACCCCCGCGGAAGGGAATGTGCGCGCAGAAGATCACGAGCTTGTCCTTGTCTACGTGCGACAAGTCCTGGCGCAGCCATTCGAGCTGCCTGTCGGTGATGCCGCCCTTGTACTTTTTCTTGCCTTCGTAGAGGACGTTGTCCATCGACACGATGTGCACGTCGCCGCGGTTGAACGAATAGTTGCGCGGGCCGAACTGCGTTTCGAAATTGGCCGCGGCATTGTCGTCCGAAGTCTCGGTCTGCAGATGGTCGTGGTTGCCGATGGTCTGGAAGACGGGCAGGTTGCGATTGGCCATCGACTCCTTCATGTTGCTCCACAGGTCGGGCGTGTCGAAGACGATGTCGCCGAGCGTGATGCCGTAGACCGGCGTGCCCTTGGCCTTGTAAGCGTCGACCGTAGCCTCGACGTCGGGGATCGTCTCGTTGACGTAGCGGCTGATCTCGGCCGTGGTCGCACACTGCGGGTCGGCGATGCAGACCAGCGTGAAATCGCTTTCCGGGGCCGGCAGCGGCGTCAGCACGAAGTCGTGGCGGTCGGCGATGTTCTTATGGACGATCTCGGCGTAGAAGAGCGGGTAGTTGTCTGCCGACGTGTTGATGGCATACCCTGCCGGCGTGCTGTAATGTACGAAGCGCGCCTTCTTGTAGCGCTCCATCTGGTAGACGCCGTTGGCATCGGTCGTGACGCAGCCGTAGCCGTCCGACACGACCACGCCCGGGATGGGGTTTCCCGACGTGTCGGTCACCAGTCCGTAGAGGGTCGTATTGCCGTCGAGCTGCGTGCCGTTGACTTCGGTTTCGACTCCCTCGTCGCCGTCATGCCCGCCGGACTTGTCGTTGCTGCATGCCAGCATCAGCGTCGCCGCCATACAGCATAATAACATGATTTTCGTTTTCATATCCTGAGTTTTTTATTGCTTATTTCCAGAGCGCGTTCTGTTCGAGGTTCGGGTTGCGGGTGATCGCCGTCTGGGGGATCGGACGCAGGTATTTCTTTTCGCCCCACGTGCGCTTGTACTCCCAGACGATATTCCCCGCGGCGTTGAGCGAGAAGGTCTGGTTGGCCCCCGTATTGGAAATGGCGATCGAATGTTCGGTATCCTCGCCCGGGCGGATGTAGAAGTCGGGTACGGGATCGCCGTTGTCGTCGGTGCTCTGCCCCGTGAAATCGTAGGTGTAGCCCGTGTTGCCGATCCAGATGCCCGTCCAGGGGTTGTTGTCGCTCGTGAGCAGGTCGCCCATGTGCCAGCGCATGTCGTCGTCCCAGCGCAGCCCCATTTCGAGGCAGAGCTCGATGCCGCGCTCACGGCGCACTTCGAGTATCCACTTGTCGGTCACGGTATTGAGGAAATAGGCCTCCATGTAGGGGTCGGCCTTGTCCGGGACGACCGGGGTCACGCCGGCACGGCTGCGCAGTTGCGCGATGGTCTGATCCCATACCGCGGCGTCCATTTCGCCCAGCTCGGCCTTCGCCTCGGCGTAGTTCAGCAGCACCTCGGCATAGCGGAGGATCGGCAGCGAATTCCAGCTCGCGGCCTTCGACAGCACGTTGTCGGCATCGTCGTCGATCGACCACTTGATCGGATGGTAGCCCGTACGGGTCACTTTCCAGTTGGGCGAATAGAGCCGTTCGCGGCCGCTGATCTTCATCTTGTAGGTCGGGCTGATGACCGTCTGCGCCATGCGGGCGTCACGGCCGTCGAACTCGCGGATGAAGTCGATGGTCTGGTAACCGTCGATGTCGGTGAACGGCGTGCCCCGGGTCGTGAGGTAGGTGTTCATGAACTTCTTGGTCATGGCGATCTTGGCACCGTAGGTCGGCGAATAGTAGTACCAGCTGGTCTCGTGGAACGCCGAGAGCTCCTTGCTGTACTCACGGCCGAAGATCACCTCCTGCGTGAGCAGCCCGGCGCTGGTGAAGAGCGAGCGGTAGGCGGTCTTCACATCGCCCGTGACGAGCGAATAGGGCCCCTTGTCCATGATCTCCTTGGCGGCGGCAGCGGCCTCGCGCAGGAATTTGTTGTCGGCGTTATACTCGGCCTGCCACGGTTTGTCGGACGACGGCTCGCGCGAGTGGTACTTGCGGAAGGTGCCTTCATAGAGGCAGACGCGCGACTTGAAGGCCAGTGCCACCCACTTGTTGATGAGCGCCGAGCCTTTCGTGAATTTGGCGTCGGAGAGGCAGTAGGTGCTTGCGAAGGTGAGGTCTTCCAGCACTTTGTCCATGACGTACTCGCGGCTGTCTCGGGGTTTCATCATCGCTTCCTTGTCGCTGGCCGCGATCGTGAAGTCGTACCAGGGCACGGCGCCGAAGGTCTGCACCTTGTCGTAGTAGAACCAGGCGCGCCAGAAACGGGCGACGCCCTCGTAGTGGTTGTAGATCTCGTCGCTCACACGCCCCTTGCACTTGTGCATATTGTCGAGCATGTAGTTCACGCGGCGAAGGTTCGTCCAGTTGCTCTCGGCCCATCCGGTCTGGTTGTCGGGCGAGACGTTGCCGTCGGGGCGCAGCAGGTCGGTCGGGATGTCCACGGCGCAGTAGTCGGCATAGATGTCGCCGCGCGTGATGGTTCCGTCGCCGGGGATCATCTTCTGGATGAAACCGTTGGCATAGAGTTCCAGGTCGGTTTCCGATTTCCAGAACTCGTCGCTGCCGATCTGGTCGTAGGTGTCGCGCGTCAGGAAATCCTCGCAGGAGGCCATTCCCGCGGCAGCGAGGGTCATCAGCGTATATAGCAGTATCTTTCTCATGGTTGCTGTCGGTTAAAATGTTACGTTTATACCCAGGGTCACGGTTTTGAGCATCGGGTAGGAATAGCCGTTACCCGTACCGTTCAGGCCCGAAGTGGTCGAGGCCGCGAAATCGGAGTCGCCGCTGGTGATGACTTCGGGGTCGAACATGTCCGTGTGCTTGAACATCGGCGAGTGGGTGAAGAGGTTCTCGCCCGACAGGTAGACCTTCAGCCCCTCGAGGCGCAGCTTCTTGCAGATGTGCTTGGGGAAGGTGTAGTCGATGGTGATGTTCTTCAGTCGGATGTACGAAGCGTCCTGCAGGTAGTGGTCGTTCTCCCACGTCAGCGGGCCGTCGTTGCGGTTGGCGGCGAGCGATACCATGCGTGTCCAGTAGGGGTTCTTGTCCATGTTCGTGACGCGCCAGTTGTCGGTGCTCTTGTCGATCCGAACCACGTTGTCGCCCGTCTGTGTCTTCATCAGCGAGTTGTAGGCGCGGTTCCATTTGCCCCAGAAGAATCCGGACTCCGTCCACGGGTACCAGTCGCGCTTGCCCACGCCCTGCCACAGCATCGAAAGCCCGATGCCGTTCCAGTTCAGCGACATGTTGATGCTGTACTGGTAGCGCGGCGACTGGTTGCCGATGATCTCCAGGTCGCCGTGGTTGGACAGCGTGCGGTTGCCCTTGGTCATGATGCCGTCGCCGTCCACGTCGACGAAGCGCAGGTCGCCGGCATAGGCGCGGAACATCTCGCCGTTCTTGAAGAAGTTGTAGGCCGGGCCGTTCAGGGCGTCGGCGTTGCTGGCGTAGATGCCCGCCGTGCGGAAACCCCATATCTCGCCGATTTCCATGCCCTTGTAGTAGGTCGTCAGGTCGCCCGTTTCGTTATAGTAGTCGGTGATCCAGCTGCGGCTGTCCCACAGCATACCCTTGATGCTGTAACTGAACGGCTTGCCGCCCAGGTTGAACGAGTCGCGCCACGAAAGGCTCAGCTCCCATCCCTTGGTCTTGAGGCTGGCGTAGTTGCCGTAGGGCGCGGCGCTACCGAGTACCTGCGGGAGGTTCGGGCCGACGGTGTAGAGGTCGGTCGTATTGCGGCGGTAGTAGTCGCCGGTGAACGAAAGCCGGTTGTGGAACAGGTCGAGGTCGAGGCCGATGTTGTAGGTGGTGACCTTTTCCCAGGTGATGTCGTCGGGGATCAGGCTGGGCACCGACGTGTAAGGTACGTTCTGGCCGTTGATGATGACCGACGACTTGGCGATCGAGGCGCTGCCCGAAGCGGTCATGGTCTCGAGGTACTGGTAGGGGTCGATGTTGGCATTGCCGAGCGAACCGATGCTGGCGCGAACCTTGAAGTTGTCCAGCCACCCTTCGACGTGCGGTTTGAGCCACGGCTCTTCGGAGAGGCGCCATCCGACCGATGCCGAGGGGAAGAAGCCCCACTGCGAACTGGACGGGAATTTCGACGACCCGTCGTAACGGGCGCTCACTTCGGCCAGGTAGCGGCCTGCATAGGCGTAGTTGACGCGGCCGAAGAATCCGACCAGCCCCCACGTGTAGCCGCCCGAGGTGGTCGAGTAATACTCGCCGTCCATGAGCGTGAAGCTCGGCTTCGAGGGATAGAGGTTGCCCTGGCGGTAGGTCTTCTGCGTGCGGTAGTCGTAGTCCTCGAGGTTCCATCCGGCGACCACGTTCAGGTCGTGGTCGGCCCCCAGCTTGGGCGTGACCGTACCGACGATGTTCGTCGAGATGTAGTCCGAGCGGTACGTCCAGTTTTCGAGCGACGAATAGCTGTTGTCCTGCCCCGAAACGTTCACGCCGGTGTAGTAGGTGTAGAGGTTCTCCATGCGGTCGCGCGACCAGCGCGATCCCTTGTAGGTCACGTCGGCCGAGACCTTGAAGACATCGGGGACGAATTCGAAGTTGAACGTCGTGGTGTTGGCCACTTCGAGCTTGTTGTTCTCCTGCCACGAGGTGCCCTCGGCGAAGGCCGCATAACCGGTCTTGGCCGCGGTCTGCGTCCAGGTGCCGTCGGGGTTCTTCAGCAGGGCGAACGGGAAGGCGAACATGTCGATCTGGCGCGAGATCACCTGCTGGCCGTAGTGCACCATGGGCTGGTGGTACTTGCTGCTCATCAGGCTGGTGTTGTTGTCCAGCGTCAGCCACGGGCGGATGCGGATCGAGCCCTTGGCACGGAGGTTATACTTCTTGTAGGTCTCCTCGCCCACCTTGTAGATGCCGTCCTGGTTGTAGTAACGGCCCGAAATGTAGTAACTGACCCCTTCGCGGCCGCCCTGGATGCTGACGGCGTGGGTGGTCGAATAGTTCACCGACTTGTAGATCTCCTTGAGCCAGTTGGTCTCGCCGTAGTAGTTGTAGTTGCCGTTGGCGTCGATGTCGTAGTTGTCCATCGTCGGATCGGCACGGCGGCGTTTGAGCTCCTCGAACCAGGCGTTCGAATAGGGCATGTAGTTGTTGAAGAGCGACGGTACGGTCGCCGTCGGCGAGGAGTTGAGATACGACTCGCGGAAGGCATCGACCCACTGCACGGGGTCGGTCACCACGTTGTCCTCCCAGATCACCGTACGGCGGTGCAGCGACACGGAGCCGTTGTAACTCACGCGCACCTTGCCCTTCTCGGGATCCTTGGTCGTGATGAGAATCACGCCGAATGCGCCGCGGGCGCCGTATACTGCGGCCGACGAAGCGTCCTTGAGCACCGAGATCGAGGCGATGTCGTCGGGGTTCACCGAACCCATGTCGCCTTCGGCACCGTCGATGAGCACCAGCGCGCCGCCGCCCTGTCCGAGTTTGTTGGTCTTTTCACCGCCGCTCACACGGGCCTTGAACGTGTTGTTCACGCCGCGGATGGTGACTTCGCCGGCATGGTCGGCCTTACCGTCGACCTGCACGATGTTCAGGCCGGGGATCTGGCCCTGCAACGAACGGGTGATGTTGGCATTGGGCCGGTTTTCGACCGCGTCGCCCGAAAGGTTCTCGACCGCGCCCACGATATTGCGTTTCTTGAGCGTGCCGTAGCCTACGACGACTACTTCGTCCATCACCAGCTCGTCCTCCTGCATCGTGACGTCGATCTGCGTGCGGCGCCCTACCACCTCCTCATGGGGGCGGTAGCCGATATACGAGAAGAGCAGCGTGGCGTTCCCGTCGGCCGGGATCGCATAGCCGCCGTCGACACCCGTCGAGACGCCGACCAGCGTCCCCTTGATAGTGACCGTCACGCCGATCATCGGGTTGCCCGCAGCGTCGCGGACGACCCCTTTCACCTCCGATTTGGCGGCGGCACTGGCTGCCGGAACGGGGCGCGTGCTGCGCGTCAGCACGACCACTTTGTCAACCACCCGGTAGTCGATGCCGCGAGGCGTGAATACGGCGGCAAGGATGGCCTCGATGGTGGCACCCTTCTCCGAGACCTCCAGGTTCTCCATCGGATAGCCGGCCAGTGCCGTTTCGTAGGAGAAGGCGATGCCCACTTGTTGCGTAATAGCATCGGCAACGGCCTTGAGCGTCGTCCGCGAGTAGGATAAATTCAGGTCATACCCCTGCCCTTGCGCACCGGGGAGCGATCCTTGGGCGGCATAGCAGCCGAAAGCCCCCGCGCAGAGCACCATGACCAGACATAGTCCTTTATGGAATAATTTCTTCATAGTTTCAATTCGGTTAATTGGTTATTTCCCGCTGCCGCGTGCAAAGCACGTCCGCAGCCGCGCCGTGCAGGCGGGCTCCGGGGAAATTCGTTCCGATACGGCAGACAGAACCTTGCAAGTCATCCGTCGTCCGATAAAAAACCGTGTAGTGCTGGTGTAGGGGGAGGGATTAGTCAGACATCGTCGAAGTTGTTTTAAAGTTTCCGGTTAATAATCGTTTTTTTAGTTTGCATTGGGTCGGTTGCGGCCGGCGTTTTCCGTCCGGTCTGCATTAGATACAAGCGACCGGGGCAAACTACCCAATGCCGGAAGCTTTTTTCACAAAATTGCAATGCAAATTTTTATACCTATATATTACAGATATTTTATTTTTCGGTTTTTCGCCGCAAGGTTCGTAAAATTTTAAACATTTTTCTTGCGAATCCCGGAAAATTGCTATATTTGCAATGCAAGTCATTCGATATCGTTAGAAACCGTGTAGGAAATTGACATCCGGCAGTGTATCCGGAGTCGGTTTCTGATTTTTTTTATCGGTTTTACAAACAAACTAACGATCCAATCATGATGAAATTTATTCATAAACTGACGATAGTTCTCGCGTTGGGCGGGATCTGCGGTCTTGCCGCGTGCAGCGACGACGACCAGGGGTTCCTCAAACGCAACCTGCGCGAGATGAGTTTCCCGTACGTCGAATCGAGCGATACGTTCACGATCCGCGCCACGGGGGACTGGCAAATCAGCGACACCCCCGACAGCCGCGAGTGGACGAACGCCTACGGCTGGGTGCATGTCGACCAGCTCTCGGGCAAGGGAGACCCCGGCACCTACCAGAAGGTGACGGTCACCTGCGACCAGAACACCTCCGAGGAGCGTAACGCCACCATCTACCTGCACGGCTGCGGCGAAGAGAACGTCGCCATCGCCATCAGGCAGGACAACGGTATCTTCGAGTGGAAACCCTTCGACAACGGACAGCAGTTCGACGTCTCGGGTATGCTCAAACTCAACGCGGAAGCCGGGGCCAAGCTCCGCATCCCCTACATCAAGGCGCTCGGCACGGAAAAATACACCGTCACGGTGACGCAGACCGGCGGCGAGGGGATCACGGCCGCCAGCGGCAGCTATTCGATCTCGGCGGCCGGCAACGGTTACATCGAAGTACCCCTGACGGGCACCGCCACCCGCCAGGGCATCGTGACCTTCGCCGTGAAGGCTATGGACGAGGCCGGCGCGGAAAAGGACTTCGGCTCCGTTTCGACCATCGTCCGCGCCGGGTTCGACGCCCAGGGCGAGGAGCTTCCCCTGCTGACGCAGAACTTCGGCAAATTCCCCTGGGGCGGCGACTGCATCGGCCAGAAGGCGGGTGTCACGACGGCCGACAAGACCGTGGCCAACCTGAGCCTCGACAACGAGACGGTGAGCGTTACGGCGGGCACCAACGCCAGCATCGGCGGCATCACCTCGACCGTACGCAACGGCAACGCGGCGTTCTACCGCGCCATCGGCATGGAGGGGTGGACAGGCTACCTGAACTACATGTGTCCGGGCTACATCCAGTTGGGCGCCGCGAGCGACAATGCCGACGGGCAGCCGGGCAACCTCATCTCCCCGGTGCTGAACATCCCCGCGGGCTACGACCTGCTGCTGACCTGCAAGGTCGCCATCTGGGCCGCAGCCCCCGACCAGGGCATGGTGGGCATCTGCGAGAAGAACGACGGGTTCTGGATCCCGAAGGGCACGCTGGACAAGATCGTAGCTTCGACCAAGAGCTACGTTTCGCTCGACATCCCCGCCTACACGTGGGTCGAGGTCACGGCCGTCATCCCCAATCCCGGCGCGAAAGCCAATCTGGCATTCTTCATCTCCACGGCCGACAGCTGGTTCTCGGGCTCCTCGGTGAAGGCGGGCCGCTGGTACATCGACGACATCAAGCTCGTATACTAAAACCGGACAACTACCATGAAAAAAAGCATTTTATATATTCTGTTCGCCCTCTTCTCGCTATCGGCCGCAGTCTCGCTGACGGCCTGCAAGGACGACGGCGTGGAAATATCGGGGGCCAACAAGTCCAAGACCCCGAAGAACGTGAAACTGCTCGAATACGGGCCCACGTCGCTTACGATCTGCTGGGATTTCATCCGCGGCGCGACGTCGTACACCGTACAGCTCGTCGACGGGGAGATGAACCCCGTGAGCGAAGCGCTCTGCAAGACCACCGACGCGATCGACTACCACGAATTCACCGACCTGGCGACCGACCGGATATACTACGGCCGCGTCAGGGCCAACTTCCCCTACTCCTCCACCTCGGACTGGGTATACGTCACGGCAAACGAGCAGCCGGCCATGCTGATGGCCTCGGTGGGTATCCTCGAACTCGACCCGAAGCTCACGCTCAATGCCGCGACGGGGTCGACGCTCACCTACGAGTGGTCGTATACCGAAGATGCGGCGACCGACGCCACGCGCCTCTACAACATCGAACTGTTCCGCGACGAGGCGTGCAGCGAGCTGCATGTCAGCTGGCTGGCCGACGGAAAACTCGCGTCGGACAAAGGCATCTTCACCGCCCTGGCGGGTTATCCCGTCGTGCGGTTCACCTTCTCGGGGCTCGATCCCGAAACGACCTACTACGCCCGGGTTACCAATGCCAGCTTCGGCAATATCATGACCCCCGTCGTCGCCGGAACCACGGCCAAGGCCGGGCCCGAAGCCTCGCCGAACAATCCGGCACAGGCCGGTGACATCGTGCTGGCGCAGGATTTCGCGGCATTCATCCACGGCGGCGACATCGTCCGCTCGGCGGCAGGTTACAACGCCGTATCGGGGACCGACTACCGCAAGGCCTGGGAACCCGCCACGGGCGAGAACCCGCAGGCCGACGGCGACCGTCCGGTCTGCAACTGGGCTACGGAATTCCACATCCACACGGGCGGAACCTCGGCCGAGTATGTCGAAAGCCTCGGCATGACGGGCTGGGGGTCGTCGGGCAACACCTCGACCCGTCCGGGCTACATCAAGTGCGGCGGCGGTGGCGGCGGTATCGGCATCCTCTATACGCCCGAGCTGGCGGCCCTGCCCAAGAACACGACCGTGACGGTGAGTTTCTCGGCCAGCGCCTATGCCGAAGGCGAAAACGTCTATGGCAGCGACATCGTGGTCGAAGCCATCGAGGGCGCCGAGTTCGGGTCGAACAACTCCGTGAGCAAGAAAGGCACGGCCGTGGCTTCGAAAGTCGTGGACATCTCGTCGGCCGTAGGTCGGTTCGAGACCTTCACGGTGACGCTCGACGGCCTTTCGCCCACGTCGCGCATCGCCTTCTCGTCGAACCCCGCGCAGGCGGGCGCCAACAAGACCCGCTACCTGCTCGACGACATCGTCGTGGTTTACGACGGCGAGACCAAACTGGAAAAACTCACCGTTCCGGCGAACGTGAAATTCGACGCCGAAGCCGTCTATTCCGACAAGTTGACCCTCGAATGGGACGAAGTGCCCGGGGCGGCTTCCTATACGGTGGCATGGTGGGCCGACGGCACCGAGGAGAAGGACGCCACGGTAGCGGAGGGCATCACCTCGGCCTCGTACCTGCTCAAGGAACTGGAGGCCGGCACCGAGTACCACGCGAAGGTCAAGGCGTGCCGCTACAACAACCCCGGCTACGATTCGGACTACTCCGCCGTCGTGTCGCAGAAGACGGACATAGCCCCGGTACAGGCCGGGATCGTCGTGTCGAAAGTGCTGGCGACCTCCTCGACCCTCACGGTCGAATGGGCCCGTGCGGACGGCCAGGCGTGTGTCAACAGCAGTGCGCAGGTCTACCACGTGAAACTTTACAGCGACGCCGAATGCAAGGATCTCTTCGTCGGCTGGAATGCCTCGAACGTCTTCGGCATCACGGCCGGGAACCGCTTCCCCCGCCACGACCTACTACGTCTGCGTGGACGACAAGACCAACGATTTCTTCTCCGACCCGCTCGCATATGCGACTGCCGCCGCGGGGCCGCAGGCGGGTGCCACCGCTCCCGGCTCGGCAAAGGCGGGCGACATCCTCCTGGCGGAAGATTTCTCCAAGGTGATCCACGGCGGCGACATCGCCAATTTCGCCGCGGGCTACTATCCCCCGAGCTCGAACCGCGGGACTTACGCCGCAGCTTCGGGCGACAATCCTTCGGGGTTCTCGGCCACCCGCTGTACGGCCAATGAGTTCGACCTGTTCAGCGGCGGCGGCGTGGCTGCGCCCTACACCGAGGGCACGGGCCTTTCGGCCTGGGGCAAGTCGGGCAACATCGCTGGCCGCCCGGGCTATGTCAAGATGGGCGCCGGAAGTGCGGCCGCCTCGCTTTACACCCCCGAACTGACCGCCCTGCCCGATGCGGCGACCGTCAAGGTGCGCTTCTCGGCACAGGCTTACAGCGAGAAATACGACGGTTCGGGCGCCGATGCCGGGAAAATCCTCGTCAAGGC
>OHEH01000749.1_pt1 | contig 12068 bp, 9 predicted proteins | sample 1567221 | NCBI WGS metagenome assembly OHEH01 (sample SAMEA3879586, study PRJEB24766) | human gut metagenome | biome: human-associated habitat; feature: feces | place: USA | collected 1985/1987
TCCGTCTGTTACCAGCCGGACGGTAGTCTCTTACACTGCCTTTCCACCCTTACCGGCATAAAGCCGGCGGTATATCTCTGTTGCACTAGCCTTGGAGTCACCTCCACCAGACGTTATCTGGCATCCTGCCCTGTGAAGCCCGGACTTTCCTCACCTGCATAAAGCAGCCGCGATCGTCTATCTTACTTACACCTGTTCGATTATAGCTGTTCTACTATGAAAAAGTCAAGGGGGATTCGTGTAAACTATTCAGAACCGCATTCGCAAAACCGCATCTGACGATGCTTACTTTTTGCTCATGTGGTTACTTCGTCGCATCGAATCGGGCATATTCTTACGAATGCGAGCATTCGACGCCTGTCAGGGATGTTTGCGCCGGTAGCCGTGTAAACTATTCAGCACCACATTCGCAAAATCGCCTCTTCGAGGCTTTCCTTTTGCTCATGTGGTTACTTCGTCATATCGAATCGGGCATATTCTTACGAATGCGAGCATTCGACGTATATGTCCGATTCGCATGACTCTGAATAGTTTACACGTTGAAGCAGCTACCTCCCACAAATTCTCTGCACAGAGAATTGTTGGGAAGGCTTTCACTGGTCACACCCAGAAAATATTCCAGGAACTTCAGAAGTCTCTTGGCCTCGTAATATTCCGGTTCGCCCTTGTCGATCTGGAACAGCAGCGGCTCTGCGAACTGCTTCAATACCGCCAGTTCATAGATCAATACGGAATTAAACATCGCATCCGCATCCTCCTGAAACGGGAAAATATTCTGCTCCTCGCCCCGGCGGACAGATCCCCACATGTCAATCGTCTGTCTGGCTCCTGCGCCTCTGGTTCTGGCATCCCTTATCATACGACGCAGCAGTCTGCCGTCCGTAGTTGGAATCCGGTTATGTTCATCAATATTGATATTGGTCAGGGCGCTGATATATATCTTGTATTTGCTTTCCTCGGGAAGTGCATAGGAGGTCTTCTCATTCAATCCGTGGATTCCTTCAATGACCAGGATATCATCCTTTCCCAGCTGTTTGAAATTACCCTTATATTCCCGCTTTCCGGTCTTGAAGTTAAAGGAAGGCAGCTCCACACGCTCACCGGCTAACAATCTGCACATGTCGTCATTGAACTGCTTTACATCAATCGCTTCCAGACATTCGAAATTGTAATCACCGTTCTCATCCCTTGGTGTGAATTCTCTGTTCACGAAATAGTCATCCAGTGCAATGGGGTGCGGTGTTTTCCCCAGGGTCTTCAACTGAATGGATAATCTGTGGGAAAAACTGGTCTTACCGGAAGAAGAAGGTCCGGCGATCATGACAAATTTCACACCGCCCCTGTCTACGATGCTTTTGGCGATCTCGCCGATCTTACGCTCCTGCTGCGCTTCCTGTACCAGGATCAGTTCACTCAGCGACCCACGGCAGATCTGATCATTCAGATCACCCACGGTCTCAATACCGATCTCCTTCCCCCATTCCTCAGATTCTTTCAACGTCCGGAATAACAGCTTTCTCTCTTGAAACGGCTTAACATGCGTGGGATCTTTTTTATCCGGCAGCAACAGCATAAATCCATCCTCATACGCTATGACGTCGAACCACTTTACATAGCCGGCATTGGGCAGCATGTAGCCGTAATAATAATCGTAATAACCGTCCATTTCATAAATATTTACGAAGGATCCTCTGCGGTAACGGAACAGCTTTTCCTTATCCTTCATCCCCTCTCTTCGAAACAGTTCCATGGCATTATCCAGGGAATAAGATTTCTTCAGAAAAGGTGTCTTTGCCTCCACCAGCTCCCGCATCCGGTTACGGATCTTTGCAGCATTTTCTTCTGTCGCATTGATCTTCCCTTTGGGAGAGATGTAGGAGCCGTTCCCGATAGCAAACTCTACACGACAATTCTGTACCGTTTCTCTTCCGAACACATCAAATACTGCTTTCAAAAAAAGCATGGTGGCAGAGCGGACGTAGGTCTTATTCCCCACGTCGTCTTTCAATGTAAAAAAAGTGATCTCACAATCTCTCGTCAGCTTTTTGAACAGTTCTCTGATCTTGCCGTCTCTTGCTGCCAATGCGATCAGATTGTCATACTCCTTCTGGTAATCATTGGCTACATCTTCGTAGGTAGCCCCCTGGGGATATTGTCTCTCTTCACCGTTTATCTCCACTGTGATCATTTTTCTCACCCTGTCCTTTTGTAATCTCCTTTTGCAGGTATTATTGTCTAAATGCAATCCGGTTCCTTACCATTATCGTACCACTCCAGTGCCCGGGTAAGCAGCGCAGTCTCCTCTGCGATCTCCTGCCTGCGCCACATCGTTTTGGGATTCGCTGCATCTGCTTCCTGCTCCAGCCGCTTCGCGATCTTTCTATGTTCCGCAAGCTGCCATTCTACATAGTTCAAAAGCAGCGGACACTTACGGTACAACAGTATCGGACCAAGCTGCCCAGCCAGTCCGGATGCAGCGTCATCCGCTTTCCAAGACTCTCGCACCTGTGATCTCACCGCATCTTCCGACATCTCGCCCAGCCAGCGCACTTTCATCATAAAATAATATTTTCCTTCTTCGTAGATGATATTCTCATCCATCAGAAGATATCCCTCTTCCATCAGAAATGTCCGAAAATGCGGGATCTCCGACTGGGGCTGTAAGATCAGTTCCCGAAACCCTTTCGCCTGTTCTCTTCCTTCGGTAAGAATCTTCTCCATGAGAGGCCCACCCATGCCGGCGAAGATCATCCCAGCAGCCTCTCCGGTCTTCAGGCTGTGCAGACCGTCAGAAAGTCTTGTCTCTATCCTGTCCTCCAGTCCGTACTCCCTGATATGCTCTCTGGCATGTTCTAACGGTCCGGGCCTTACATCCATGGCGATCACTCTCGGGGAAATGCCCTTCTGCACCAGATAGACAGATACAAAACCATGGTCACACCCCACATCTGTTATCACAGTGCCGGGAGTGACCATGTCTGTTAATGCCTGCATTCGATTAGATAATATGATCTCCGCCATTAATCCAAATAATCCTTCAGCTTGCGGCTGCGGCTGGGATGACGCAGTTTACGCAATGCCTTGGCCTCGATCTGACGAATACGTTCACGGGTAACGTTAAATTCCTTACCTACTTCTTCCAACGTACGTGCGCGTCCGTCATCCAGTCCGAAACGAAGACGCAGTACCTTCTGCTCTCTCTCTGTCAGAGTACCCAGTACTTCCACCAGCTGTTCCTTCAGTAACGTAAACGCTGCCGCATCGGAAGGTACCGGTACATTATCATCCTGGATGAAATCGCCCAGGTGGCTGTCTTCCTCTTCACCGATAGGAGTCTCTAAGGATACCGGCTCCTGGCTGATCTTTAAGATCTCACGCACTCTGTCTACCGGCATATTCATCTCCGCTGCGATCTCTTCGGGGGTCGGTTCTCTTCCCAGCTCCTGCAGCAGCTGTCTGCTCACGCGGATCAGTTTGTTGATCGTCTCCACCATGTGCACGGGAATACGGATGGTTCTCGCCTGATCTGCGATCGCTCTGGTGATTGCCTGACGGATCCACCAGGTTGCATAGGTAGAGAACTTATATCCCTTACGGTAATCGAATTTTTCCACTGCCTTGATCAGCCCCAGGTTACCTTCCTGGATCAGATCCAGGAACAACATTCCACGGCCCACATATCTTTTGGCAATGCTGACCACCAGACGTAAGTTAGCCTCTGCCAGGCGCTTTTTTGCCTCCTGGTCACCCTCTTCCATCCGCTGTGCCAGCTCGATCTCTTCCTCCGCACTTAACAGGGGAACTTTACCGATCTCTTTCAGATACATACGTACGGGATCTTCGATGCTGACACCTTCCGGTACGGACAAGTCGATATTTTCCACATCCACTTCATCCTCATCGGTCAGAATGATCTCCTCATCGTCCACATCATCGTCATCGGTAATACGCAATACATCCACGTTGTTCTGGTCCAGATATTCCAGAACCTTCTCCATCTGTTCCTCTTCCAGAGGCATGTCCGCGAAGAAGTCACTGATTTCCTGATACTCCAGCACATTCTTTTTCTTTTTCGCCATATTCAGGAGTTCTTTTACCTTCTCCGCAAATTTTGCCTGTGTGTTTTCATCCATTTTCGTGGTTCCATCCTTTCATTGCCATTATTTATAGCCATATTTCGTATCTTTTATAACTATTCGAAAGCCTAAATCCCATTATTCCAGAGAAATATGCGTCCTTTGTAATTCTTCCAGGGCTTTTTTTCCTTCTACCGCCTGTTTCACGGCATTGACGTCCGTCCCCAGCTTTGCCATATAGTATTGATAGCTGTTTTTCTTCACTGCCAGCAGAATATCATGGAAAGCTCTCTCCCTCTCCTGGCGGGTGGACAGCTCGGGGAGCGTGGTATGGAACAGCTCCGCAGCCTCCCTCTGTTCTTCCTCATCTTCAAACATACTGATGATCCCTGCAGGCTGGAACTGATCTCTGTCCAGTTCATCGAATAGCCTCTCCGCTACTTTCCGGTACAGTTCTTCGGTGAAATCCTCCGGGGAAATATATTTCCTTACGATCCGATACAGGGACGGATCATCGCTGATCCAGGTGATCAGAAGTCGTTGGGACCTGCGCCCATTCTCGGCGGGATCCTTTTTCTGTACACCGCTTCTCGGTCGTTCCAAAGGTCTTGCCAGTCCCGTCTGCGACGCAATCCCAACTACCATTTTGCGCAGATCGTCCGGACGGATCATATATTTTTCCGCAATTGCCTGCAGATAATTTTCTCTTTCCAGATCTTCCGAGAATTCACACAGCTTCTGTGCAATCTCCCGGTGGAACTTTGTCCTCTGCTCCGGATCGCTCTGATCATACTGTTCGCTTAAGATACGGATCTCAAAATAAAAGCTGTTCTCCGCCTGATCGATCCGTTCCTGAAAAGCTTCTTTTCCGAGATTCTTGATGAATTCATCCGGGTCTTTATACGGTCGCATATTGATGACCTTGCCGGTAAGTCCGGCCTCTCTCAGGATCCCGATCCCCCGCAGTGCTGCTTTCGTTCCGGCACCGTCGCTATCGTATGCGAGGAGAATATTCTCCGCATAGCGGTGCAGGAGATTCGCCTGCTCTACCGTAAATGCCGTTCCCAGAGATGCCACCGCCTGTGTGAATCCTGCCTGGTGCATGGCAATGACATCCATATATCCCTCGCACAGGATAATGTTGCCCGTCCTGGCGGTCCTTGCGAAATTCAGTCCGTAGAGGTTACGTCTCTTATCGAAGATCATGGTCTCCGGGGAATTCAGGTACTTCGGTTCGCCGTCTCCCATGACCCTGCCTCCGAAGCCGATCACCCGGTGGTTAATATCCTGTATCGGGAACATCACCCGGTTCCAAAACTGACTTCTGAGTCCTCTCTGTTCCGAGAACATCGCAAGTCCGGAATCTTTGATCTCTTCATCGGTAAAGCCTTTTTTACGCAGATACTGGACTACCTGCTCGCCGTTTTTCCCGGCGTAGCCCAGTCCGAAATGATGCATAGTCTCGTCGGTCAGCTTTCGTTCCGTCAGATAACGCATTCCCACTTCTCCGTGAGGACTGCGCAGCATATAATAAAAATATCTGGCTGCCTCCTTATTGACCTCCAGCAGCCGCATCCGCTTGCCGGCCTTTTTCTTCTGTTCCGGTGTCTCTTCCACTTCCGGCAGTTTCACTCCCGCACGATCTGCCAGGATCTTGACTGCCTCCGGAAAAGTATCGTTTTCATACTTCATAAGAAATGTATATACATTTCCGCTGGCATGGCATCCGAAGCAGTAATACATCTGCTTATTCGAAGACACCGAAAAAGAAGGTGTTTTCTCATTATGAAAAGGACAGCAGCCCCAATAGTTGCTTCCCTTTTTTTTCAATGTCACATAACCGGAAATAACATCCACGATATCATTCCTGGCTCTGACTTCTTCTACCAGTTCTTCAGGGTAATACACTCTTTTTACTCCGTTTTGTTGTAATACACTATCGCTGCCAGGATTTCGGTATGTAGATGTCTTCATAGACCGCTATGGCAAAGCGGTCCGTCATGGCTCCCACATAGTCACAGACTACCTTCTCTCTCGGCTCTCCGACAGAAAGGAGATTCAGGTATTCCTCCGGCAGATCATCCAGATGTTTCAGGAAATGTTGATATAACGTCTCCATCAGCATCTCCGCCTTTCCCTCTTCACTTTTGGCGATGGGATTTTTATAGACTCTCTCAAACATGAACTGTCGGATCTTCGTCATGGCTTCCGCCACCGGTTCCGACATCAGGATATCATCCTTGTCCATACTGTTGGTTACAATATCATGAATAAAGTGATCCAGTCTCTCAGTGGGGCTGCTGCCGATCACTTCACAAATTTCCTTCGGGACATCTGCCTCCGTGAGAATTCCTCCCCGGATGGCATCATCCATATCATGATGAATATAGGCGATCTTATCGGAAAGTCTGACGATCTTGCCTTCCAATGTATGAGGCTTGCCAATGGTCTGATGGTTCCGGATACCGTCACGCACTTCATATGTCAGATTCAGTCCCTTACCGTCCTTTTCCAGAATATCCACGGTACGGACACTCTGCTCTGCGTGCTCGAATCCAAACGGACAGACTCTGTTCAGAGCCCGCTCTCCCGCATGTCCGAACGGTGTATGTCCCAGATCATGCCCCAGTGCAATTGCCTCCACCAGATCCTCGTTCAGCTTCAGAGCCTTTGCTATGGTTCTGGCTGTCTGGGATACCTCCAGTGTATGCGTCAGTCTGGTCCGATAGTGGTCTCCCTCCGGTGTCAGAAACACCTGTGTTTTATCCTTCAGTCTGCGGAATGCCTTACAGTGGATGATACGGTCTCTGTCCCGTTGAAATACCGGCCGGATATCACACTGTTCCTCAGGCTTCAACCGTCCCTTTGAATTTACACTCAGGGATGCGTACGGACTTAAATAATCCTGTTCCCATTGTTCCAAGCTTTCTCTGATCGTCATAGTTCCTCCTGCCCCTACTTCTAATATTCTGTGCCTGTCCGGAAAATCCTTTTCCCGGGTTCAAAATTTTTAACTAAATTTTGAACCCGGCTATCTGCACACAGAATAAATGAATTCCGCACTTTTATCCATGGCCTCATTGGCCCTTTTGAAGGGTGACATCTGAAAGACATGCCACATCCCGGGGAAACGATCCATATGAGCGGACACGCCGGCCTTGATCAGGTTCTTGTAGAGCCGCAGAGAATCGTCTAATAATATCTCATTCTCTCCAACCTGAATGTAGACGGGCGGGAATCCGCGGAAATCGCCATACAGCGGAGAAATATAAGGATCCGTCAGGTCTCTGTCGGGAGCATAGGCTTTCGTCATGCGGTCGATGTATTCTCTGTCCAGTACAGGATCCACTTCCGCCTTGGTTTGGAACGTCTTGCCTTCGCCGGTGAGATCCGTCCAGGGGGACATCAATATGATGCCTCTCGGAAGCAGACGCTCCTGCTCCTTTAATTTCAGCACCAGGGACAGTGCCAGATTACCGCCGGCAGAATCTCCTGTAACGATGACGTCTCTCGCTCCGTAGCCCAAAAGCATCAGATAATTCCAGGCCTTCATGGCATCCTCCGTGGCTGCCGGGTAAGGATGCTCCGGAGCCAGCCGGTAGTCAAAGCACAACACATCCATAGAAGTGCCCGATGCCAGCTTGGAGGTCAGAGTTCTGGCATAGATGCTGCTGCCGGTGGAATATCCTCCTCCATGACAATGCAGGATCACATACTTTTTCATATGTGCACGATTCACGCTGACCCATTCCGCATCCATTCCCTCAATATCCACCGGACGGTATTGAATCTCCTTACTGTTCCCCAACAGCTCTCCAATATGATCCTGGGATTGTCTGTGTTTTTCCAGATCCGGGTTTTCCACCAGTCCATGCACCCTGCGGATCAGCTGCATTAGATTCTGATTGTTCTTTTCACTGTTTTTTCCTACCAGTGCCATAAATTCCTCCTGTTAAAAATGAAGCCGTCTGCGTACTGCATTGCGCAGTCTTCTCCGGGACAAAAGTGTCGCGATCGTAATGTCCACGATCACACAGATCGTCAGCACGATCGCCGACCACCGTCCCAGGAAACGGTCGATAAGAATTTCCAGTCCCACACACAATACTGCTACTCCGGAGATCAGGTATAAAGCTCCCGTAAGGAATGACATCGGAAGCTTACGGATACAAAAAGTCACCGCTTCTACCACCGCTATGACAAGCAGCACCACCGGAATGCCCAATCCATAAAACCAGCCACTCTGTCCCGTCAGATAGGTCAGCAGATACAGATACACGATCACCGCCACACCGTCTAACAGAATCGACAGATAAACAGGCTGTCTCGTATAAATGACTACAGGGATCATGATCACCCACAATACCAGGAATACTCCGATCACCGCAAGGGACCATAGACTGCTCCGGAATACAAGTGCGTTCAAAAGTCCGCAGGTCACTGCCGTTGCCAGTACGATCACAGTCAGCAGTACCCCCAGATCTTTTCTTTTTACTACTTCCACCTGACCTTTTTCCTTCGGAAAAGGAGACGGCTGCGTAGACGGTTCCGGTGCTTTCGGATTATAGACCGGAGTATCGCACAGCGGACACTTTGTTGCCGAAGCATCCAGTTCCACACCACAATTCACACAATATGACATAATTGCTTCCTTTCTCTCTGTCAAAGTGATTTATCGATTACTTTCTATTTTTACATGAATGCCATCCTGTACCAGCTTGCGGAAAAACAGCCGCTCTACATCAGTCTCTGCAATACTGCTGGCAAAATTGATCGTCAGAATATCCTCAAAACTGGCAATGGCACAGTTCGTTCTCGTGGAAAAAGGCTGTCCCATATAAATATCAAAGCGTTCAATATATGGCTTCATAGTCTCCGGGACCTTCAGAGCTCCCATGTTGGTCAGGCCTGCCGAAGAATTCTTATCCTGAATCTTGGTATAGAACTGGCGGACCACCAGATCTTTAATAAACAGCGGCACAATACGGATGAAAGGATTCCTCTGGGTCTCCGCGTTCGTAGTGATATCGCCCCGCAGCAGCTTTTCATTCAGATAATAGCGCATGTAGTTATGCACCTGTGTCACAATTTCTTCGAAAGTGTACTCTCCCAGTCTGGGGTCGATCCCCGGGTAGATCATGGTGATAAAATTCCTCAGGGTCCTGGATGGGAAAAAGCGGCGCAGGTTCACCGGCATGGCAATTTTTACCGGTCGGAGCTTCAAATGCCATTCACTCTCCTGCTTCTGCATCAGGGCATAGAGCAGAACCGAATTCAGATATTCGGTAATGGTAGCATTATAGCTTTTCGCTACCTGCATCACCTCCGACACCGACATAATGCCGTCTATAATGTTCAGCGTATAGAAAGGTTCCTTCGTCCCCCTGACACGATAGGTCTTCTCTCCCGGCCTGGGTGGACAGACTTTGGCGTTGGCATATTTCATATAAGCATCTTCCAGCTCTCCCGGGTCCGGGATCCCCAGAATGTCCAATACGAATCCTCCATTTTCAATCTCTGAATGTCCCTTCAGACGCAGATAAGTAGCTGTCAGCGTCTGCAACACACACATTCCGCCGGTGCCGTCTCCCAGACTGTGATGCGCCTCCAGTGCGATCCGGTTACGATAGTAATAGATTCTTACCAGATACCGGTTATTGCCTTTAAAATGCATGGGCTGGCAGGGGTTCTTTACATCCTCCTGCACAAAAGGACCGGGTCTGTCATTCGGTTCCAGATATCGCCAGAATACACCCTTCCGAATTGCCGCTTTATACGTCGGAAAACGAGGCATCGTCAGATTCACCGCCCGCTGCAGTATTTCCGGGTCTATATCTTCTTTTAACAGCACAGACAATCGATACACGGAAGAGAAATCTCTCCTCTGCAATGTAGGATATACGATCGCCGACAAGTCCAGTTTGTACCAATCCTTGTGTACCTTCTGTATTTGGTCTGTCTTCATTCTGTCTCACCTTCTTAATTCTAGTATAACAGTTTCTAAATAACTACACCATTCACGTAGAATATTTTTCTGAGAGTGCAGGATAAAAACGTAGGCGTAGCGGGCTACGCTGAGGATTTTTAGCCTGTGCTATCGGGAAAATAGGCAAGTGATATGGGGTAGTTAATTTAAAACTGTTATACTAGAATAGCTTAAAGATCTTCACACGGTCTTGCATCTTGGCTGCTCCCTCTGCCAGATTAACACTGATCGCGGTATTCTCTTCTGAGGATGCTGCATTGCCCTGTACCACGCCGGACAGCTGTTCAATTCCCTGGCCGATCTGCTCCAAGGACTCTGCCTGGGAGTTGGCTTTCTCCATGGTGTTCTGTGCAATCTCTGCAAAGGACTCCATATCTGCAATGATCTGATTGAATGCGTCTGCTGTTGTTCTTGTAATGTTATTGCCCTTATCGATTTCCACTAAGGTCTTATCGATCAGATCTCTCGTATTTACAGCGGACTTTGCACTATCCGCTGCCAGCTTGCCGATCTGATCCGCAACCACCGCAAAGCCTCTTCCTGCTTCTCCTGCTCTGGCAGCTTCAATGGAAGCATTCAGGGATAACAGGTTGGTCTGGGATGCAATATCCTCGATATCTGTGATAATATTACCGATCTCCTTGGAGATTTCTGTAATGTGCTCCATTTCCGTGAGCAGCTCATTCATTTTTTCTTTTTCTTCGTTTGCCTTATTTGCAGAGGCTTTTACACGTGCAGATGCGCTCTGCGTTTCCTTCGCTGTATCTGCAGCCAGATCCACGACAGTGTCAATGGTGGCATTCAATTCCTCGATGACTCCTGCCTGCTCTGTTGCACCATCCGCCAGGGATTTTGATGCATTTTCCACCTCTGATGCATTTGATGATACCTGTTCTGCCAGATTGCTGATCTCGGTCAGGGTACTGTTAAAGCGCTTCAGAATATACAGCAGTGATGTCTTCAATTCTGAGAAATCGCCCAGGAAATCCGTAATGTCATCACCATTTCTGGTCAAGTCACCCTGTGCGATTGCCTTTACCTCCACAGAGATCTCACTGACATAATCTGCCAGAATACCCATGGCTTCTTTCAGATTCCTGATGGTATCGCCAAACTCATCCTCAGACTCATAGGTAAGCATTTCTACGTTGGACAGTTCGCCCTTGCGCAGGCTGGCAACTGCTGCCTCTATCTGTTCTACCGGCTCTGTAATGGAATTGGTAATGATCCTTCCGATCAGTGTTGTCACTACAGCAATCGCAAGACCCGATGCCACGATCACAACAAATATGATGATGGTGCATACATTGGCCATGGTCTTTGCCCGGTCTAATTCTACCTGGAACTCATTACGTAATGTAGTTAATTTCTCAGCAAATGACGTATACTCTTCATACACCTCTCCGGTCATCAGTTTCGATGCTTCCTGCTGTTTACCTTCACGGCTCAACTGCAGAATTTCATCTGAAGCAGCCCTGTATTCTTCCCATGCAGTGTTTGCTACGTCATAATCATCCCGTCCTTTTTGAGCATCGCTGTCTGCAGACATGATTGCCTCCAGATTCGCATCAGTCTCCTGGATCTGACTCTCCAGCTTCTGAATTTCTTCTTCGCAGGAGGTCATAACAGCATCATCTGATTCTACCAGATGTTGATACTGTTTGATTCTATATTTCGCAGTCATTGTTTCCAACTCCTGCAGATCTTCCAATGCCGGAGACCAGACCTCCGTGATCTTCTCTATATTTGAACGGATCACTAATGTCGAGATCAGTGCCACCAACACTAAAAATAATGTCATAACAAGCACTGTCATTCGATATACTTTTAATTTTCCTGCGACCTTTAAGTTAGCTATACGCTTTTTGATCTTTTCCATGATAGTTTTCCCTTCCTTTGTAAATTATTGACTCAAACTTCGCGCATTAAAATGTGCACAACTAAAATTTAAAGACTATGAAGAAAAGTCTGTAAATAATAATCTTCTATGATAATGATTGAGCTGG
>OHEH01000758.1_pt1 | contig 11947 bp, 10 predicted proteins | sample 1567221 | NCBI WGS metagenome assembly OHEH01 (sample SAMEA3879586, study PRJEB24766) | human gut metagenome | biome: human-associated habitat; feature: feces | place: USA | collected 1985/1987
GATATGTCACCGCTTTTCACCACCCGGATACGCGGCGCGAAATGGTTCGTCGACAGGGCGGCGACATCCTGCGCCTGCTGGTGCGCCACCGCGCAGGCCACTTCGCAGGTACGACAGCCGATGCACCGCTGGGCATTGGCAATAAGAAACTGGTTCATCCTCTGCTCCCTGGGGATAAAACCGCAGGGTGCCAGAATATCCCCTGCCCGCGCTTTGATCCTGAATGGAATCAGCGCTGTTTTTTGTCAGATGGCCGGCAGGATGTGGTCATTTGCCTGACGCTTCACGCACCGTGAAACCCAGCTCACGCGAAATTGCTTCGGCGGTCTCACGTAGTGGTTTTAACAAGTTCTTTTCGCCAGCTCCCCGGCACGAAGTCCGCCGGGGAGCCGACGTTAATGATTACCGGAACAACGCCTTATCGCGCAGGATATGATCGTTACCGCGACGGCGGGTGAAGCCAATCCGATCGAAATACTCCAGGATCTGGATCGCCAGCTTCCGCCCGACGTTTAAGGTGTCGCGGAAATCCGCGGCGCAGGTTGATCCGCGCAGCCGATCCAGCTCGCGCACCCGTTGGGCGAATTGCACAATGCGATCGTTGCGGTAGTAACGATCCTTGACGATCGCAGTAATCATCCCCTGCTGCGCCGCCTGGCGCAGCACCGCGCGCATCAGAGACTCTTCAACATGGACTTCGCGCGCAAGATCGCGCACCCACCACGGATCGTCGCCAAACAGAGTCTCCACCTTCTGCCAGACCGCCTGCTGCTCGTCGGTAAACCCGGCTTTATGCTCCGGCAAATGCAGCCAGCCGTGATGGCTGTGGACTAAGCCGCTCTCGCGCATCTGCTCAATCAGCAGCAGCACCAGCGCTTCATCTTCCATCGGCAGCGCGATGCGGCGCAGGCGCTCCCGGCCTGGGCCCGGCTCGTCTCGATGCTGCTCATGGTAACGCGCAAGGGCATCCAGCAATTTTCGCTGCCAGCGGGCGGCAAGCGGCGCGCTAAGCAGGCGCTGTCCGGCCTGCAGATAGTCCGGTCGCTGGATCAGGGCCGCCATTCCGGCTTCGCTGAGCTGCCGCGCCCAGGCGAAGTGCTCAAGCCGGACGGCATCCCGCTGCAGATGCAGCTCCAGCGCCTGCGCATCGTCAGCGCCGACCGCTGCCAGGGCGTGCAGCCACTGCAGATATTCCGGTTTACGTTTGCCGCGACGCGGAGGATCCAGCGTCACCGCCGGCCAACGTCAAGCGAGCGGAGATATCGCGGAGCACCAGCCGGTCGTTATCCGCCAGCCACAGCGGAGTATCCAGCACCAGCTCCGCCAGGTTGCCCTCAAGAAGCGACACCCGGCCGGTAATGTGGCTGGCAGCATGGTGAATATGCAGCGGCTGCCACTGGCTGAGCGGCGTATGGCACTGCAACTCGACAATCACCCGTTCTGCTGGCTCCGGCGGTGGTGAGGAGAGCAGCCAGTCGCCGCGGTGCACTGCCTCTTTTTGCGCATCGCCGACAATGTTCAGCGCAATGCGCTGTCCGGCGTGCGCCTGCTCAACCGCTTGATTCTGGGCATGCAGGCCGCGGACGCGCATCGGCGTGTTGACGCCGGTAAGCCATAGGGTATCCCCGACCCGTACTTCGCCGGAGAGCGCCGTCCCGGTGACCACCAGCCCCGCGCCTTTGACGGTAAAAGCGCGATCCAGCGCCAGGCGAAACCGCTGCTGCTGCGGGCGGGGGCGCTCCGCAAGCTGCAGCAGATGGCTGCGCAGTTCCGCAATACCGATGTTTTCCGCCGCCGCGGTGGGAAAGAAAGCGACGGCGTCAAAGCCCAGCTCGCGCAGAGTCTGCTCGACCTCCGCCCGGACCTCCTCCACCCTGGCGGCCGCCACGCGGTCCGTTTTGGTGAGCGCCACGGTCAGCGTCGGCTTTCCGGTCAACTGCAGGATCGCCAGGTGTTCGCGGGTTTGCGCCATCACCCCGTCATCGCAGGCCACCACCAGCAGCGCATGGTCAATACCCCCTACCCCCGCCAGCATGTTGGACAAAAACTTTTCGTGCCCGGGAACGTCAATAAATCCCAGCACCCGCCCGTCCGGCTGCGGCCAGTAGGCATAGCCGAGATCGATCGTCATTCCCCGCGCTTTCTCTTCCGGCAGACGATCGGCATTTACGCCGGTTATCGCCTGCAGCAGCGTCGTTTTGCCGTGGTCAACATGTCCAGCGGTGGCAATAATCATCGTAACAACATCTCCATAAACCGGGTTTCATCTTCCAGACAGCGCAGGTCCAGCCAGAGCCGACCATCATCAATGCGGCCAATCACCGGACACGGCAGCGCGCGCCAGCGGGCAGCCAGCGCCTCCAGCCGGCTGCCGCGGCCGTCATGCGGGGTAAAGGTCAACGCCGCGCTGGGCAGGCGGTCAACGGGTAACGAACCGCTGCCAATCTGCGACTGGCAGGCTGCCACGCTGACGGCAAAGTCAGCATAGTGTGCCGCCAGGTCAGGCAGCAGGCGTTCAGCCAGCCGGCGGATCTCTTCCGCCGGACGGGTGAGCAAGCGCAGCGTCGGTAATCTCTCCGTCAGCACCTCCGGGTGCTGATAGAGGCGCAGCGTGGCTTCCAGCGCCGCGAGGGTCATTTTATCCGCGCGCAGGGCCCGCTTCAGCGGATGGCTTTGCAGCCGGGCAATCAGCGCGCGTTTGCCGACGATAATTCCGGCCTGCGGGCCGCCGAGCAACTTGTCGCCAGAGAAACTGACCAGGCTCACCCCGGCGGCGATCATCTCCTGCGGCATCGGCTCCTTCGGCAGGCCATACTGGCTGAGATCCATCAGCGACCCGCTGCCCAGGTCGGCCACCACCGGGATGTCCAGTTCGCGGCCAATGGCCGCCAGCTCCGCTTCGTCGACGGCTTTAGTAAAGCCTTCAATGCTGTAGTTGCTGGTGTGAACCTTCATCAGCAGCGCGGTATTGTCATTCACCGCCTGGCGATAATCTTTGGCATGGGTGCGGTTGGTGGTACCCACTTCGTGCAGCTGGCAACCCGCCTGGCGCATCACGTCGGGGATGCGAAATGCCCCGCCGATCTCCACCAGTTCGCCGCGAGAGACCACCACTTCGCGACCGCTGGCGGTGGCCGCCAGCATCAGCAGAACGGCCGCCGCGTTGTTGTTCACGATACAGGCGTCTTCCGCGCCGGTGATCTGGCACAGCAGATCGGCAATGGCGCGATCGCGATGGCCGCGCCCGGCGTCGTCGAGATCATATTCGAGCGTCACCGGCGCGCGCATCGCGCTGGCGACCGCCTCCACGGCCGACTCCGCCTGGATGGCGCGCCCCAGATTGGTATGCAATACCGTACCGGTGAGATTAAACACCGGACGCAGGGCGCTCCGCTGGCCGGCGGTGAGCCGCTGCTCACAGGCGTGCTGCCAGTCATGGCTCCAGTCAGGGAGCGTCTGCCGTTGGCTAATCTGTTCCCGCGCCTCATCGAGCATCTGGCGCAGCTGCGCCACCACCTGCGAATGGCCGTGCTGCGCCAGCAGGGGAGAAAAAGCGGGGTCGCGTAGTAAGCGGTCAATGGCCGGAAGCCGGGTATAAAGCGCACGAATTTCGGTAGTCATGAATGGGCCTGGCGGTAAGTTATTTTCCCCCCTCCCGACGGGAGAGGGAGTCAACAATCAGCGGCGATTGTAACGCCTCCTTGCGCAAACTGTTACCTGCCTGGGTCAAGTCCGCGGCGGTTCAGTGCGCGCAAAGCTGGCGCGCTGGAACAACGCATCCACCAGCTTCACCAGCTGCGGCCGGGTGGCGCACCAGCCGGGCGCGACCCGGCGAAAGTTCAGATAAGCAATGGCGCAGGCCGTGGAAATGGTCGCCAGATTAACCTCGTCGCCGCGCAGCGTTCCGTCTGCCGCGCAGGCTTCCAGCCTGTCGAGACCGCGAGCCACTTTCTCCCGCTGGCGGAGCAGTTCTTGCTCTGACTGTTGCGCGCCCGGGCGAGCCTTTTCACGCACCAGCGCCTGGGCGGCCTCCATCACGCCATCCGCCAGCGCCTCTAGCTGGCGCATCCTGAGAGCGGCTCTGGGGTCGGCGGGGATCATCGGCGGCGCCACGCCCAGCAGCTCCAGATACTGGGCGATGACCGGGGAATCAAACCAGCACTCACCGTCGTCCGTCACCAGCGCCGGTACCTTGCCCAGCGGGTTATAGCGCGCCACACCGTTGCTTTCGCTGTAGGGGGATTCGTTGACAAACTCAAAAGGGATGCGCTTTTCCAGCAGGATCACCGATATTTTGCGCACAAAGGGACTGGTGTAGCTGCCGATCAGTTTCATAGCCTGCTCCTTATCGCCAACAAATTATCGCCAACAAAGATATGAGTATGGCTCAGGGCAGGACAAAAGGCAGGTGAGCGTCCCGCTCAACCTGCCGCCGATCGCATTAATGAGCGAGATAGAGGTAGTGCATCCAGCTGGTCATCCGCAGCAGCACTTTACGCATCACCGAGACGTGGGTGAAATGGTCGGAGTAGACCGCTACCTACGTGTAGATACCATCGGGTAATGCTGATAGCCCTTGTTCAAGCGATCGCGTTCCGTCGACACGCGGGTGGTATTGGCCTGGGCCTCAGAGAGCTGCGGCTTGGGGACGTTAATACAGTACAGCGTCGTTACCAGGTTGGCCTGCAGGCGGTCGACTCGCGCCTGATAGGGCGCCGGGTCAATCGTAAATAGCGCCTCGCCTTTCTCGACGCGCTGAGTGGCTCTATCGGTTCGGCTTTACGGGGATTATTTATATGATTTTATTCACAATATACTGATATTCGCCCCGCTATTTTGAGGATAATTCACGCCTTTCATTTTTGCCATCCGGCGTAAAAAAGTTATTCGGCAATTAAGGTTGCTTAGTTACAGGGTCATCCCGGCGTGGAAGCAAAACCGGGCCGAGATCACAGCGGCGTAAACCCCCCGCGAAATTCTTTGTGATCAAAATCACAAACAAACAACAAAAACACGAAACAAAAATGTGACAAATATCACACAAAAAGGCAGATCAGCGGCTAAAAAGGCGCTGTGTTGTTTTTTTACACAGTAATTTTGTGATCATTATCACTATAAAACCCTCTTAGCCCCCTATATTCATGTGATCCAAATCACATAAAAGGGCGCTGGCTGGACAGCTAAACGATTCAGTGCCAGATTTCGCACTATCAATCAGGGCCCGGCTACCTCTGCCGCCACATTAACAACAAACCTCGGGCTTTAAGCCTGCGCGCTACGCAAAACAGAAGAAGGGGTGTTTTATGTCATCCGATATCAAGATCAAAGTGCAAAGCTTTGGTCGTTTCCTCAGCAATATGGTGATGCCGAATATCGGCGCGTTTATCGCGTGGGGTATCATCACCGCGCTTTTCATTCCGACAGGGTGGTTGCCAAACGAAACGCTGGCGAAGCTGGTCGGTCCGATGATCACCTACCTGCTGCCGCTGCTGATCGGTTACACCGGCGGTAAATTAGTCGGCGGCGAACGTGGCGGCGTGGTCGGGGCGATCACCACCATGGGCGTTATCGTCGGCGCGGATATGCCGATGTTCCTCGGCTCCATGATTGCCGGCCCGCTGGGCGGCTACTGCATCAAGAAATTCGATAACTGGGTAGACGGTAAGATCAAATCCGGTTTTGAAATGCTGGTGAATAACTTCTCCGCCGGCATCATCGGGATGATCCTCGCCATTCTGGCCTTCCTCGGCATCGGCCCGGCGGTCGAAGTTCTGTCGAAAATTCTGGCGGCTGGCGTTAACTTTATGGTGGCGCACGACATGCTACCGCTGGCGTCTATCTTCGTCGAACCGGCAAAAATCCTGTTCCTTAACAACGCCATCAACCACGGTATCTTCTCGCCGCTGGGTATTCAGCAGTCCCACGAGCTGGGTAAATCCATCTTCTTCCTGATTGAAGCTAACCCGGGTCCAGGGATGGGCGTTCTGCTGGCGTACATGTTCTTTGGCCGCGGCAGCGCAAAACAGTCTGCAGGCGGGGCGGCTATCATCCACTTCCTGGGTGGTATCCATGAAATCTACTTCCCGTACGTACTGATGAACCCGCGCCTGATCCTGGCCGTTATCCTCGGCGGGATGACCGGTGTCTTCACCCTGACTATCCTCAATGGCGGTCTGGTTTCCCCGGCTTCCCCAGGCTCTATCCTGGCGGTACTGGCGATGACGCCGAAAGGCGCCTACTTCGCTAACATCGCCGCGATTATCGCAGCGATGGCGGTCTCCTTCGTGGTCTCTGCGGTTCTGCTCAAGACCAGCAAAGTTAAAGAAGAAGACGATATCGAAGCCGCAACGCGTCGTATGCATGACATGAAAGCGGAATCCAAAGGCGCCAGCCCGCTGGCGGCCGGCAATGTCACCAACGACCTGAGCCATGTGCGTAAAATCATCGTCGCCTGCGACGCCGGGATGGGTTCCAGCGCTATGGGCGCCGGGGTACTGCGCAAGAAAGTGCAGGATGCCGGGCTGAGCAACATCTCGGTCACCAACAGCGCAATCAATAACCTGCCGCCGGATGTTGACCTGGTCATCACCCACCGCGACCTTACCGAGCGCGCCATGCGCCAGGTGCCGCAGGCGCAGCATATTTCGCTGACCAACTTCCTCGACAGCGGTCTGTACACCAGCCTGACCGAGCGCCTGGTCGCGGCCCAGCGCCACATCGACAACGAAGTCAAAGTCACCGATAGCCTGAAAGACAGCTTTGACGATACTAACAACAACCTGTTCCAGCTGGGCGCGGATAACATCTTCCTCGGTCGCAAAGCAGCCACCAAAGAAGAAGCGATTCGCTTCGCCGGTGAGCAGCTGGTGAAAGGCGGTTACGTTGAGCCGGAATATGTGCAGGCGATGCTGGACCGCGAAAAACTGACCTCGACCTATCTCGGCGAGTCCATTGCGGTACCGCACGGCACCATCGAAGCGAAGGACCGCGTGCTGAAAACCGGCGTCGTCTTCTGCCAGTACCCGGAAGGCGTGCGCTTCGGTGAAGAAGAAGATGAAGTCGCGCGTCTGGTCATCGGCATCGCCGCTCGTAATAACGAGCACATTCAGGTTATCACCAGTCTGACTAACGCCCTGGATGACGAAACCGTGATTGAGCGCCTGGCGAAAACCACCAGCGTCGACGAAGTTCTGGCACTGTTAAATAAATAATCAGCGCTATCCAACCCTCTCCTTTGGGAGAGGGTTGGGGTGAGGGGAAAGGCCTCACCCCAGCCCTCTCAGGTGAAAACATTAATTGAAGGTTAATACTATGAAAGCATTACATTTTGGCGCAGGTAATATCGGACGTGGCTTTATCGGTAAATTGCTGGCCGACGCGGGCATCGAACTGACGTTTGCCGATGTCAATCAGACCGTACTTGATGCCCTGAATGCCCGTCATAGCTATCAGGTTCACGTCGTCGGTGAGAATGAGCAGGTGGACACCGTCTCCGGCGTCAATGCCGTCAGCAGCATCGGCGATGAGGTTGTGGACCTGATCGCTGAGGTGGATCTGGTCACCACCGCCGTCGGTCCCGTCGTGCTCGAGCGCATCGCGCCAGCGATCGCCAAAGGGCTGGCGCAGCGCAAAGCGCAGGGCACCGAACGCCCGCTGAACATCATCGCCTGCGAAAATATGGTGCGCGGCACCACGCAGTTAAAAGGCCACGTGTTTAACGCGCTGGCGGAAGAAGATAAAGCGTGGGTGGAAGCGCATATCGGCTTTGTCGACTCTGCCGTTGACCGTATTGTGCCGCCATCGGCTTCCGCCACTCATGACCCGCTGGAAGTCACCGTGGAAACCTTTAGCGAATGGATTGTCGATAAGACTCAGTTCAAGGGCGCGCTGCCGACTATCCCGGGGATGGAATTAACTGATAACCTGATGGCATTTGTCGAACGCAAGCTCTTCACCTTGAACACCGGGCATGCTATAACCGCCTACCTCGGAAAACTGGCGGGCCATCAGACGATTCGCGACGCGATCCTCGACAAGAAAATTCGTGCCGTCGTGCAGGGCGCGATGGAAGAGAGCGGCGCGGTGCTGATCAAACGTTACGCCTTTGACCCGCAGAAGCACGCGGCTTATATCCAGAAAATTCTTGGACGTTTCGAGAACCCGTACCTGAAAGACGATGTTGAGCGCGTTGGCCGTCAGCCGCTGCGCAAACTGAGCGCTGGCGACCGTTTAATTAAGCCGCTGCTGGGTACCCTGGAATACGGTCTGCCGCACCGCAACCTGGTGAAAGGGATTGCAGCGGCGATGCATTTCCGTAGCGAAGACGATCCGCAGGCGCAGGAGCTGGCGGCACTGATCGCCGACAAGGGGCCGCAGGCCGCGCTGGCGCAGATTTCCGGCCTGGATGCCGCAAGTGATGTCGTCGCGGAGGCCGTTAACGACTACAACGCGGAAAAATGATGCACAACCTGGCGCGGCCGACGTCGCGCCCATTACGACTCCTGTCAGATATGCAGGCAATGATGGAAGAAACACAAGCATTTGAAAACCGTGTGCTTGAGCGTCTGAATGCTGGCAAAACCGTACGAAGCTTCCTGATCGCCACCGTCGAGCTGTTAACGGAAGCGGTCAATATTCTGGTGCTTCAGGTGTTCCGTAAAGACGACTACGCGGTGAAATACGCCGTCGAGCCCTTGCTGGAGGGCAGCGGGCCGCTCGGCGATCTCTCTGTACGCCTGAAGCTGATTTATGGCCTTGGGGTGATAAGTCGTGCCGAATATGAAGACGCTGAGCTGCTGATGGCCCTGCGCGAAGAGCTTAACCACGACGGCAATGAGTACAGCTTTACCGACGACGAAATTATCGGTCCGTTCGGCGAACTGCACTGCGTCGCCGCCCTGCCGCCAACGCCGCAATTTGATGACAGCGATGCCGAACTGCTGGCAATGCAGAAACTGCGTTACCAGCAGATGGTGCGCTCAACGATGGTGCTGTCCCTGACTGAGCTGATTTCACGAATCAGCTTAAAAAAAGCCTTTCAGAAATCAACGCTCTGATTCCGGTTCCGTCTGGTCGCAGGTCGGCCGGTAAAGCTGACGATAATATTCCAGACGCTGCAGGAACAACGCTTCCTTATCCTGAGGAATGTCTCGCGGTACATGCTGCAGACGCGGAGACTTTTTCAAATACTCCATAAACGCCTGACTGGAAGCCATAAAATCAACCGCTTTGTCGATTAAACGTGGTACGCCGTCGCCGATCTTTGCCATCACGTCCTCCTTTTGGGAATAATCTGATTAAGCATTAGCCAATTCACCGGCGTGGGTTAAGGAAAACGTGCTTATCTGCCGACAGGCTTCACAGAAATGAAATTAGAACGGGTATTAGGCGGAATATTAATAAAATTCAAATTATTAGTGATAAATGATATTGCATTCCGCGGGCGACAAACGGCGAATTTTTGATAAATAGCTATCAACAATAGCGGTCACGGCACATACTATAGGCGAATGAAGCCCCTTTATTAACAGATCAAATCACCATGAAAGAAGTCGAAAAGAATGAAATCAAGCGTCTGAGCGATCGTCTCGACGCCATCCGCCACCAGCAGGCCGAGCTGTCGCTGGTGGAAGCCGCCGATAAATACGCCGAGTTGGAAAAAGAAAAAGCCACCCTGGAAACGGAGATTGAACGTCTGCGTTCCGTCCAGAGCCAGAAGCTGAGCAAAGAGGCGCAGAAGCTGATGAGCCTGCCGTTCCGCCGCGCGATTACCAAAAAAGAGCAGGCCGATATGGGCAAGCTGAAGAAAAGCGTTCGCGGCCTGGTGGTTGTCCATCCGATGACCGCCCTGGGCCGGGAAATGGGTCTGAAAGAGATGACCGGTTTCGCCCGCAGCGAATTTTGATCCCCAGCCCTCTCCGTACGGAGAGGGCTATTCTGTCTTCACTCCCCCACATTTTTACCTTCAGCCGGGTCGATTGGTCCAACCAATAATTTCATCCACCCCCTGGCAGTTCACAAATCCGTCAAAACCCATCACAAACCCGTTGCTTGTGAGCAACATCTGATTAACCATTCGTTGTCATCAACCCTGATACCCTTAATTGGCCGGGCCAATTTTACCTTCGGTGGGATCGGCAATGAGCGCAGACTCAGCCCTCCTCTCCTGGCGGCCCGATGGAGACCCTGCATGAATCTCTGGCAACAAAACTACGATCCCGCCGGTAATATCTGGCTATCCAGTCTTATCGCATCGCTACCGATTCTGTTTTTCTTTTTTGCGCTGATTAAGCTCAAACTGAAAGGCTACATCGCTGCCACCTGGACCGTCGCAATCGCGCTGGTCGTTGCCTTACTGTTCTATAAAATGCCGGTGGACCGCGCCTTAGCCTCGGTGGTCTACGGCTTCTTCTACGGCCTGTGGCCTATCGCGTGGATTATTATCGCCGCGGTCTTCGTCTATAAAATCTCGGTGAAGACCGGACAGTTCGACATCATCCGCTCATCGATTCTGTCGATTACGCCGGACCAGCGCCTGCAGATGCTGATCGTCGGCTTCTCGTTCGGCGCCTTTCTCGAAGGGGCGGCGGGTTTCGGCGCACCGGTGGCGATTACCGCCGCGCTGCTGGTTGGTCTCGGGTTTAACCCGCTGTATGCGGCTGGCCTGTGCCTGATCGTCAACACCGCGCCGGTGGCCTTCGGCGCGATGGGCATCCCGATTCTGGTCGCCGGCCAGGTGACCGGTATCGATAGCTTCGCCATCGGCCAGATGGTGGGCCGCCAGCTGCCGTTCCTGACCATTATCGTGCTGTTCTGGATCATGGCGATTATGGACGGCTGGCGCGGCATTAAAGAGACCTGGCCGGCGGTGATAGTCGCAGGCGGTTCGTTCGCTATTGCCCAGTACCTCAGCTCGAACTTCCTTGGCCCGGAGCTGCCGGATATCATCTCGTCGCTGATCTCCCTGGTCTGTCTGACCCTGTTCCTCAAACGCTGGCAGCCGGTACGCATCTTCCGCTTCGGCGATCTCGGCGCCTCGCAGGTGGATATGACGCTGGCCCGCACACGCTACACGGCGGGACAAGTGATCCGCGCCTGGTCGCCGTTCCTGTTCCTGACCGCCACCGTGACCCTGTGGAGCGTGCCGCCATTCAAAGCGCTGTTCGCTCCTGGCGGCGCGATGTATGACTTCGTTATCAATATTTCGGTACCATTCCTCGACAAAATGGTTGCCCGTATGCCGCCGGTGGTTAGCGCCGCAACGCCCTACGCCGCGGTATATAAATTCGACTGGCTGTCGGCAACCGGCACCGCCATTCTGTTCGCCGCCCTGCTGTCCATCGTCTGGTTGCGCATGAAGCCGAAAGATGCGCTGACCACCTTCGCCGGGACGCTGAAGGATCTGGCGCTGCCGATCTACTCTATCGGCATGGTGCTGGCGTTCGCCTTTATCTCTAACTATTCCGGGCTGTCGTCGACCCTGGCCCTGGCGCTGGCCCATACCGGCCACGCGTTTACCTTCTTCTCGCCGTTCCTTGGCTGGCTGGGGGTATTCCTGACCGGTTCGGACACCTCGTCTAACGCCCTGTTCGCCGCGCTGCAGGCAACGGCGGCGCAGCAGATTGGCGTCTCCGATATTCTGCTGGTCGCGGCTAATACCACCGGCGGCGTTACTGGCAAGATGATTTCCCCGCAGTCGATCGCCATCGCCTGCGCCGCGGTAGGCCTGGTGGGCAAAGAGTCTGATTTGTTCCGCTTTACTGTCAAACACAGCCTGATCTTCACCTGTATGGTGGGCGTGATCACCACGCTTCAGGCTTATGTCTTAACGTGGATGATTCCTTAATGATTGTTTTACCCAGACGCCTGTCAGACGAGGTTGCCGATCGTGTGCGGGCGCTGATTGATGAAAAAAACCTGGAAGCGGGCATGAAGTTGCCCGCTGAGC
>OHEH01000789.1_pt1 | contig 11673 bp, 9 predicted proteins | sample 1567221 | NCBI WGS metagenome assembly OHEH01 (sample SAMEA3879586, study PRJEB24766) | human gut metagenome | biome: human-associated habitat; feature: feces | place: USA | collected 1985/1987
GTGATTCTGGCGGAGATTACCGTCTTTACGCCGCTGGTGATGCGCCCGCTGATGGCGGGACTGCGGCAGATAGATAAGAGCCAGCTGGAAGCGGCGAGTATTCTCGGCGCTCATCCGTTACGGGTGATTACCCAGGTTATCTTCCCGGCGGCGCTCCCGGCGCTGATGGCGGGCGGCAGCCTGTGCCTGCTATTGACCACTAACGAGTTCGGGATCGTGCTGTTTATTGGCGCCAAAGGGGTCAATACCCTGCCGATGATGGTCTACAGCAAGGCGATTCTGGAGTCGGATTACAGCGTGGCCTGCATGATTGCGCTGATCAATATTCTGCTGTCGCTGGGGCTGTTTATGCTCTATCGGCTGGCGGCGGCGCGCACTGGCGTAAGGAGTTAACGATGTTGATTTGGTCGCGTAAAGGCCGCGCGGCGGCGGGCGCGCTGGCGGTGACGCTTTTTGCCGGCGTTTTCCTGCTGCCGCTGGCGGTGATTTTACTCTCCAGCCTGAGTAAACAATGGAATGGCCTGCTGCCCACCGGCTTTACCTTTGCCCACTTTGTTAACGCCTTTCGCGGCGCGGCGTGGGATTCGCTGTTTTCGAGCCTGATGGTAGGCTTCTGCGCCAGCCTGTTGGCGCTGCTGTGCGGGATGTGGGCGGCGCTGGCGCTGCGCCAGTATGGCGCGACGCTACAGAAATATCTTGGCCTGGCGTTTTATCTGCCCAGCGCCATCCCCTCGGTTTCCGTCGGGCTGGGCATTCTGGTGGCGTTCAGCCAGGGGCCGCTGCAGATGAACGGCACCTTCTTTATCGTTCTGGCGGCGCACTTCGTGCTGATCTCCGCCTTTACCTTCAGCAACGTAACGACCGGGCTGGCGCGTATTTCCGCTGATATTGAAAACGTCGCCTCCAGCCTGGGCGCTTCGCCGTGGTATCGCCTGCGCCATGTGACACTGCCGCTGATGACGCCGTGGATGATCTCGGCGCTGGCGCTGAGCCTGTCGTTGTCGATGGGAGAGCTAGGGGCGACGGTGATGATCTATCCGCCGGGCTGGACGACGCTGCCGGTGACCATTTTCAGCCTCACCGATCGCGGCAATATCGCCGATGGCTCGGCGCTGACCATTGTGCTGGTGGGCGTCACGCTGCTGTTGATGATGAAGCTTGAGCGTATCGCCCGCCGATTAAGCCAGAGATAAAGAATTGATGACGCCACCAGGGCACGGGTCTGACTGCCCGGCGGCGCTGCGCTTGCCGGTCCTGGGGTGGGGTCCCACAGGAAGGAACGTAGGCCGGATAAGGCATTGATGCCGCCATCCGGCATAAATGGAGCGCACCAGTTGTAGCCCGGCTAAGCGTAGCGCCAGCCGGGAACGCTCCTTCGGCAACGCTATCGCATCAGAACCACGCCTCAAACATTCCGCCGACGTTCAGCGAATCCAGCTGCTGGTCCTGGGTGCCGTTTACCTTCGCGGTGTGCTCGTTATCCACCTGGCCGCCGGTCACGTAGAAGCGCAGCATCGGACGGAACTCCGGCCCCATGCCGATGGCGATGTTCTGCGACAGCGTCAGCTTCCAGCCGTGGTTATCCCCGCCCTGGTCGTAATCCACGCGCTGGTAGCCCGCTTCCAGCCAGGTGGAGTGCACGTCGTTCCAGAAGTACATCGGTCGCACGATCGCGCCGTAGTTTTTGCGGTTGTCGGTGTTGTCCTTGCCGTTGTCGTAGTCGTGGAAGGCCAGCAGATACTCGATCTGCGCCTGCTGGGTGAACTTATGGCTGCCCTCGAAGCTGGCGTAGACCGTGGTCAGGTCGTCGGTTTTGTTATAGACGCTGTTATCCGAGTTGTCGGAGTAGCGCAGGATCACCTTGTTCACCCCGCTGTCGTTGGTGTGGCTCAGCACCAGGCCGCCCTGCCAGGCTTCGAGACGCGCGTCGCTGTCCACCGCCTTTGAGTCAAAGCCGTAGTTGGCGTACACCTCGACGTCGATCGGCCCGGCCTTGATGTTGTGGGTTTTGGTGGTCAGCGCGTAGTGGCCGTTGTCGCCGGTGTCGGAGCTGCCGGTACAGGTGATGCGCGATGGGTTGGTCTCATCGGCCATCACTTCCGGACTACAGGATTTCACCTGCGAGACCGCCGCCACGTCGAACTGCACGCCGCCGATATCAAAGTTCTTCACCCCGGCGCCCTGGCCGTCGTGGTTCATCCAGAAGTAGTCGTTGATCCCCTGTTGCGGACGCTGGTGGAAGTCGCGGCCGGCCCACAGATAGGCGTTGGGGTTGGATTCCAGCACGTTGGTGACCCCGACGTAGGCCTTCTTCAGGTTAACTTCGTCGCTCCAGTGGTCGAACATCACGTTAAGATCCCAGATAGCCCCCTGCGCGCTTTTGAAGGCCTTGCTGATCTGGAATTCGCCGCCGTTGCTTTCGTTGCCCAGACGGCCGATCGCCGAGGCGCCGTTATAGGAGCCGTCGACGCCGACATATTTCTGGTCGCCGGTCTGGAAGTGAGCGCCATAGCGGGCATAGCCGCTGAACTTGAGGCCGAACGGAATGGTCATATCCGGCGAGGCGGCGGTGGTCTGCGGGTTGGTGATCACGTCGACCTTTTTGTCGGCCGCGGCGTCGATTTTCGCCTGGCGGTCGGCCAGCGCTTTATCAACGGCTTTGGCGACGATGGCGTCGATCTGTTCCTGCGTAAATTCTTGCGCCATGACAGAAATTGGGCACAGCGCGGCGACCACCGCCATGGCTAAAGGCAGTTTTTTTACAGTATTCATGGTTATCTCGCTTTAATAATTAATATATTTCAGATAATAACCATCCCATTCTGGCTAGAATAAATAGCCAAAATAAGCTGATTTGTTTTTTAGGGTACAGCGACGTCGGAGAATAATATTCTCGCTAACGTTATTCCATATTAATTAACGCTGGTACAGATGGATTAATTCTTCTGAGAACTCGCGGGCCAGCAGCGAATTCATCAAATGATCCTGGGCATGTACCATAATCAGCGTCATGGGCTGACGCGCTTCACCGGCATCCTGCCCGATGAGCTGGGTCTGCATCTGATGCGCCCGGCGGGCGTAACCGTCGGCCTCGTTTAAGAGTAAGCGCGCTTCGTCGATATTTCCGGTTCGGGCCGCATGCAGCGCTTCAAAACATAATGAGCGTGACTGTCCCGCATTAACGATAATTTCCATTACCGCATCTTCTAATTCAATCATGTGTATTCCTGAGGTATTTATTATTTAATAATGCAGTGAAAGTCCATTTTCTGCATTATTACGCTGTCATCTTATTATCTCTCCGGAAGGAGAGGGATTAGCTAACGGTTTCTGCTACCGGAACGCTATTTTTGGCTTTCTCAACTTCGGTTTTCATTAAGGAACGTTCATAAGCGCGCAGGAACGGCAGGTAAATGACCGCCGACATCACCATGCAGATGAGACACATCACCACCGGGCTCAGGGTCCAGTTAGCCGCCCACGACGCGCCAATTGGGGCCGGCGTAGTCCACGGCGTCAGCGACACCACCTGGCTCAGCCAGCCAAGACGCGTCGCGCCGTAAGCCAGCACCGCGTTGACCATCGGTACGCAGACGAAGGGGATAAACATCATCGGGTTCATGATGATCGGCGCCCCGAACAGAATCGGCTCGTTGATATTAAAGAAGCTCGGCACGATGCCCATCTTGCCGATGGTGCGCAGATGGGTGGCCCGGCTACGCAGCAGCAGGAAGGCCAGCGGCAGGGTAGAACCGACGCCGCCAATCAGCAGATAGTGATCCCAGAAGCCCTGCAGGTAGACGTGCGGCAGTACCGTGCCAGCCGCCAGCGCCGCCTGGTTTGCCGACAGGTTGGCCATCCAGAACGGGTTCATAATGCCGGTAACAATCAGCGAGCCGTGGATACCGGCGAACCAGAAAATCTGGCACATCAGAACAGAGAGCAAAATCGCCGGCAGCGAGTCGGAGGCGGAAACCAGCGGCTCCAGCAGATGCATGATCGCCTGCGGCAGGATCATCCCGGTCTGCGCTTCGATAAACAGATTCAGCGGATGCAGAGTCGCAATAACCACCAGCACCGGGATCAGGATTTCAAACGAACGGGCGACGCCGGTGGGGACCTCTTTCGGCAGACGAATCGTAATGTTGTTTTGCTTCAGCCATGCGTAAACGCGGGTGGAGTAGATGGCGGTGATCAGCGCGGTGAAAATGCCCTGACCGGACAGATACTGAGTGGAAATTTTGCCATCGGCATAGGGTGCGGCGACCAGCAGGAAAGCCATAAACGCCAGCAGACCGGACATCACCGGATCGAGCTGAAACTGACGACCGAGGCTGGCGCCAATGCCGACCGAGATAAAGAAGGTCATCACGCCCATGCTGAGGTTAAACGGCAGCATCAGCTGTTCGCGGTAGTGCTGGGAGAAATCAAGCCAGCCGCGGGCAAAGCCGTTGGTGGTATCGGGTGAAAACGGCGGAAAGATAAATACCAGCATGAAAGAGCCGATGATCATAAACGGCAAGGCGGCAGTGAAGCCATCGCGGATAGCGATAACGTATTTCTGCTGCCCAAGGCGTCCTGCCAGCGGAGTAATAGATTGCTCGATCACGGCAATCATGGACTGATACAGAGAACTCATTTCAACACCTCTCAGTGCGCCGCTGGGATCAGCGACAGAGCATAATTCAGGACGTTGTCTCCCCGCTGCATACCGTAGTCCATCGTATCGATGGGCTGAACGGGAATGTTCAGGGAAGCCGCTTTGTCAGACAGGGTTTTCAACATGTATTTCACCTGGGGGCCAAGCAACACCACCTGATACTGCGGAAACTGCATGTCAAATTCGGAAACGCCATAGGCGTCAATCTGCACCGGCAGGTCACGTTCATTCGCCGCCTCAACCATCTTTCTGACCAGCAGACTGGTGGACATCCCGGCAGAGCAGCACAGCATAATCTTGTACATCGACGACCATCCTCAAAATGTAAAAAGTTATTGCGTGGGTGATTTGATATCAGACGGAAACCGGTTTCCATTTATAAAAAGCAGAACTGTGATAGTGGTCAAGATCTCCTGCTTATAGGGCGGATTTATTGGATTTCGCTCACATTATTCTGTCGATTTGGCGATGTTTTGCGCTGAAATGGAAAATCGGTTTCCAAACAAATGGCGAAATGGATATACTGCGCTGGTCATAATTGAAGCGATTCAGGTTTACAGGATTTTGGCGGGACGCGGCGCCCGCGCAGGGGAAAATGATGTCGACAATCAATGATGTTTCACGACTTGCCGGGGTTTCCAAAGCCACGGTGTCGCGAGTGTTGAGCGGCTCACGTGGCGTGAAGGAAGCCAGTCGTCAGGCGGTGCTGCAGGCGGCGGAAGCGCTCAATTACCGGCCAAACATGATAGCCCAGTCGTTGCTCAGCCAGTCCACCGGCTGCATCGGCGTCATCTGCGCCCAGGACAACATCAATCAAACCACCAGCTATCTCTACGCCCTGGAAAAACAGCTCAGCCAGCACCAGAAACACCTGCTGCTGCGCTTCGCCAACACCAGCCACGGCGTGATGAACTCTCTGGAGGAGTTGACCTGCGGGCTGTGCGATAACGTGCTAATCATCGGTGCGCGTTTTCCTCTGAATATTAACCGCCCGGACGTGGTGCTGGTGGACTGCCTCGATAGCGAAGGCGACAACAGTATTCAGTTCGATCATGCTTTCGCCGCCGAAACCGCCTGTCACTATCTGATTAGCCAGGGGAGACGGCAGATTGCGCTGATTCATCCGCAGAGCAGCGGCTTTGCCGACCAGGTGCTGCTGGGCTACAAGCACGCGCTGGAAAAAAACTTTTTGCCGTTTAATCGCAACCTGGTGTTTCTGGATAATACGTCGCCGTCGGTGGCGGTGCAGGAGCTGGTCAATAACGCCACTACGCTGAACTTTAACGCGCTGCTGGTGAGCGATGAACAGCAGGCGCAGCGCGTGGTGCCGCAGCTGCAGGCGTTTAACCGCGCCGTTCCGCAAAATGTCATGGTGTTTAGCCTCGCCGGATCGTTACAGCTGCCCGGTATCCCGACTATCCCGGCGATTGAATATTCCATGGACGCGATGGCGTCGCGGATCGTCAACTGGCTGACCGAGAAAACGGACAACCCGGGCGGCAGCCCGCTGCGCGGCGATTTAATTATTCCGAAGCACTAAACGCTGCTCTTGCCCTGACCCGCCGCCGTTGGCTGCGGGTTTTTTGCTGGCTGGTTTTTGTCGTATCCCTCACATTATAAATAAAACTCATATCTGACGCCGGATTTTCGAACCGGACAGCCTGCGTGACCTGCCTTAAGTTGAGTACGAAAGTTCCACTCAAAAAACACTAACCAGAACATTCGTACCGCCTGCTTGAGGAAGTCACCCTATGAATCACACGAACGTTGTCGATGTGAAAGCGTGGATAGATACCCGCCCGGTCTCGCGCTTTCAATGGAACGTGCTGCTGCTCTGTTTCATCATCATTATGCTGGATGGGTATGACGCCGCGGTGATGGGCTTTGTCGCCCCGGCGCTCATCGAAGACTGGGGCATCAGCCGGGCTGAAATGGGGCCGATTCTTGGGGCGGCCATGTTCGGCGTCGCCATTGGCGCCCTGGTAGCGGGTCCGCTTTCTGACCGCTACGGCCGAAAGCGAATTTTACTCTGGTCGGTGGCGCTGTTTGCGCTGTTCAGCCTGGCCGGCGCCGTGGCGCAAAGCCCGACGCAGTTGGCGCTGATGCGTTTTCTCACCGGCCTTGGCCTTGGCGCCGTAATGCCCAACTGCGTCACGCTGGTGGCGGAATATATGCCGGAGCGGCGTAAAGGGGTGATGATCACCCTGATGTACAGCGGTTTTAACGTGGGTTCCGGCCTCGGCGGCTTTATCGCCGCCGGTTTGTTATCGCATTACAGCTGGCACTCGGCGCTGGTTTTTGGCGGCGTGCTGCCGCTCGTGGTGCTCCCCTTTATGATCGTGATGTTGCCAGAGTCGGCGATGAACATGGTGGCGCGCCGACTACCGGGCGAGCAGATCGCCAGGGCGCTTAACCGGCTTGGGGGCCAGTTTACGGCTGAAACCGTTTTCCAGCTGAATGCGCCGCCCATCACGCGGAGCAGCAAAGTGGCGCAGCTGTTCCGGCATGGCTATGCCCGCGGCACGATAGCGCTGTGGTTAACCTATTTTATGGGGCTGTTCGTGATTTACCTGCTGAACGGCTGGCTGCCAACCATTCTCCGCTCCGGCGGCCTGTCGCTGCAGCAGGCGGCGATGATGACCGGCTTGTTCCAGCTCGGCGGCCCGCTGGGCGGGATCCTTGTCGGTATGCTGATGGATCGCGCTTCGGCGAAAGCCGTGATTGCGGCAACCTATTTCCTCGGCTGTCTGTGCCTGTTGTCCCAGGGGGTAATGGATTTCGGTTCGGCGGCGCTGTCGGTGCTGATTTTTATCAGCGGGATGTGCATTAACGGCGCGCAGAACGGTCTGCAGGCCTATTCGCCCGCCTATTATCAAACCGAGATCCGCGCTACCGGCGTCAGCTGGATGCATGGTATCGGCCGTACCGGGGCTATCCTCAGCTCCACGCTGGGCGGGATGCTGATGCTGGCCGTGCCGGGACACTCGTCGATCTTTTTGGTGCTTGCGCTGCCGGCCTGCCTGGCGGGGATCTGTATTTTGTTGCACCGTATGAATCACGCTAAGCCTCGACTCACAGAGGCAGAACTTGACGCTTTGTCATCCCCCCTCGAACACCGATAAGTGGAGTTATCTGATGGCTAACATTCTCGGCGGTATCGCCGTCTCTCATACCCCGACTATCGGCTTCGCGGTCGATCATCATAAACAGCAGGATCCGGCGTGGGCGCCGATCTTCCAGAGCTTCGAACCGCTGCAGCGCTGGCTGGAGGAGAAAAAACCGGATGCGCTGGTGTACATCTTTAATGACCATGTGACCGCCTTTTTCTTCGATCACTATTCGACTTTTACGCTGGGAATCGACAGTCAATATGACGTTGCCGATGAGGGCGGCGGACCGCGCTGTCTGCCGCCGGTCCAGGGCAACGCGGCGCTCTCAAGGCACATTGGCGCCAGCCTGATGGCCGACGAGTTTGATATGTCGTTCTTTATGGATAAAAAGCTCGACCACGGCCTTTTCTCGCCGCTTTCGGCGCTGTTGCCCTGGGATGAAGCGCAGGGGTGGCCGACGGCGGTGATCCCGTTACAGATCGGCGTGCTGCAATTTCCGGTACCAAGCGCGCGCCGTTGTTACAAACTCGGCCAGGCGCTGCGCCGGGCGATTGAAAGCTTCCCGGAAGATATCAATGTGGCGATTGTCGCAACCGGCGGGCTCTCGCATCAGGTTCATGGCGAGCGCTGCGGATTTAATAATCCCGACTGGGATGCCCAGTTTGTTGATATGCTGGTTAATGACCCGGAAAAGCTTACCGAAATGACCCTTGGCGAATATGCCGAGCTGGGGGGGATGGAGGGGTCCGAAGTGATCATGTGGCTGGTGATGCGCGGCGCGCTATCAGCCAATGTCACCGAAACCTGGCGCGACTATTACCTGCCGTCGATGACCGGTATCGCCACGCTGATCCTTGAGAACAATGCGCGCCTGCCCCCCGTCGATACCCTGACGCGCCATCGCCAGCATATGGCGCAGCAGCTGGCCGGGGTGGAGAAACTGCCGGGAACCTATCCTTTTACCCACGAGCGCAGCCTGAATGGCTTGCGGCTTAACCGTTTCCTGCATCGGCTGATTGAGCCTGCCTGGCGCGAACGTTTTCTGCAGTCGCCTCAGTCGCTTTATGCCGAAGCCGGACTGAGTGAGGAGGAACAGCAGTTGCTCAACGCGCGCGACTGGCGGGGATTAATTCAGTATGGCGCCAGCTTCTTCCTGCTGGAGAAAATGGGCGCGGTGGTCGGCGTATCCAACCTGCATATTTACGCCGCGATGCGCGGGCAGACGCTGGAGGCGTTTCAGCAAACGCGCAACCAGCAGGTAACCTATTCGGTGGCGGGTAAACGTTAAACGGCCCCGTCCTGAACCTGCTGATAAATAAAACGCAACAGCGCCTGCGTCGCCGGGGAGGGCAGGCTGCCGGCGCGAAACGTCAGCCCGATACGCCGGGTGGTATCGGGCAGGGGAACCGGCAACACGCTGAGCAGCCCATTGTCAGTTTCAAAACGCATCTGGCTGGCGGAGACCGCCGCCAGCATGTCGGAGCCCTGCAGCAATCCTCGCACCATCGCCGCATCCCCGGTCTCCACCGTCGGCTGGGGCAGCGGCAGCCCCAGGGTGACAAACGCCTTATCCAGCAAATTGCGCGCCGGCGCGTTGGCGCGCGGCAGCACCCATTGCGCTGTCGCCAGCTGGCTGCGCGGGTCCGGATGGCGCAGCAGCGGGTGGTTATTACGCAGTAAAATCAGCATATCCTCTTCGAATAACGCTTCGCTACAGAGGTCCGGGAGATCTTCATCCTGGCGCAGGGCGCCGATAATAAAATCGATATTACCTGCCCGCATATCGGCGACCAGCGACTCATACGGGCTTTCATTGGTCATGAGGGTGATGCCCGGGTGCTGGGCCAGAAAGGCGGCGATGGCGGAGGGCAGTAGCCGGGTCCGGCTCAGCGGCAGGGCGCCAATGCGCACGGTGCCCTCCAGCACCCCGCGACGGGCAGCGAGATCGCTCCAGATGTTTTCCAGCTCGTTGAGCGCTCTGCTCACCGGGGGATAGAGTAGCTCCGCGGCAGGCGTGGGACGCACCCCCTCTGGCGTCCGGCGAAATAGCGCCGAATCCGCTCCTTTTTCCAGGACCTTCAGCGCGGCACTGACCGCCGGCTGAGTGATCCCCAACTGTTGCGCGACGGTTTGGGTATGGTTGACGTGATAGAGCTGAATAAAAATGGCTAAGCGGCGGGTATTGAACAGCCAGCCGGCGTCCGCCAGCGGGCCGCTGCTGCGGGTATGGTGCTTCTGCAGCAGCGCCGGGATGGCCTGCAGGTCGTCAATCGCCCGCCGGGCGCGCGGCAGGATGCACTTGCCATACTCGGTGGGCACCATGCCGCTGTAATGGCGTTCGAACAGCGTGACGTTCAACGCGGCTTCAAGATCGCGAATAGCCCGGGTTATCGCTGACTGCGTGCGGAATAAGTCATCGGCCGCGCGTGAGACGCTACCGCGCAGCGCGACCTGACAGAAAAAGCGCAGCTGCATGATATTTATAATTTTATCGTGCTTTCTCTTTAGCATTGTTCGTCAGGCCTGAAAAAGTGAGTGAGACGACAACATAAATAAAAATCATAGCCTTCGCAAGTTAACGAATTACCTCCCCACGACGGGACATGACAAGCTGAAAAAAACAACAGAGGAAGCCATCATGTCTCATCCGGTTAGCGAAAAAAGTGCCCTTGTCGTCAGCGCCCACTCGGCCGATTTCGTCTGGCGCGCGGGCGGTGCGATAGCGCTGCATGCCCTGCAGGGCTATCAGGTCCATGTGGTCTGTTTATCCTTTGGCGAGCGCGGCGAGTCCGCCAAACTGTGGCGTAAAGGCAACATGACCGAGGAGGCGGTGAAGCAGGTGCGTCGCGAAGAGGCGCAGGCCGCCGCCGCGATCCTGGGCGCCAGCGTCGAATTCTTTGATATCGGTGACTATCCGCTGCGCGCCGATAAAGAGACGCTATTTCGTCTGGCGGATGTGTATCGCCGTATCCAGCCCCACTTTGTCCTGACGCACTCCCTGCACGATCCCTATAACTACGATCATCCGCTGGCCTCCCATCTGGCGCAGGAAGCACGGATTATCGCCCAGGCAGAAGGCTATCGCCCTGGCGAGAAAATTGTCGCTGCTCCCCCGGTTTACTGTTTCGAACCGCACCAGCCGGAGCAGTGCAACTGGAAACCCGATGTGTTGCTGGACATCACCGCCGTCTGGGAGAAAAAGTATCAGGCCATTCAGTGCATGCAGGGTCAGGAGCATCTGTGGGAATACTACACCCGCGTGGCGCTGCAGCGCGGGGTGCAGGCCAAGCGCAATATCGGCATCACGGCCGCGCGCGATATCGTTCACGGCGAAGCCTTCCAGAGCATCTTCCCCCGCGTAACGGAGAACCTGGCATGAACCTGTTAAATAAAAAAGGCCTTGTGATCCGCCACCTGCCGCGCCATGACGAGGCGGTTTTGCGCCGCTGTGAGGCGGCCGGGGTGGCGACGCTCCATGAAGCCTGGGATCGTCAGGGGCTGATGGGGCCGGCAATCCGTCCGATTCAGCAGGGCGTCAGCCGGGCGGGCAACGCGGTAACCGTGCTGGTGACGCCTGGCGACAACTGGATGTTTCATGTGGCGGTCGAGCAGTGCCGCGCCGGCGATATTCTGGTGGTGGCCCCGACCTCGCCGTGCGGCGATGGCTTCTTCGGCGATCTACTGGCGACGTCTCTCCAATCGCGCGGCGTGGTCGGGCTGGTGGGCGATATCGGCATTCGTGATTCGCAAACGTTGCGGGAAATGGGATTCGCCGTCTGGTCCCGTCAGGTTTATGCCCAGGGGACGGTGAAAGAGAGCCTCGGTTCGGTTAACGTCCCGGTGATATGCGCAGGTCAGCTTGTACAGCCGGGCGATGTCGTAGTGGCCGACGACGATGGCGTC
>OHEH01000801.1_pt1 | contig 11531 bp, 22 predicted proteins | sample 1567221 | NCBI WGS metagenome assembly OHEH01 (sample SAMEA3879586, study PRJEB24766) | human gut metagenome | biome: human-associated habitat; feature: feces | place: USA | collected 1985/1987
CTACGTGATTACCAACAGAAAGCCTCTGATGCTGCCGTTTCTTTCTTCAATAACAGGGCGAAGAAGACGAATGTTATCATGGTTCTGCCTACGGGGAGTGGAAAAAGTCTTATCATAGCGGATATAGCCGCAAGGCTTGACGGTCATACATTGGTTTTTCAGCCCTCAAAAGAAATTTTAGAACAAAACTTCAAGAAACTCTGCTCATACGGCATTCTTGATTGCAGCATCTATTCTGCATCCTTTAACTCAAAAGAAATAAGCCGGATAACATTTGCCACCATCGGCAGTGTGAAGAATCATCCTGAGCTGTTTACCCACTTCAAGAACATCATTGTTGATGAATGCCACCTTGTAAACCCTAAAGAGGGAATGTACAAGGATTTCTTTGATGCGGTAAAGTGCAAGGTTCTTGGCTTGACTGCAACACCATACCGTTTAAGCTCTAGCCGTGATTTCGGCTCTATGCTGAAATTCATCACCCGGACAAAGCCTCATGTCTTTTCAGAGGTCATTTACCATGTACAGGTATCAACCCTATTAGATTTGGGATATTTAGCAAAACTAAATTATTATCCAATGAATCCTTCGGGATGGAACGAACTCAATTTGAAAGTAAATACCACTGGTGCCGACTACACGGATAGGTCAGTTCAGAGAGAATATGAACGGATAGACTTTTACGGCTATCTCGTTCATATTGTCCAAAGGCTGATGAATCCCAAAGCCGGAGGAAAACGGAAAGGTATTTTGGTATTTACCCGTTTTCTGAAAGAAGCGGAGCGGCTTACCTGGTCTATACCCGGAGCCGCAATCGTTTCGGGTGACACCCCAAAAGGTGAGCGCGAAAGGATACTTGAAGCGTTCAAGGCTGGTGAAATTTCGGTAGTGGCGAATGTCGGGGTATTAACCACCGGCTTTGACTATCCGGAACTTGATACGGTAGTTATGGCACGTCCTACAATGTCACTTGCCATGTGGTATCAGATAGTCGGTCGTGCCATCCGTCCGCATCCATCTAAAGAATGTGGCTGGATTGTGGATTTATGCGGTAATATCAAACGTTTTGGGGAAGTTTCTGATTTACGGTTATTTGATAGTGGTAACGGCAAGTGGGCTGTGTTCTCCAATGGAAGACAATTAACTAACGTGAGATTCTGAAACCATGGATAAAGGATTCATCAAACTATCCCGCACATTCTTCGATAACAAGATATGGCAGGCCGCCCGGGCATTTAGTGAGTGCGAAGCGTGGATTGACTTGATACAGTCAGCACGATTTGAGGCATCACCGACTACGTCGCGCATCGGGTGTTACGAGGTAACATGGGAAAGAGGGCAATATCCTGCATCCAATAGATTTCTCGCTAAAAAATGGAGAAGGTCAGACCAATGGGTTAAATCCTTTCTTGGAAAACTAAAAAGAGAGAAAATGATTACTACTGATAACAGTCAAGGGGTTAATGTGATTACTCTTGTCAATTTTGAAAAATACAACGGTGAAGCCATAGGAAACCCACCTAACACCCCACCTTGTAACCCACTTAATAAATTGATAGACGGAGATTTACAAGAATTTATAACCCACCTTGTAACCCAGCAAATAACCCACTTCCAAAAAGGACAACCCACCTCTAACCCAAATAATAAGAAAGAAAAGAATATAAAAGAAACTACTCCTAACGGAGTAGCAAAGAAAGACGCGGCTAAAGCCGCTACTCTCTTCCGGAAAGATTCTTTCTATCAGTCTTTAATTCCCTATGTGGGTAAATACCCGAAAGACATGATACGAGCTTTCTTCGACTATTGGTCTGAAATGAATAAATCGTGCACGAAGATGCGCTTTGAACTTGAAAAAACATGGGAGTTGTCCAGAAGGTTAACTACTTGGGCAAACAAGGAGAGAATGCCTGCCAAGTCAACTACTGACGTTGGGGTGATTCTTAATAATAACTCTCCTGACAAATACGATTCACCGCAGGAAAAGAAATGGGAGGAAAGATGGAACAAATAGACTTCAGAAAAACAATTGATAGTTTTAGGGAAATGGGTTTTAATCCCTTGCCCAATCTTGTAAACATAGCTATACCTGATGCAAAGAGTGTCCTTTGGAGAGGACTGAACTATTTCACGGGAAATGCTGAATGGTTACCGGAATACGAGGAAATAGCAGCGTGGCTTTCGGGAAATAACGGTCGTGGGCTTCTCTGTCACGGGAATTGCGGGCGTGGAAAGTCGCTTATCTGCTGGAAAATCATCCCCTTGCTTCTCAATCATTATTGCCACAAGATAGTTTCCTGCTACGATGCGCAACAAATGAATGCCGATATAGACGCTGTGAAGGCAAAACATATCATCTACATAGATGACGTCGGTACGGAAAATATGAGCGTGAAATTCGGCGAAAAAAGGCTTGCCTTCTGCGAAATAGTCGATGAAGCGGAGAAACGAGGGAAACTACTTATGCTGACAACTAACTTGTCGCTTGATGAAATCTCCCAAAAGTACGGGGAGCGTACAATGGATAGGTTAGTTGCGATTACTACACGGGTTAAGTTCAAAGGGGAAAGTTTACGAAAATAATATGGCTAAGAAGATTCAGGCTATTCCTATGTATGTTAAATGTATGAATTGCAGATACGCTTCTGACTTTATAGGGAACTCATGTTTTTGTAAAATTAAAAACCATAGAGTGTGCGCATGCGGCAGATACGGCAGGATATGTGACAAATTCAAGAAAAGATGATTTTATGGACATGGAACTTGAAAAGGAAATCGAATTATTGGAGTGGCAGTGTGACAACGCACTGCGCCTGCGCTGCCCGTTGGTGGCAAGGAAGTACCAGCGCATGATTGACGAACTTGCCAAGGAGAGCAGGAACAGAAGTATGAACGACAAGAAGCGGAAGGATGAATAGTAAACTAACACATGGCTCTCTGTTCAGCGGCATTGGCGGTCCAGAAATAGCTGCTGAAATGATGGGCTGGAAAAACGTGTTCCATTGCGAGATAAACCCGTTCGGGAGAAAGATACTTGATTATTGGTTTCCAAACAGCAAAAGTTATGAAGACATCACGAAAACAGATTTTAGAGAATGGCAAGGGAAAATCAATGTCCTCACCGGAGGTTTTCCCTGCCAGCCCTTCTCTTGTGCCGGACAGCGAAAGGGAGCGGAAGATGACCGCTATCTCTGGCCGGAAATGCTACGAGCGATACGGGAGATACAGCCCGATTGGGTTGTTGGTGAAAACGTTGCTGGAATCCTCACGATGGTACAGCCAGGCAGTGAAACTGCGTTGGGACGTGAAGAATCTCTGTTCGGAGAGGTTGACCGAGAAAGAACATTGCATCGGCAGGAATATGTCGTCGAAACAGTGTGTAACGACCTTGAACGTGAAGGATATTCCGTCCAACCGGTTGTTATTCCGGCTTGTGCCGTCGGAGCGCCGCACAGGAGAGACAGGGTGTGGTTCATCGCAAAACGAGCTGCTACCGACAGTACAGACGCAGGGACTGAAACGGTGCAACGAGAACGGAAAGACGGAGTTTTATCCAGTGAAACTATTGCCGACACCATATTGCGGGGATGCGAGCGGAGGAGCAAGGAAATTGGCAGAGGACAGAAAGACGTGTGTGCAGGGCAAAGGATATTCAGCACGTCTGAACGACTTGATGAAAGCGGGGGTACTTCCGACTCCAGCAGCGAGGGATTATCAACCCTCCGTTTCCCCACAAGCATTGAAAAGAAAAAACGGGAAAATGAGGACGGATGCTCTGTGCAACCTTCCGGTAATGTTAGGAGAGCATCATTCGCAGAACGGTGGAAAAACTTCCCAACTCAATCCCCTGTTTGTAGCCGAGATGATGGGATTTTCACCGGATTGGACGGTATTGCCTTTTCAAAGTGGCGGCAGGAATCGATAAAGGCATACGGCAATGCTATTGTCCCACAAGTAATGTATGAGATATTCCTGGCAATAGAATCTATAGAAAAAGGCAAATAGTATGAACATTCACCAGACAGTTCCCCGCTCGGATTGCACCTCCTTCGCCAAGTGCGGCAAGCACTCACTTGCATATTGCAGGAGGTACGGCGCGTCCGAATGCGGGCCATGTGAAATCGTGAGGAGGAAACCCCGTAACCGGGTGGTCGTTGACGGAGTGGAGCGTAAACTGTGCACCCGCTGTGGTAGAGCGCTTCCGTTATCCCGTTTTTTCGATAGAATAGCCCGTCGTAACGGTAAGGAATACCATCTGAAAGCGTCATGGTGCAAGATGTGTATGGCAGAGGTACAGAGCGAGCGGAATAGAAAAAATAATAAAAAATATTGAATTATGAGACCAATAAGGAATATAGAAGACATTGGAAATCTAAAGACAGATGAAAAACTGATTGAATGCCTAAATGGTGAAGTGAATTATTATCGTTTTTTGTGCTTGCATCCGAGAAACGATGAATACGTGATTCTTCTGAACCATTGTGAGGAACCTAAAAGGTTTTATGTTAAAAGCATTATAGACCGATTTTATACGGACTATACAACACGCGATATAATCACTTATAAGAGGGATTATGCTTTGGAGCAGGTCAAGTTCTGCGAGCAGGCATTATCCGAATTTGATAAGGAGGGTAAAATATGATACTTACTACTGATAAGATGGTATTTGTTACCAATCAAGATAATTCAGACGAATACATTGAGAATCTTATAACTGAGTATGGGACTAATCAATATCGCATAAAGATTGACCGTACACTTAGTCCACCATATTATCAATTATTCCACGAATGGAAAGAGGGCAAGCGACAACTTAATAATTGCTTGTTTGCTTCAAGCAAGTTGGAAAAGATTGTGAATTACATAAATCAGAACATTCAATAAGGATAAATTATGAAACAGACAGTAGAAGAAGCAGCAAAACAAGAACTTACGTCAAGTTATGCAATAATAGTTGAAGGTGAATTAGCCTATCAGAGACAAGCAATGTTGAATATGTTCAGAAAAGGTGCCGAATGGCAGGCAAAGCAATCCCCGTAGATAAGCGTAGAAATGGCTATTCCGAAAGATGATTCTCCCGGAGTAGTGCAAGTCATAACAGTAGACGGAAAAGAAGGTGAAATGGCGGCTCGTAGAGTGATGTATAATATTTATCCATACATCAAAACTGGATATGTCACACATTGGAGGCCGATACCAGCACTACCGAAAGGAGGCGAAGGATGAAAGCAATAACCATCAAACAGCCATGGGCCAGTCTGATAGTCCACGGCATCAAAGACATCGAGAATCGCACTTGGCCGTGTCCTAAGAAATACTTAGGGCAGAGGGTGCTGATTCATTCAAGCGCCGTCCCCATGGAAATGATTAATCCTAATAGTGTATTTACGAAAAGGCAATGGGATAGCTTTTCACTTGGATTCCAGAGTGAGATTATTTGCGGCAATGGATATGTAAATTCTGCTATCATTGGAAGTGTCGAAATTGTGGATTGTGTTGTGAATCACTCTTCCATCTGGGCAGAGAAAGGAGTTTATAACTGGGTACTGGCTAATCCTATCCTTTACTCCAAACCTATCGAGAACGTGAAAGGGAAACCGTCTTTCTGGGACTATTCCGGTATTAAAGAGGTAAAAATTGAGTGTCCGGAATGTGGCAGTATAGAAATTGCTGTCGAAGATTATACGACAGCTCCGTTTCCGACTTACCTGCATAGGTGTAATAAGTGTGAACATGTGATTATGGAAAGTGAGTGGAATGTAATAAAGTAGGATATGGAATTTGATTGGGGAGGGTTTGTTGTAACAGTTTTGATAATTTGCGTTACTGTATATAATTGTTTAAATAGCTATTGGAAGCATAAGTATAGGGACGAGAACAAAGGTGACTGATAGATACAAAAAAAGGCTATCTATCCCAGACAGCCAATCTTTTTTATTAACCTTAAATCTAATACTATGAAAAACACATTGCAAAGGTACGGATTTGTGGGAGTTATGCAAATTATGAGCCTTTGTTCAGCCATCTTATAACATGGTTTAGCAAGTGGATATATGTGTTAACCATTAACGTAATAGATTTATAAAATTAACAAATAGCCAATGAATAGAAATGAAAATGTCTGGACTGATGCGAAATGTGCAGCCCTTCGAGTTGAGTTCCTTACCAGTCGTGAGGAACTCTTTTTGTATGCAAAAGCCATCTATTCCGCTATGATATGGGGTAGGGAGGTGAACGAGAAAAATCGGGTTATTCAGGAAAAGGATAAGTCTGTTAAATAAAAGAAAGAGCCAACCCACGCACGACCATGAATCAGCTCCTCACACGATTATGATGCAAATATACTATTTTACTTTTAAAATAATCGTGTTATGGAGCTGGATTTTAATAAAATCATTCGTCTTAAAAAGATTCGTATCGAGAAATCAGAACTTTCAGAGGAAGAAAATGCCTTGACCGCCCCGATTTTGAAAGACAAAAGCCTTATCCATGAAATCTACAAAATATTCGTTGAGTTGCTGAATGAGAGAGGATGTCCACCGAATATTGACAGTGTAACCCAGCGGAAGAAGTTCATTTTCATTATCCTGTATCTGTTTTCTCCAAGCTCGCTCGCCGGTGGGAAAATGACAGCAGGGTTACGACCTGAATTAGCAAGGGTTCTTGGAGTTCAATCAGAATGTACCATTTCCGACAATTGTGCTGATGTCGTGTTTCTCTATCAGAATTATGGGGACTTTAGTGGAGATATAGAGTATCTTTACACCGAAATCGTAAATCGGTTGAAATTCAAAGGGCTAATCAATTAATGAGCCGGAGTTTAGTGCTCCGGCTTTAAAATTTTATATATTTGCTCTTTGCTTTTTTCTCTAAATTCATTAATCATTGGGGCAATTGTAGTGTATTCTTCGAGCACTTTTTCTGAGATGTTTTCTAAAGCAGTTTTTCTTTCTTCTATTTTTCTTTGTAGTTTCTCTCTCTTTTCTTTTGATGGTGTTTCTGGTTTGATGTCATCTATTTCATTATTTATTTTAATTATTTCATGACATTTTAGTTGCTTTTCGGCTTGTATTTTAAGAAAAGCCAAAATTATCTTATGAAGAATATTGTGGATGTTATCGCTTTTGACAAATAGTCTTAATACTATTTCATCTTGTTGTACATTTTTATATAATTGATTCTGAGCATTAATATAATTATTTATTTGAATTGAATTATTGACATTTGGTATATTTAAAACAGAATCTATCCACATAAACAAGCTTTTGTTAACCTCAATAATAGCCTGACGTTCCATTGAAGTTATGTCAGTTTGCGCATTTGCCAAAATTGCTAATTTATTTTTAAGCTTCTCTGTTTCATTAATAAATTGACTTTCAACGGATTTTATTTCTTTAGTAATTTCACCTATGTCTTCTTTAGTTGCAAGATTCTTTCCTTTTTCCTTGAAGTAAGTGATGATGTATTGCACTAATCCTGCTATAATAGCAAATATTGTAAACTGTAACCAATAAGGCATAGTTATTCTCCTTTCTCTAATTTAATTTTCTTCCCACAATGAGGGCAAGTGATAGTGTTTTCCTCCTTGTCTTCATTCAGCAAATCAGTTATCCCTACACCTAAAGCCTTTGCTATTTCTCCTAACTTCCCAATGGTAGGGTTGCCGGACACAGCGGCATACAGGGCTTGATATGTCACTCCCATTCTTTTAGCAAGGTCTTGCATGGTAATACCCTGCTGTTTGCAGATTTCTTGTACTCTTAGCATGATATTCAAATTATAATTTGACGCAAAGATAGGAATAGTTTTCAAATTATACATAGAATACAGAAGAATAGTATCAAAAAATAATTTGAAAATTTTTCTATCAAAATTTGTTTTATTCAAAATAAAGTTTGATATTTGCAGTGTGACAATCAAAACATAGTTTGAATAATAATTTAAATATATAAGATATGGCAACAAAGAAAATTGATGAGAAGAAAACATTGAAGTATGCGGTAGCATTCTACTTCTGTACATCAGGTAAGATAAACTTCATGTTAGGCAATAAAATGTATCAGCATATAAATACTGTTTATGACCAAAGAGAAGATGGTAGAGGTTTCAATACCTGTGAAGTCGTTTATAATTACAAGGCTCAAAAGTACGAGGTTCTGAATGTAGATACAGAGATAGGCAACAAAGAGATTACGATATTATAAGTTTAACCAGCAGGGTAAAAGCCCTGCGCAATATATAAGATTATGAACGTAAATGAAGTTACAGTAGGTTTGAGATATAGAGTATCAGGTGATTTGTCTAATGGCTGTCATGCAGACGGTACGCCACGCATATCGCACGATGATGTAGTAAGAGTAATCAAACGAATTACAGATACACATGTGATTTTAGAGTGTGGACGTATGTTTATCATTAACGACAATCTCAAAATCGAGAAGTTCTAAGTTTTAATCCGGTAGCCTTCGGGCTACCACAATACACACGATTATGAAAGCGGATTTAGTTTTAGTTATCAGCCCCGAAGCCCCACTGATGAAACAACTGGGCAAGGTATTGGGTAAGTTATGTAGTATGTGCGATTTTACCACCATAGAAAGGGGTGAAAAGTACATCACCATACAACATGATGAAACTGGGCTTGTAGTGGCTTATACAAGTGAAGAAAGATTGAATGTGAAACATTAAATATAGTGATTATGAACTCAATAAATGAAAACGGTTGCAGCGTATGCCAACCCGGTAAAGAGAATTATTGTACCTACAACACCAGGTTGAGAGGAAAAAGAGTGAGAATGTACCAGTACGACTACCGTACTGATAGCGGTGAACTTTTTGCTTGTTGTGCGCCTACCTTAGAGGCATGCAGAGAAAGACGGGATAAATGGCTTAGTTCACGACAATAAGCCAATTGTCGTGTATAACGATTGAAGATATTTCGTTATCTTTGGTTGTGGTAGTACCTTTGGGGTACTATCTTTTTTATAGTATAAATTTAAAAATGATAGAATAGTATGAAGATTAATTATAAAGGTCAAGAGATAGAAGCGTATTCGCTTGTAATGAATAGAAACAACGCTTTAGATATTCTGAACGGTAAAAAGTGTATAGAAACTCGTATGCTCAGCTCTAAATATGAGAAAATGTTCACGGACTTCAATCAGATTGAGGAAAATGAAAAATTGAGAAAGGCTGGGCGTGAAGATGAATGTCAGTCTATTTTGAGAACGGATATAGAAGCTATTCATTTTTATAGTACCGGTGCACCGTGGACACTTGATGTAGCAATTGACGAGATAGGTATAGGTGAAGTGACAGAAGAAGGTATTAAGTTCATGCATGATGAATTTGATTTCCATGATTTTGATGAACAATTAAAAGAGTTCAAGAAGAATCCACCGAAAGAGTTGCCATTATTTTACTACTTACATATTTGTGAAATCATAAGCCATTCAGGTTTGAAATAATATAAGCCACTTGGGTGGCTTTGTTTATTTAGTAAAAGGATTATTTAATTTAAAATTAAAGATTATGCCAGAAACGTATGCAACAGATGCAAGTGGTCGAAAGTATCGTACCCGAAAAGATTATGAAGCCGGACGATTTCAATCTATGGGGCGAAATGCAGCTCAGCGAGCAAGAATTAATCGTAGGGTAGGCGGTAGAGTTGTTTAATGATGGATAAAGCAATAGACATAATTAAAGAAGTTGCTTTAAAGGCTGATAGGGTTATATTGTTTCACTCGGCATCGGGCAAGGACAGTATAGCCCTTTTGGACCTAATATCACCTTATTTCAAAGAGGTCGTTTGCGCCTATATGTATGTTATAAAAGACTTGTCTCATATCAATCGTTATATAAATTATGCTTGCAGTAAATATCCAAACGTGAAGTACATTCAGATACCTCACTTTGCGGTCTATTCATTTAGGCGTATTGGTTACTTAGGATGTATTAAGAACGAGAAGCAGAAACTATACAATATGGCTCAACTTACGGATATTATAAGGGAGAAATATAATATCGAATGGGCCTTCTTTGGATTTAAGCAGTCTGATTCAATGAATAGACGTTTAATGTTACGTACATATAAGTTGAACGGTATTAACGAAGTGCAAAAGAAGTGTTATCCCTTATCTGAATATTGGAACAAAGATGTATTGGAGTACATTAGTCGAAAAGGTCTAATCAAACCCGAATCATATGGAGGAAAACATCAATCATCCGGCACTGACATAACGGATATTAATTACTTGTTATTTCTTCGTTCTAAATATCCATTTGATTTACAAAAAGTTATAAATGAATATCCATTGGTAGAACGGAAATTATTTGAATATGACTATGAAAGAGCTAAAACAAAGTGAAACAAGAATTATAAAACGCTCTCAAATAAATCTTAATCCGATTAACCCTAAAAGGCATTCGGACGAGAAAGTAAAGCTGCAAAAGAAAAATTTGCAGAAAATTGGTTTTCTTGGTGGTATTGTATGGAATGAAAAATCGAGGAATCTGATTGACGGGCATCGAAGGATTAAGGCAATGGACCTGCACTACAAATACGATGGTACATCTAAAACGGATTATGATGTAAAGGTTGAAGTCGTAGCTCTTGACGATAAGGCTGAGAAGGAACAGCTTACATATATGGCTGTAGGAAATACAAAGCCGGATATAGACCTTATAGCTGGCTACATTTCTGATATAGATTATACGAATGTCGGCTTGGACATTGGGGAATTGAATGATATTCTTTCCATAAACACAGAAATGCCATCTCAGTTAGATTTTGTGGATGATTTATTGTCCCCTCTGCCATCATTTGACGAAATTGAAACTCCCCTCTGCGGATGAGAAGACTTATGATGAAAAGAAAGAGCACATGAAAGCCATTAAACAGCAAGTAAGAGAATTGTCAATAGAAAGACAGCAAAACGAAGAAGCTTATATTACATTGTCTTTTTCTTCTTACAACGCTAAAGAGGATTTTTGCGATTTGCTTGGTATCAGCACAGATGACAAGTTTGTAAAAGGGGAAGATGTATTAAAATTGATTAAGTGACGAAAGTAACAAATACGCGCGCACGTACACAAGGATATGGCTAAGAAACCTAATATAGAAGATTTTAGAAAGATTCTCCGCAAATCTGGTGGAAATCTGACTAAGGTTGCGGCTACGTTTAAAGTAGCTCGGAAAACTGTATATCAATGGGCGAAAGAAGATGTTGAATTTAAAGATGCTATATCAGATGAGCGCGGGGCGTTGGTTGATGAATGTTTGGTTTCTGCCCGTGTTCTTGCATTGGGTATTCCTGAAAAGGATAAAGATGGAAATTTCGTGGGTTGGCGTGAACGTCCAGACGGCTATATGATTCGTTATTTGCTTTCTACATTAGGGAAAAGCGAAGGTTTTGGGGAAGAATCAGAAGATGCTGATATTCCAACAGACATAGAGCACGGCATCAACATTGATTCCTGGATTAAAGACAAGCTGAAATGATAGTACCTCAAGAAATTTACCATCCATTATA
>OHEH01000810.1_pt1 | contig 11441 bp, 15 predicted proteins | sample 1567221 | NCBI WGS metagenome assembly OHEH01 (sample SAMEA3879586, study PRJEB24766) | human gut metagenome | biome: human-associated habitat; feature: feces | place: USA | collected 1985/1987
CCATCAGCAAAAGGGGATGATAAGTTTATCACCACCGACTATTTGCAACAGTGCCTCTTAGGCCATCTAGGCCCTATCCGGCAGGCGGTAACAATCGGGCGGTTACCAAGCTTGAGGTTGTTGGCGCGATCAAGTTCGGGGAACTATCTGTGAACTCGTGGAGCATATGCCTGAGTTAGAGGAAATCGACGTCAGCGTGATCGCGGCACGGAAAAACTTCGCGAGGAGTCACTAGATTGAGCGGGCAAGCTGCTGTCAATCGTGCTCAACGATACAGTTTTCCGGCTGATGATGACGATCCCCGGCGCCGGCGCAGCGACGGCACTTACCTTCAAGAGCGCCATCAATGTCCCGTAACGCTTCGAAAACCCCAAGGCCGTTGGCCCGGCCCTGGGGTTAACGCATAGGCTAAACCAGTCAGGCGAGAGTTGTCGCATCGACCACATCATAGTTGCCATCGACTCGATGCTGCAATTTTGCTCTACGATCCGGCCCAAGTGCGAAACAATAACGCTACTGCGCCAAGTATCCACCATCAATGTTTAATTCAATGCCTGTTACATAAGAGGATTCATCGCTCGCTAGATAAACGCAACCGTATGCAACTTCTTGCGGAGTTCCCAAACGGCCCAGTGGTGTTTTGCGAACTGTTTCGGCATTGAGTTCCTCAGCCTGACCCAAAGCTAAAGGCGTGGCTATAAGGCCCGGATGTATTGAATTTACTCTTATTTTGTCTTTCGCATACGTAATGGCACCATTCTTAGTAAGCATGGACACCGCGCCCTTTGACGCCTGATACGCAGCAACTCCAACAGTACCCACGGATCCCCAAACGCTGGACAAATTCACGATTGAGCCTCCCCCGCACCTTCTCATAATCGGGATAACTTCTCTCATCCCGAAAAATGTGCCGGTGGAATTGACCCTCATTACATTTTCCCAACCCTCAGTAGTGGTTTTATCAATGCCTTCGTAAGAGGAAACGGTACCAGCATTATTTATAAGAACATCAATTCTACCTGAGGTCTCCACGACTTCGTTTACCACAGACCGCCAAGCAGCTTCATCACTAACGTTAAGCTGTAGGTATTGTAAGTTTCTATTAGAAACTGCGGGAGATGTCCTATGGAGGTCGGTTATATATACCTGCGCCCCTTCATTGATGAACATCTCAGCAATCGCGGCGCCGATACCCTGTGCCGCCCCAGTTACTAGCGCAACCTTACCTTGTAGCCTTGTCATCTTCCACCTTCCTCCTTCTCGAAGTGACTAGGATGACATGTTTGCAAGGACACACACCATCCGCAAAATTGCGTATCAAACTACGCTCGCGATCCCTATCGACCAACAAGCGCCTGTTCCCCTTGCGGATTGTTAAGAAGGTAAGCATCCGGTCAGGCTTATTCCTGAGGAAGTTTGAGGCTCCACGGCAAAAGTTCATCGATCCGGTTAACGGGGTGATCGGGTGATCGGCGATGCGGGTATCCGTCACACCTCAGGCGAGATAAACGCCCACAATTGCACCGAGGCGCTATCGTGCTTCATCCACCGAACGGATCAACGCCTTCAGCACGTCAGGCTCGATGCTGGCTTCGACCTTCAAAACACGGCTGCCTTTGCAGCCGATCTCGACCGTTTCGGGCGCGCCGACTTCTTCGCCGCAGCGGGCCTATTTGTCGCGCCGGGGCGCTCTCCTCTCCGTCGAGGTTGATGCAATCGGCAAGGACGAAATACCGGCTCAGCGTGCTCAGGCGCGAACTTGTTGCGCCACTTATAAATCGGTTGAGGTTTGATATGGTGATATGGTGCCGACGAGCGATGTCCCCTAATCTTCGCACCCGCGATGGCAGCCTCGTCGAATATCGATAGCTTCTCGTCGTCATACCATTACCGCCGAGGCTCTAATCGATACCGGATGAAAGTTCAGTGGCAGGTCACCGACGCTCGACGCCCGTCAAACTCTCCATACGGCCCATAGTTTATCCCTCATGACGTCTCAAAGAGGGAATTAGTGACGTAACTTCAGGTGTTTGGTGGGATCTCAAAGGCTGGTTTACCGTACGCTGACGTTAAAAGCGCAGGGCACCCGAAAGGACCCGTACGGACTTGGTGCACGATGCCTCTACCTCGCCTACATGACCACAACACGGTAGTAGTTGTGGATGACGCCGGCGGAGTGGGGATAATTGGACCATGTCAAGGTTTGGACTCGACCGCGGTCCTATTGAAGGTCGGTAGCGCAAAGCGTACTGTGGCAGATATCAGCCATCTTCTCACCATGTGGCCCTTTTTCCGATGAAGCGGTGCGATCCGCTTGTACCGCTGGGAGAGCCAAAATCAGGCCTTCAAATTGAACCATGGTGGCTGTCGAAAAACTGCTTCCGCATAGGGAGAAGGAGAGATTATCCGCTGTTGACTGTCCTGTATTTGAAAGACCAGATGTGCTTGGCTTATCGATTGATCCATTGTGTCATATGGGAACGAGAGCCCAAGTTGTCCCTTTCCTGCAAAATGGTACGCGCCATTTACACCACGGTGAATAGAACATCGTAAGTCAGCCACGACTTTGTCAAATTTAAAAAAGGTACCTACACGCGACCAGGCTGCGGCTAATATATTAATACGATCATAGGCAATTCCGGCGTGGGACTGACCCGGTGACCGACCGAAAGCTGTGGAATACTTTCTTGCGAAACTACCCGCAATCGTATCGTGGTATGAGCCAGTGGTGGTCGCCCAAACCACACCGTTTGCGTGCTCCTCCAAGGCAAGCTGATAGAGGGGGATCGACGGACTATAGAGCTTATAAACGAGCGCAGGTAGTGGCCGACGGATAAACGCCTTCTGAAACGCTATGCTGTCCTCAACGAAGTATGAAGCAAAAACAATTACAGACGGGTCGATCAAATGCAGACGATCAATTAGAGCACCCCAGTCCTTGCCAATTTCTCCGCCGGTTATGACTTGAACGTCCCAAGACCCCTCGAGATTGTCATCTAGCTGCGAAAGGCCGATATCTTGACCTCTCCAAGGTGGTTGCACAACTGCTATAGTTCGGTTTCGGGGCCTCCATCTTCCTGATCTAATTATGCTATTCAGAAAACTCGCCAACCCTAATCCATACTTGACGTCACTTGGACATACCTGGAATATGTTCCCAAAGCTTGATGGATCGTCTCGTACACAGCTCACCATTTGTTCCATCGTTGATGCGTGTAGAAAGGGTGCTTTGTATTCGCTGACTGTTCTCATCACTTTGTCGCTTTGGGATGAATATCCCATAGTGATGGCCGCCACATCACGATTGATCAAATTTTGCAGCGCAAGTTCAATCGAACCATCCGAGGAAAAATCAAAAACCTCTGGAAGTATCTCGAGCTGGCGATTTAAAACTCCTCCACGACTATTAATTTCATCAACTGCAAGCTTGGCTCCGGCGAACATTTCGGCGGCGTCAGCAGCGCCACGACAATTTTGGGCGAGAGGCATTCCAATGCGTATTGTTGGTTGGCTCGCTGCGCGACGTGAACACACGCGTAAATGCGGGTTACGAGAAAGCGCGTCCACTTGACCGACAGCCAGTGGGAAGCAAGAACCTTCGCCTGGTATTGGGAGGCGCAGCAAACCATGATCCACCGCCGCACCAGCTAAGCCCGCTCGCGACCATATATGTGTTTTCTCAAAAATATTCTGAATATGCTTGGCGACGGTTCTTGGGCTTATGCCTAATTGAGCGGCAATCGAATCGTTGCTGAAACCGGCGGCAATAAGGGTAAGATGATCGAGTTCGCGTAGAGTCAGATTGAAAGGCGGAGTCACTTCTCTGATTTCAACGAGCGCTTTACCTAAGTCCCCAAATGCTCGCTCTGCTCGTATGTAGGAGGCCAGCCAAGTCCCTCTCTCTGACGGGACTACAAAACGGATAGAACTAAAGTCTGATCTGAGCAGCGCAAGACCGTACTCAATGATTTGCTCTATTTCTTTTGAGAAAATACGAAACTTTGCGGCGTTCAATTCATAAATTTGGCCGTCATTTGCAATCTCAAAATATAGCTCTGGCTCTTCACTGAACGCATTGTCCAGTAAAGATAGATGAGTTAGCCCAAACCGCTGTTGATTTGTCTCCATCTGCTGACCTCATTATTTCCAGAAAATGCAGTGCTTGAGGACTTATATTCGCCTCACGTTCTTGCTTATGATTCCCTCTCTGGTTGCAACACGAGCTACAGCCCCTCAACGATAATGCAAATTATCAAAGCACGTCGCTGGGCAGTACATAGCCCAAGCGCTCCGAGCTGCGTGTGATGTGCGACTGCATATAATAGGTCGCTTCATCCGGATCTCGGCGCTTCAGCGCTTCCAAAATACGCTCATGTTCCACCACGGGCTCCCAGCCACGACTGTGAATTCTAGCCGGCATCGTCAGGGTATCAAGCAACATCTGTTGGAAAGATTTGTGTATGTCGGTCAACAACGGCACTGCTGCAATCTCGACGATCAAGTGATGAAACGCCACGTCGGTCTGCGCGCTCTCGTCGAAATTGCCCACGCGGACCTGCTCCTTGAAGAGGAGCAGGTTGGAATTCAGCTTTTCAACATCGTCGTCGGTAATTCTCATTGCTGCGAGCCGAGCGGATGACCCTTCAAACATGTGCCGGAAGCGGCATATGTCTAACTTGGCATAGGGTCCGGTAAGACCAATCGCATTGCTTGCAACCAAGCTATTCGCTTCGGGCGACGAAGCTGCCACATAGGTTCCGCTGCCGGCTTCCGTCCGTAGGAAGCCGGACGGGCCTGTCGCAAACGTTTCAGTAGAGTGAGACTACGCTGCGATTCGCAGCATTTTCATGCTTTGTTAACCTTTTGAAGCCCGAAGAGGTACGCGAGCAGATCATTCTGATCGTTGACGTTCCAACTGCCGGAAAAGCCAAAGCCTTTCCGCAACCAGAGCATTGCTTCGAAGCCGGCGATCGTCCGGCGTGCCGTGTTGAACGATTGGAATCCGCCGATCTTCGGCATGTTCTTCTTTACCCGAAAGTGGTCGCTTTCGATGCCTTGCTGGAGATGTTTGGTAACGTAGTGCACAGGGTCGGGATGCAGCAGGCCGTCATCGACGGCCGCTTTGATCGTTGAAGGAAAGGTATTGGCGCCGTCGGTGCCGATCTTGCCCGGCGAGAGCAGGGGCTCGTCCTTCAGCATCTTGCGGAAGAACCGCTTGGCGGCATCGAGGTCACGTTTTGCGGTCAAAAGGAAATCCACCGGGTTTCCATGCTTATCGATGGCGCGGTACAGGTAGCGCCACTTGCCGCGGATCTTGACGTAGGTTTCGTCAATGCGGACCGAACCGCAATGGGGTCTGCGGAACTGGCGCAGCCGTTTCTCGATCATCGGCGCGTAGGCAAGGACCCATCGGTTGATCGTGCTGTGATCCACTTCGAAGCCGCGCTCTCGGAACATCTCCTCCAAATCGCGATAGCTCAGCGGATAACGCAGATACCAGGCAACAGCCTGAACAATGAGCCATGCCTCGAAATGCCGCCCCTTGAAGTCGTCCTTAGATTGGCGCTTCAATTTCTCCGTAATGGCATTCAGAATCATCGGTGCGCTCCATAATTCGGGAGCGCGAATTTCTCCGCTGATGGTCAACAGGCCGTTAACTACGAAAATTTGCGACACGCCCCTCCCCGGTCTGTCCGGGGGAATGGCCTCTGACATTCCCCCGGACAGAGGGGGGAGGGCGAAAGCCCGCCCCACGGCGGCGGGCGGGACTGTCAAGTGGTGTGGCGCGGAAGGTGGGGGATCTTCTCGGGTCCGCTTGCGGACTGGCGCGGAAGATCTTCCAGCTTCACGGGCCACTTGACCGACCTGGCCGGCGATGTCATGGGGCGGAAATAAACATGCGGCCCGGAGCAGGCCTCGATACCGGATGCCCGAGCAGCCGCCGGACAAGCGATCGTTACCGGGATCGGCGGAGACGGGCGCGGGCCGGCTCCGTGCCCTCGGCATAGAGCGCGGCCGGCCGGTACGGGCGGTGGCTCAGGGATGCGGCCACTTAGATATACGATCAATGGCCATAAGCGGTGCCAAGCTTTCCGATCAATCGGAAAGGGTCATTTTCTGAAGTGCCTCCGCAATCGATTTTGCGTCCAACGCGACCAGCGCACTTTGCAGGCAGCTCTCGATGTCGGCGACGCTCTTGCCCTCGAGCAAAGCGATTTCGGCGACGGTCCTGCCTCGAGAAATCCACCGAAGGCAGGTTTTTTCAAGTGGCGAAAGTATCCATTCCTTCATGACAAAATCGCACTCAGTTGTGCCGTGGTCAGCGGCAGGTGTGGTCCCGGACGCCAGCATTGAAGTCTCGGGAGAAGCCAAGACTGCGATACTCCCGAGAAAAGTGGCTGCCGCCGAGACCTGTGCGACGGCAGCCGAGGTGCCCCGGGAGGAGGCTAGGACTTCAAAATATCGCCCTCAGCGTTAAGATGTAATGTTATTACAAATCACATAGTTGGATTTATGGAACAGGCGAAGCGCCCAAGCCATAGAAGATTCCAAGTCGCCGATGCTTGCTTCATAAAGTTCACCAGATCCGCCTCGCGCTTAAATTCGCGCGCTCGCATCAGCCGGAACTAATCGCCGCGCCATCGAAGTTTTCCATACGCATTTTTGCTCATTGAGAGATGAGTTAGCGAGGTTTAGCGTTTACCGAATTGGGTCAAGGGAGGAACTGAATTGTCACGTAAAGTTATGCTTTCTAACTGTCAGTATTTAGCACGCCAGATATCTGACGAACGGGAGTTCGCATCCCGTGTGAGCGGGCATCTGGACCGAAGTGCCGACGCCGATTTGGTACTCTTCCCAGAGTTATTCACAATCGAGTTGTTCACGCTTATTAACAATTGGCGCCAGAAGTCCCTCACGGAGCTGACCCTCTTAAGTGATTTCACGGACTTTTATGTCTCGCTGTTTAAAGATGAGGCGAAGAAGCGAGGCCAATACATCGCTGCGGGATCACACCTCATTGCCGTCGATGACAGGTATGAGAATGTGGCTTTCCTGTTTGCGCCTGATGGCAGAATTCACACACACTCGAAAACACATATCTTCCCCGCTGAAGCAAGCTGGTCTACGTCGGAAGGCGTCGACATGAAAGTTATTGACCTTCCGTTTGCGAAGATCGGCTTCAACGTATGTTATGAGACTGAGATTCCGGAATGCTCTGCTTCATTGACCGAGCAAGGGGTGGAAATAATTCTATCGCCATCTGCTACGTTCACAGAAAACGGGTTCTGGCGAGTTAGGCACTGTGCTCAGTCGCGCTGCGTAGAGAACCAAATCTACCTCGTTCATTCGTGCTTAGGTGGCCAACCGGGCGCACCTCTTCCGAATGCCTGGGCAAGGAGTTCAATTCTCGGCCCCTGCGATCTACCCTGGGCAAATCCAGCAGGAATCATAGCTGAGGCGCCTACAAACGCGGAAGCCACTATTTCAGCTGTCGTTGATATTGATCTCCTCCACGAAAATCGCCACTCGGGAGCTGCAACAACGTTCAAGGATCGGCGGCGCCGGGCTACCCTTTATCGTGATTGGCCCTCCCACATTGGGGATCACGAACTCACCTAAACGCGCCCAAGCAGAAACGTCAGTTTTTATAGCCGGTCCTAGCAATCGGGTGCATCTGCGCTGCCCGATTTCTAAAGCCCATGCTTGGGAAATTCTTTAACAAGGAGGAAGTCATGTCACAGAAAGACGTACACGTTTCACTAACATTTGATTACGATGCCTACTCGGTATGGATCGGGACATTCGGAGCCACTTCACCAAGTATGATTTCTCGAGGTGAGTTTGGTCCAAAGGCAGTACGGCGTATTCTTCCGCTGCTTGCTCAGCATAACATTAAAGGCACCTTCTTCATTCCCGGTCACACCGCCTTAGCCTTCCCGAAAACAGTGGAAGACATTGCAGCCGACGGTCATGAAATCGGACATCATGGTTGGGTTCATGAAAACCCAGTCACCACGACTCCAGATCAAGAACGCTGGATTATGGACAAGGGCTTTGAGGCGCTCGACAAAGTGGTCGGCATCAGACCCACCGGGTACAGATCGCCGGCCTGGGACAATAGTCCTCAAACGATTCCACTTCTGCTCGAGTACGGCTTCGAATATGAGAGCAGCCTAATGGGTGACGAATATGAAGCCTATTGGTGCCGTGTCGGCGACGAGGTTTCGAAGACCGAGGCATTCAAATTCGGTACGCCAGTGGATTTGGTAGAGCTTCCTGTCAGTTGGATGTTGGACGATTTCCCACATTTCGAAATCGTGTTGGGGGCAAATCCCGGCTTTACAAGCCCTCGGGCAGTTCTCCAAATGTGGAAGGACGAATTTGATTTTCTATACGACCGGATCGGCAAAGGTCTCTTCAATCTCACAATGCACCCTCAGACAATTGGGCGAGGTGCCCGGCTAATAGTTCTTGAAGAATTGATTGAGCATATCAAGAACAAACCCGGCGTGACCTTCGGACCGCTTGCGGATTATGCGAAAAAGTGGCGGAAGGGTAAAAGCCCGTCATTGCCGACTGACGCTGCACAATAAGTATCCGCAGTGAGACGTTCGGCGCGATGCGCCGACGGAACCAAGAGCATCGACACCCCGAGCTTGGCCGGGGTGTCGATCGTTGTGACAAATCCACGTAGCATGCCCTGGAGTGCGCCCCTGAGGGTGGACATGATCAGGCTGCTGTTTTGCCGCTCCGCCGGATGTTTTGATCTTGCACTGCTGCGGGCTCAGATAGCGGAACGCTGAATGAAGTCTGCGTGTGTTGTAAACCTTCCCTATGAAATGGGGAAGGTGTTCGGTCGCCTCTTAGAGCGTTTCATAGGCCATCGGGTAGACCGCTTTGACCTTCAGCATTTTCATGAAGCTTTCGGCCTTGGCATTGTCATAGGGGCTCCCTCTGCGGCCCACTGAGCCGACGGCCAGTGCGTCCCGGCATACCTGAGCTGCTTATTGGGAGCCGCGATCGGAATGATGTAAGCAGCCCGATGGTGCCCGGCAACGCTCTATCGCTGCCTTCAATGCTGCAACCGTCAGGGGCGCACTCCAAACGCAGGTGCTGCGTTGGTTGCACGGGCGGCTCAAGTTTGTCTGCTGCCGAAATAGCTCTACTGCCAAGCACGGAAGGAACTTCACGCCAATCTCGCCCATAGCGTTCGAAGCCGTCAAAAGCATCGATAAGCTCGTCGACATAGATCGTGAGATCAATGATCTCTCAGCCGAGGAACGGCTGCAACGTCGGCGCAACGTCTCTCTGCTGCTTGTCGCGGAACTCGAACGATGGATGCGCGTGGAGCGGACTAGTCGGTCCCGTAGTTCTCCTCTCACCGAGGAGCGCCACACTCAACGATATCGATTCCCCGACCTGGCGCGCCGGCGTCCTCGTCGCAATCGCCGATACGTCGACCAGCAGGGAGAGCTGGCTCGGTTTGTCTGAACAGTTTCGGGCGTTTCGTTAAGTGGATTTCCGCCTCGATTATGCCGCCACCATCATTGGTGCCAGCGCGTTGAAGTAGGCCTGATCCGGTGTCTGCCGGTCAAGGGATGAATGTGGACGTCGAGTGTTGTAGAAGGTCAGATATCGGCCAATGCCGAGGCGGGCCTCGGACACGGTCTTGTAGGCGTGGAGATAGACCTCTTCGTATTTGATCGACCGCCAGAGCCGCTCGACGAAGACGTTGTCCCGCCACGCACCCTTGCCATCCATCGAGATGGCGATCTCCGCCTTCTTCAGCACCGCCGTGAAGTCCATCGAGGTGAACTGCGATCCTTGGTCGGTATTGAATATGTCGGGTTTGCCGTAACGGGTCAGCGCTTCCTCGACTGCTTCGATGCAGAATGCTGCTTCCATCGTGATCGACAGCCGCCACGACAGAACCCTTCGGCTGAACCAGTCCACGACGGCGCAGAGATAGACGAAGCCGCGAGCCATCGGAATATATGTCAGGTCCATCGCCCAGACCTGGTTGGGCCGGGTGACCGCCAGCTTGCGCAGGAGGTGGGGATAGATTTTGTGCCCAGGTGCCGGTTTCGACGTGTTCGGGCGGCGGTAGATCGCCTCGATGCCCATCTTCTTCATCAGCGTGGCGACGTGCAGCCGCCCCGTTTCCAGCCCTTCTCCTCTCAAGAGCCCTTGCAACATCCGACTTCCGGCAAACGGGTAGTCGAGATGCAACTCGTCGATCCGCCGCATCAAGGCCAGATCGCCGTCGGACACCGGACGAGGAGAATAGTAGACGCTGCCACGGCTGAAGCCGAGAAGCTTCGCCTGGCGCACGACGGATAGCTTGTGCTCGCGGTCGATCATTTCTTTCCGCCCAGCAATCCCGCCTTGCCGAGCGCTCCGGATAAAAAATCGTTCTCCAGTGTCAGTTCGCCGATTTTGGCATGCAGTGTTTTGACATCGACGGTCGGACCCGCCGGTTCCGCCTTGGCTTCATCGCCGAACACACCCGTCGCCCCCTCAAGGAGCTGGTCTTTCCACTGCTTGATCTGGTTGGCGTGCACATCGAACTGCTGGGACAATTCCACCAGCGTCTGCTCACCTCGGATGGCGGCGAGCGCCACCTTTGCCTTGAAAGCCGGGCTGTGGTTCCGGCGCGGTCGTCTCGTCATGGTATCTCCTGTTCCCGGCATCTAAGCCGAAGTCAGGCAGAAATTCCACTTATCCCCCTGTGCAGATTTCCCGAGCCAGCTCTGGGTGGACCGACGGCTCCGTGAAACTGAACACCGATCAGGGCACTGAGTGGTTCTGCCGCTTAAACCTGCGGGCATCCACCGGATGGCTAATTTGCAGGCAAAGACGGTTGTCTTTGACAACGATTTCCGCGGCCTTTTGCGCAACTTCGGCTTCAAGCTTGGTAACCGGCCGATTGCTACCGCGGCGATTTTGCTTTGATGCGGGCGATAAGTTCTTCGTCGTCGACAAAGCTGTCGAGGAAGTCGTTCCATTCCTGAGTTGAGCGGCGAGCATAGGAGAGCATTTGTTCCAGCTCCTCCATGCCGTCGTCTGTCAGCGCGATGATGGATTCGTCCTCGCCGTTATAGACACTGATGACACTGCCGTAGGTCAGGTTGTCATCGTTGCTGACGATCGCCCGAAGAAGCTCTGGATCCTCGCCAAGAATTTCGGCGACATATTTGATGGTGCGGACATCGTGCCGATGAGCCACCTCCGTGACCGTAGCGCCAGAAACTCCAACCGACATGACAATGTCGAGCTTCTGTTCATCACCCCACCGACGCCGCCGTTCCTGCCCAAGAATTTCGACACGCATCCCATACCCCGCCGAAGACACGTCGCTTACGACGTCGTTAAAGACGTGTCTTAGGCGGCACTGTTGCAAAGTTAGCGATGAGGCAGCCTTTTGTCTTATTCAAAGGCCT
>OHEH01000812.1_pt1 | contig 11433 bp, 10 predicted proteins | sample 1567221 | NCBI WGS metagenome assembly OHEH01 (sample SAMEA3879586, study PRJEB24766) | human gut metagenome | biome: human-associated habitat; feature: feces | place: USA | collected 1985/1987
GCGGCGGCAGTATCGAGGTGCGCGCAAGAGAGGGCGGCGGCACAGTATTCACCGTGCGCCTGCCGCGCTGCGAAGAGGGAGGGGATGAGACATGAGAAGACGTCTTTCCCTGACTGCGGCATTAGTCCTCCTGCTTTCGCTTCTCTGCGCCTGCGCGGCCCAGCACGCGCAGGAAATGGACGAAAGCGGCTACGAGCTCTATTTTCTCAGCGATCCCAACTCCGCGGGCGGCGGCGACGCCATCCGCACGCAGGAAAAGCGTCTGACGCTCGACGGCGCGATGGAGACCGAAGACTGTGTCCGCGCGCTGATGGAGGCGCTGCTCGCAGGGCCCGACGAGCCGTCGCTCTCTTCGCCCATCCCGGAGGGAACGGCGCTCAAGTCGCTCAAGGTGTCGGGCCGCCGCGCGCAGATCGACTTGAGCGCACAGTATGCGCGCCTGACGGGCATCGACCTGTCGCTCGCTGACTACTGCATCACGCTGACGCTGACGCAGCTGCCGAATGTGAACGCTGTGAGCATCACGGCGGACGGGCGCGAGCTGCCGTACCGCGAGACGCAAGTGCTGCTCTCGGCGGATACGCTGCTTTCCTCGCGTGAGAGTGGCCTGCGGCCGATCACCGTGTCACTTTATTTCCTCGACAGCAAGACAGGCGAGCTGCGCGCCGAGCAGCAGACGCTCGCGCTCTACGAGGGCCAGACGCGCGTGAACGCGCTGCTCGAAGCGCTCGCGCAGGGGCCGGAGGACGATTCGCTCGTCTCGCTCCTGCCGGAGGACTTTGCGGTCATCTCCTCTCGCATCGAAAACGGCGTGTGCTATCTGAATCTCCCGGCTAACGTCTCACTGCCGGAGAACGAGGCGGAGCGCGATTTGATGCTGAGCGCGCTCGAGCAGTCCATTTTGTCGCTCGGCGGCGTGGACGAGGTGCAGTTTTTGATCGAAGGCTCGGCCGAGCCCGACGGCTACCGGTAAAAAAGGCCCTCCGCAGAAATGCGGAGGGCCTTATCATATCTTGCGCTATTTTACGCTCACTCGCGCGCGAGCATCGCCGCGCCGATCACGCCCGCGCGGTAGCCGAGCGTGCAGAGCTCGATGCGCGTGTGCGAGACGGCATAGCGCGAGCCGAACGAACGCTCGCGCACCCTTTCGCGCAGCGGCAGGAGCAGCGCGTCGCCCTGATTTGCTACGCCGCCCGAGAGGGCCAGCACTTCGGGGAAGAAAATGTTGACAAGATTTGTGAGCCCGCAGGCCAGATGCTCGATGTAGTTCTCCACGACCTGCGCGCCCGCCTCGTCGCCGCGCTCCTTGGCGAGAAACGCTGTGCGGCCGTCGACACCGCCCTGCTCCGCGGCAATCGCATGCAGCAGGCTCTCGGGGTGCGCGGCCATGGTGCGCTTCGTGTCGCGGATCAGCGCCGTGGCGGAGGAGTAGGCCTCGAAGCATCCGCGGCTGCCGCAGGTGCACTCTTCGCCGTTTTCCGCGATGACCATGTGGCCGATCTCGCTCGCCGCGCCCGTGTAGCCTGTCAGAAGCTTGCCGCCGAGCACCACGCCGCCGCCGACGCCCGTGCCGAGCGTGACGACGATGGTGCTCTCCGCGCCGCGGCCGCAGCCGAACAGCGCCTCGCCCAGCGCCGCGGCGTTTGCGTCGTTGCCGAGGTGGATGGGAAGCGCAGTATGCGCGCGCAGCGCGCTTCGCAGGTCGAAGTTCACAAAATTCAGGTTCGCCGCAAAGCGCACGATGCCGCTCGCGTCGTCCACCGTGCCGGGGCAGCCGACGCCCACGCCGCCGACGGTGTCCTCGCCGATAGAGAGCTGCGCGATGACCTGACCGATGCGTCCCGCGACCGCCTCGGGGCCGAGATCGACGCGCGTCGGGATAGAATGCTCCTTTAAGATCTCGCCCTTCGCGCTCACGAGTGCGCCCTTGATGTTCGTGCCGCCGAGGTCGATGCCGATATAGTTCATAAAAACGCCCCTCCCGGGTGAAATGTGTCCTCATTGTATGCCGCGTCGGCGGAAAATGCAAGAGCTCGCACGGGAAAGAAAAAAGTTTCTTAAAAAAATCATAAGGGTGAAACTTTTTGAGAAATTTCTCGTCTAAGAGAATGTACGGAACGAAAAAAGCTCCGCATAATCAAGATGGAAAGAAGACGATGAGAGGAGAAACAAAATGAACCGCTGGGGACTAATGAGTGCCCTCGCACTTGCCGCCGCGCTGCTGCTCATGGGCTGCAGAGAGATGGAGAAACAGACCGATATGGCGGAAGAGCATCCCATCACCTATGAAGACGTCTGTGAGCGGAACACGATCTCTGCGCTGCTCGAGCGGCACGAGGTGGTGACTATTGTACGGGAGAGCACGGACAGCAGCAACGGCGGTCAGGACGTCAAGAGCACTGACCAGTACACGCGCGACGAAGAAGGCCGGCTGCAAAGCTGGAGCCACGGCTGGTATTATGATGAGTACGGCGCAGACGATATTTATAGCGTGAATGTCTGCCTGGATGAAGTGCCGGACGGTATGTGCATTATCGCTGGAACAAATGATGACGGCAGCGCTCGAATTGCCAGTGTGATCGCCTGCGGAACGGATGAGTGGTACGAAGAAAGTACCGTGCGGGAACCGTTTTTGCCCGTGGCCGGTGACGGTATCACGGTGGAGGTCAAAGAGCCGTATGAGCAGGACGGCCAGCTCGTGTTTCCAATCAAACATTATATCACCGACGATGACACTGACTACTCGCTGCGATGGCTCTATGTCGATCCAACCTCCGATGACCTGATATCGATCAAGTCGGAGCGGCACAGAAAAGACTTGCAGGGAAAAGACTCCTGCTTTGCCACGGGAAGCTATACGTTCAGCTATGATCGCCCTTATGAACCGGAGGAAGACCTCTACGCGCTGATGCTGTCGGACGATGTTCCCAAGCATGGAATCACGCTCGTGTGGGACCCGGGCACCGCGCAGGAGCACGAGCAGCACTTTACCGTGCCGAGCGCAGCGTACTTTTCCCCAGAGAGTGGTAAGGGCGTCATGCTTTACTACGACGCCGCCATGACGCAGGAGTATCAAACCCCTGAGATCGAGTGGCCGGACGGCGGCAGCACGACCGTCTATGTAAAGAGCGGCAACATTCCCGACAGCAGTGAAGAACAACCATGACGCGAATGATTCCGCGTCCCAAACCCAAAGGAGGAAACCAAGGTGAAAAACTGGAAGAAAGCAGGCATTGGCGCGCTTTGCGTGATGAGTCTGCTCGCGGGCTGCGGCACGCAGGGCGGCAAGGACGATGGAAACGGCGGCAAGGACGACACGCCGATGGACGTGACGCTCGAAACGCTGCGCGAGGTCAACGATCCGTGCGTGCTGCTTGCAAAGTACGACGCCGTGACCGTGAACATTCAGGGCACCGACCGGGACGGCGAGGTGACCTACAACGCAAGATTGCAGTACACGGACGGGGGCGACAGCACGATCCTCATGTCCTCGCACTACAGCTATACCGCCAACAGCGGCCCGGGCGAGGAAGAACTGTGGAGCGAGGGGTGTGGCCGCCTGTACGCCGCGCGCATGACGAGCGACGATAACGCAAGCCTGAACATCTATCCCATTCCGGGCGAGGGGACGGAGTATCTCCGTGAAATGCTGCCGCAGTGCACCGACCCCGCCGCCAAGAATGCCGTGGAAACGCTCGACGAGCGCAGCGAGCAGGACGGCGCGGTGCTGCTCTCGACCACCACGCGCTTTAAAGACGCCGGCGGCTACTACTATACCACCCTCTACTACGCCGATCCCGAGACGGGAGAGCTGCTCGCCATGTCCGTGACCGACTACATCGAGGACGGCGAGGGCGGCGCGACGGAGATGGGCACGACGCTCTACAACTGGAGCTACAACGAGCCCTACGAAACAGAACCCTATAAGTCAGGCCGCTACCTTCTGAACGATGTCGTGTACGCGACGGACGACACGAGACCCGCCTGCCTGCTGACGGTCTGCCTCCCCGCGAAAGAAGGGGGCGAAGACTGGTGGGTGAATGAATACCATGTGGCGAGGGGGACGTATGTCAACATCTGTTGCCGCAGCGGTTGCACGCTCTACGCGGACGCGGCGCTGACGCAGCCCATCGACGACACCGTGTCCATCGACACAAATGGCGAAGAGATGACGGTCTACGTCGTGCCCGACGTGCCGCTGAACTAAAACGGCATGAACTTAAAAAAGCGGCGGATCAAAAAATCCGCCGCTTTTTTTCAAAAAGGATGAAACATTTTTCGATAAATTCCGTCTAAATAATACAGGAAAGAGGCTCGGTGCGAGAATTAAGGAACTCTTAAATAATTTGTAACCAAATCGCGCCTGATTGTAACGACTTCCTCATAAGATGAGATTATAATGGACCCAAGATTAAAATTGAGGAGAAACTGCGATGGCAAATGACCAGAAGCCCGTCATTTCGGTGCGAAAGCTCCGAAAGGTGTACATGATGGGGCAGGAGCACGTGGTCGCACTGCACAATATTGACCTCGACATCCCGCGGGGCGAGGTGTGCTGCATCTTCGGCACGTCCGGCAGCGGCAAATCGACGCTGCTCAACCAGCTGGCGGGACTCGAAAAGCCCACGCGCGGCGTGGTGCGCATCGGCGGCGTGCCGATCTCACAGCTCAACGAAAATCAGCTCGCGGCCTTCCGGCAGAAGCATATCGGCTTCGTCTTCCAGTCCTACAATCTGCTGCCGGAGCTGACGGCGGCGGAAAACGTGGCCATGCCGCTGATGTTCAAGGGCATCGACCCGGATGTGCGGCTGCTGGAGGCGAAGAAAATGCTCTGCCGCGTGGGCCTCAAGGACCGCATGGACCACTTTCCGAACCAGATGTCCGGCGGACAGCAGCAGCGCGTGGGCATCGCACGCGCGTTCGTCACGCGCCCCGAGGTCGTGTTCGCCGACGAACCGACCGGCAACCTCGACTCGAAGACGACGAAAGAGGTCATGCACATGATCCGCGGCTTTGCCAAGCGCTTCCACCAGACGATCGTGCTCGTCTCTCACGATCCGGAGATGACCGAGTATGCCGACCGCATCGTCACGCTCATCGACGGCAGGATCGTCAGCAACGTAGAAAATCAGGTCAAGGCGGAGATCGACGCCGCACCCTACATCGAATAACGGAGGAAATCGAACATGAAACGCATCTCAAGATCCCTGCTCTCGCTCTGCCTTGCCCTTGTGCTGTGCGCAGCGCTGCTGCCCGTGAATGTCGCCAAAGCGACGGGCGGAGGCACGACGGCACGGGCAGGAACCAGCTTTCTGATCACCGGCTACCGGGCCAGCAGAAGCAGCATTTACACCGGCGATACGGTGGATATCACGGTCTACTTATCCCGCACGGACGGCAGCAACGATTCGATCCGCGTCGTGCGCGGCCTTGACAGCTTTCAGGACGGCACGGCGAGCGCTGTTGCAAGCGGACAGAACGGCGAATATACCGTTACGTTCACCGGCCTGACCTACACCGGCGACAGCGGCAAGCAGCTTGCCTTTACAATTTATTATGAAGGCAACGGCGGCGGCTATCAGGACGGCAACACCGTCCCGGTGCGCGAGTGCGTGCCCTACACCGAGCCGACGCCCGCCCCCGAGCCGACGCCGGAAGTGATTCCCGAGCCGCGCGCCGTCTTCAACTCCGACGGCACGAGCACGTCTATTGCCGCGGGCGAGACGAAGACCATCACCGTTTACATCCAGAACGCCGGCACGACCGCCATGCGCGACCCTATCCTGACGCTCAAATCCTCCGGATCGCTTCTCATCATGGGCAGCCAGGACTACATGCTCGACGATATCCGCGCGGGCCGCGACACGGCCGTCACTGTGACGGTCAAGGCGCCCGACAAGATCGAGTCCCAGATGCAGACGATTGACGCCACGCTGTCGTTCTACTATGACAACGGCACGCAGCTCACCGGCGGCAGCGCCAGCGGCAGCGTGAACGTTCTCTCCACCGTTACCAAGGATACGAAGGACGAGGAGACCATTGCGAGCCCCACGCCCATCGTCATTCTCTCGAAGTACAACTACGGCGGTTCGTCCGTTGCGGCGGGCTCAAGCACGAACCTGAGCTTCTCGTTCACGAACACCAGCAAGACCATCAAGATCGAAAACGTCATGGTCACCGTCACCGGCGGTCAGGACCTGATGCTCAACGGCTCGACGAACACGTTCTACTTTGAATCTGTCGCCGCGAGCGGCAGCAAGACCGTCACCGTGCCGATGAAGGCCGCGCAGCTCATCAGCGCCAGCGCGCAGGACGTCAAGATCGACGTGACCTATGAATATGTTGACCAGAACGCAAGAAAGTCGGGAAACGCCACGCTGTCGCTGAGCGTGCCCCTCTACCAGCCCGACCGCTTTGAGCTCAGCGAGCCCAAGACCTCCTACACCGGCTACGTCGGCGAGGAGACGAGCCTGACCATCGACTATGTCAACAAGGGCAAGAGCGCCATCAACAACGTTGAGGCGACCATCTCCGGTGACATTGATTCCCCCACGCCTTATCAGCGCGTCGGCACGATCGACGGCGGCAAGAACGGCACCATCGCCTTTGCCGTGACCCCGCAGCTGGAGGGCGAGAATCAGGTCAAGATCGTCATCACCTACGAGGATTCCAACGGCAACACGAAAGAGCGCGTCTTTGAAGCGACGGTCGAAGCCATGGCCTATGAGCCGACCGACCCCGGCATGGACGACCCCGGCATGATCGACCCCGAGCCGGCAAGCACCTTCCCGTGGAAGTACGTCATCATCGCGGTAGTCGCCGCGCTTATCGTCCTTCTCATCGTGCTGCGCATCCGCAAGAAGAAAGCCAAGCAGAAGGCCGAGCAAGCGCTCTGGGACAAGTGGGACGAAGAGGAGCTCGCCGAGGAGAAGCAGGAGGCAGCGGAAGCCGCGGCGGCTGAAAGCAAAGAGAGTGCGGCCACGGGTGCTGAGGAGCAGAAAAAATGAGATTCGCAGACATCCTGAAAATGTGCTTTGACAGCCTGTCACGGCGCAAAGGACGCACGATCCTGACGGTGCTGGGCGTGTTCATCGGCTGCACGTCCATCATCGTGATGGTCTCCATCGGCGCGGGCATGCAGGAGTCCTACGACCAGATGCTCAAAAATATGGGAGACCTCTCCATCATCGAGGTCTACCGCGGCTACAACCAGAGCACCGGCACGCAGACGGAGAGCAAGCTTGACGACAAGGCGGTCGAGAGCTTCCACGAGATCGCGGGCGTCAAGGCCGTCATGCCCAAGGCAAGTCTCGACGGATATAATGTAGGCTTCAAAGCGGGCGTCAACGGCCGCTACACGGCCGACTGGGTCAATTTTGCCGGCATTGACTCGAGCGCCCTTGAGGACATGGGCTTTGAGCTGGTGGACGGGCGGTATCCCGAAAACAGCGACGAGGTGGTCGTGGGCCAGTATTTTGCCTATAACTTCACCGATACGCTGATGCCGGACGGGCGAAACTATGTGAGCCGTTACGTCTGGGATGAGAACGGAAATATTGATACCGAAAATGTTCCCGACCCGTTTTTCGACCCGCTCAAGACGAGCATCACCATGGTACTCACGCCGTATGACGACGGTACAGGCACCGAACCTACCCCCTATGAGGTTGAACTCAAGGTCGTCGGTGTGATGAAGGAGGATCAAGGCAAGGGCTATGAGACGAGCGACGGCGTGATGATGGACATCAATGCGCTCAAAGCTCTTATTCAGGACCTGACCGGCAAGACCGACACGAAGTTCGAGTATTCAAGCATCAACGTCAAGGCTGAGAGCCTCGACGCCGTGTCGGATGTGGAGCAGTCCATCAAGGACTTGGGCTACAGTACGTATTCTATGCAGAGCATGCGCGACGAGCTCAACAAGCAGACCCGCCAGATCGAACTGATGCTCGGCGGCCTCGGTGCGATCTCGCTTCTGGTCGCGGCCATCGGCATCACGAACACGATGATCATGTCCATCTCCGAGCGCACGAAGGAGATCGGCATTATGAAGGCGCTCGGCTGCTATGTGCGCGATATCCGCGCGATGTTCCTCATGGAGGCGGGCAGCATCGGCCTTCTCGGCGGCATTTTGGGGCTTATTTTCAGCTTCATCATATCCGTCATCATCAATCTGTTCTCGTTCGGCGCGTTCGGCGGCGGGGGCGTCACGTGGGAGCTTATCAAGCAGGCGCTCATCGGCGGCGAAGGCGTGGTGCGCACGTCCGTCATCAAGCCGGAGCTCGTGATTTTCGCGCTGGTGTTCTCGGTGCTGGTCGGACTGGTGTCCGGCTATCAGCCCGCGAACAAGGCGGTCAAGATCTCGGCGCTCGAAGCCATCCGAAACGAATAAGAAAAACGCAGTATTTTGCAAGAAGGCGGCGTCCTGGACCGGACGCCGCCTTCTTTTGTAAAAAGCGCGATATTGCGATGTTTCAAGCGCTTGCTTTGCTTGACCGCGCTGATGCGATGTGATATCATATATCAGTCAAAATATTTATGAAAACAGGAGGGGATCGTCTTGGCAACTGTCAAACGCAGATCCACCGTACCCTATTACGCCGCGGCGGGAACATGGGTCATTTATGCGCTGCTGTTCCCGCTTTACCGCGTGCCGCAGTTCATCTTTATTGCCATCGTATCGGCGGTGGTGTATTTCATCATGAACGCCGTGTGCGGCACGGTGGAGGTCACAGTTCCCGACCCGCCGAAAAAGGAAGAGAGCACCGGCAACCCCGAGCTCGACAAGATGATCAAGGACGGCAATCTTGCCATCTCCGAGATGAAGCGTCTGAATGATTCCATCAAGGATGAGAAGATCTCCGCCGACATCGACCGGCTCGAGGACCTGAGCGCGAAGATCTTCGCGCAGGTCAAATCCGACCCGTCGAAGCTGCCGCAGATCCGCAAGTTCATGGACTACTACCTGCCCACGACCCTTAAGCTCTTGAACGCCTATGACCGTATGGGCGCGCAGGGCGTGAGCGGCGAGAACATCGACGCGACCATGCAGCGCGTGGAGAGTATGATGGGCACGATCGTTACGGCTTTTGAAAAGCAGCTCGACATGCTCTTCGGCAGCGAGGCGATGGATATTTCCGCCGATATCACGGTGCTTGAGAACATGATGAAGCGCGAGGGCCTGAGCGAGGATACTGGCGAGCTGCATGCCGAGTCCGGCACGGCGACCGCCTCGCAGGACGACATCAAGCTCGAGCTATAAAGGAGTAAGCGATGCGAAAGAAAGTGATGGCGTTCAACGCCAAAGTCAATGCGTGGATCTTGAAACGACTGAAAGGCGTGTGGCTCGACCCGATCTTCTGTGCAATCTTTGCCATCATGTGTGTGGCAAGCATCATCGGCGCGCGGCATCTGCACAGGGATACGCTTTACTATTCCGCGCTGATTTGGGCGTTGGCCACGCTGCTGTGCCTGCGCCGCATCCAGCGCATCAAAAAGCACGAAAAAGAACAAACTCAAAGCCAAAATACGGAGGAGAAATGATATGAGCGACAACATGATGCCCGAGCTGACCCTGAACCCCACCGAAGCGGCGCAGGAGGCCGTCCCTGAGCTGACGCTCACGCCCGAAGCGCCTGCCGCGCCCGAGGCGGAGAAAAAGGAAGTCGAGCCTGTCAAGGTCGATGAGAGCATGCTCACCGAGCAGGAGAAGAAAGCCGTCGACGATTTTGCGAAAAAGATCGACATTACGGATACGAACCTTGTGCTCAACTATGGCGTGGCCGCGCAGAAGAGCGTTGCGACATTCTCGGAAAATGCACTGTCCTCCGTGCGCAACAAGGACCTGGGCGAGGTGGGCGAGACGCTCTCGAACCTCGTCGTCGAGGTCAAGGGCTTCGGTCAGGAGGAGAAGAAGGGCTTCGCAGGCCTGTTCCACAAGCAGAAGGATAAGCTCGAGCTGATGCGCGCGCAGTACGGCAAGGCCGAGACGAGCGTGAACCGCATCGTATCCGAGCTTGAAAAGCATCAGGTCACGCTGATGAAGGATATCGCGATGCTCGACCAGATGTATGAGCTGAACCTCAAGTACTACAAAGAACTGACCATGTATATCATCGCGGGCAAAAAGCGTCTGGCCGAGGTCCGCTCCGGCGAGCTTGAGGAGCTGCGCAAGAAGGCGGAGGCCAGCGGCCTTGCCGAGGATGCGCAGGCCTACAACGACTACGCGCAGAAGTGCGAGCGCTTTGAAAAGAAGCTGCATGACCTGGAGCTCACGCGCATGGTGTCGCTCCAGATGGGCCCGCAGACGAGACTTCTCCAGAACAACGACACGCTGATGGTCGAAAAGATCCAGTCCTCGCTCGTCAACACCATCCCCCTCTGGAAGAGCCAGATGGTGCTCGCGCTCGGCATGGAGCACAGCCGTCAGGCCACGGCCGCACAGAGCGCGGTGGCGCAGACGACGAACGAGCTTCTCAAGAAGAACGCCGACATGCTCAAGATGGGCACCATCGCCACGGCAAAGGAGGCCGAGCGCAGCATCGTCGATATCGAGACGCTGCAGCACACGAACGAGCAGCTCGTCTCCACGCTCGACGAGGTCGTGAACATCCAGCGCGAGGGCGCGCAGAAGCGCAAGGAAGCGGAGGTCGAGCTCGGCCGTATCGAAGGTGAGCTGAAGCAGAAGCTCATGGAGCTGAGAAGCTGAGACGCTCCGGATAGGAGAAGCATATGAAATTCTTTCAAAAACGCGGCGTCGCCATCGTCGTGCTGATTCTGGCGATCGTCGCATCCAGTGCGTGGGGGCTGCACAAAGCGCCCGCCGTCTCTACGCCGGAGGGCGGAGAAAAGCTCGATCCCTCGCTTTCCACGGCGGCGTTTGAGCAGTACGTGCGCGACGAGGCGAACGTCCTTTCGGACAAGACCGAAAAGGCGGTCAGCCTCTACAACGCCAACTGGGACAAGATGTTCGGCAGCATCATGGCCGTCGTGACGGTGCAGTCGTCGGATAATCTCGAGAATACGGCGTATGACTATGCGGACACGATGCAGCTTGGCTCAAATGACGCCATTCTTGTCATCGCCAAACAGCAGCAGGACTATTATCTGGTCGCCAGCGGCGATTTCTATGATCTGCTCAGCGGCCTTTCGCAGAGCTTTGTTGCCTCCTGCATGGCGGATAACGTGCAGAAGGGCGATTATGACGCGGCGGTGCGCTCGCTTTGCGCCGCGCTCCATGTGGAGCTGAGCCAGCAGTATCAGCAGAGCGAGGCGGCGCTGGACGAGGCGGCCAACGGTGTGATGTTCATCATGATCCTCATCATATTCTTTGTCCTCTGGATCATGCTTGATGGCATGCGTTATCGCCGCTATCGCCGCCGCTACATGATGCCCGGCATGGGCGTGCCGACGGTGATGTATCACCCCATCTTC
>OHEH01000817.1_pt1 | contig 11387 bp, 7 predicted proteins | sample 1567221 | NCBI WGS metagenome assembly OHEH01 (sample SAMEA3879586, study PRJEB24766) | human gut metagenome | biome: human-associated habitat; feature: feces | place: USA | collected 1985/1987
GCCGCGGAAGAGCACCTCCTCCACAAACGGCGCGAGCAGCACGACGATCAGCGCCGTCATGCGCGGGGCGGAGGCCACCTGCGCGGCGATGGTCATGTCGTTTAAGTTCGTGCGGCTGTTAAAAAGCACGTTGCACACGCGGAACAAAAGTTCGTTCGCGCCGTAGAAAACGAGAAGGCCCAGCAGCATCGTCGAAAGCGCGCGGTTCAAATTGTCGAGAAAGCGCGAGGACGTGTGCGCCAGATACGAGTGGAACAGCAGCACCGTGACGGCGAAGAGCGTGTAGTAATAGAGCACATTGCGCAGGGAATCGTTGATGGTGGTGTCGAGCACGACCTCCAGAAGGTCGAATATTCTTGTTGCCAAAAGCGGCATCACCAGAAGATAGACGAGGAAGAAGATCGTTCCGGCGACGCGCTCGGTGCGGTTCATGCCGCCGGAGGCGGTTTTCTTTTTTGCCATGGGGAGACCTCTTTTCCGGGGAAATTACGAAAGCTTCTGCTTGAGCTCGTAGAGGAGCTGCATCGCCTCGATGGGGGACATCGTGTCCGGCTGGGCGCGGCGGATGGCCGCGAGCACCTCAGCCTCGCCGATCGCGTCGAGACTGACCTGCTCGGTCTCCTCGCGCGGCTTTGCCTGATACGCGCCGCCCTGCTCCAGCTCTTTTAGGATGACGTTCGCGCGCTTGACGACCTCATTCGGAAGGCCCGCTAACTTTGCGACCTCGATGCCGTAGCTGCGGTCGGCGCCGCCGGGGACGATCTTGCGCAGAAAGATGAGCTCGTCGCCGCGCTTTTTGATGGAAATGCTGTAATTCTTCACGCCGGGAAGAATGCCCTCAAGCTCCGTGAGCTCGTGATAGTGCGTGGCGAACAGCGTCTTGGCACCTAAGCGTTTCGGGTCGGCGCAGAATTCGAGCACTGCGCGCGCGATGCTCATGCCGTCGAACGTCGACGTGCCGCGGCCGATCTCGTCGAGAATGAGCAGCGAGCGTGGCGTCGCCTGATGCAAAATCTCGCTCACCTCGGTCATCTCGACCATGAAGGTCGACTGGCCGCCGGCGAGGTCGTCGCTCGCGCCGATGCGCGTGAAGATGCGGTCGACCACGCCGATGCGCGCGCTCTTGGCGGGCACGAACGAGCCGATCTGCGCCATGAGCGTGATGAGCGCGACCTGACGCATGTAGGTCGACTTACCGGCCATGTTGGGGCCGGTGATGATGGCGGCGCGGTCCTCGCGCTCGCCCATATAGGTGTCGTTCGGGACGAAGAGCGCGTCCTTGAGCACGCGCTCGACGACGGGGTGGCGGCCGTCGTGAATTTCGATGACGCCGCTGTCGTCCACGCTCGGACGGCAATAGTTGTTGTTCACCGCGACGGACGCGAGCGAGCAGAGCGTGTCGAGCTCGGCGATGAGCCCCGCCGCGCGCTGGATGCGCACGCTCTCGGCGGTGACGGATTCGCGCAGGGCGGTGAAAATTTCAAATTCGAGCGCCTTGTCGCGATCTCCCGCGGTCAGAATCTCCTGCTCAAGGTTTTTAAGTTCCTCGGTGATGTAGCGCTCGCCGTTCACGAGCGTCTGCTTGCGGATGTACGTGTCGGGGACGAGGTCCTTGAACGAATTCGAGACCTCGATATAGTAGCCGAAGACCTTGTTGTAGCCGATCTTCAGGGTGCGGATGCCGGTCTTTTCCTTCTCGCGCGTCTCGATGCCGGCGAGAAGCCCCTTGCCGCCCGACAAAATCTCGTGCAGGCGGTCGACTTCGGCATTGTAGCCCTTGCGGATGAAGCCGCCCTCACGCACGGAAAACGGCGGCTCGTCGATGAGCGTGTCGCGGATGCTCTGCGCCACGTCGGTGAGCGTGTCGAGCTCGTTGTCTAACTCATGCAGCCTGCCCGTCGTGAACGCCGTAAGCTGGGCTTTGACCTCCGTGATGCGCTCGATGGAGTTGCGCAGCGACGCAAAGTCGCGCCCGCCCGCCGTGCCGTAGGCAATGCGGCCGATGAGGCGCTCCATGTCGCTGATGCCAGAGAGCGATAGAATCAGCTCTTCGCGCGCGACGGTGTTCTTCGTCAGCGCCTCGACCGCGCCGAGGCGGCGCTCGATGGCCGCAACATCGCGCAGCGGGCGCGTCAGCCACGCGCGCAGATTGCGCGCGCCCATGGCGGTCTTCGTCTTATCTAACACCCACAGAAGAGAGCCTCTCTTCTGCTTCTCTCTGAGAGTCTCCGTCAGTTCCAGATTTCTTCTGGTGGAACTGTCCAGCAGCATATATTTGCTGGTAAGATAAGGATAAATATGGGTAAAATGCTCCAGATCTGTCTTCTGGGTATCATACAGATACTGTAACAGTGCTCCCGCCGCTAAAAGTCCCGTAGGGAATTCTTCGACACCAAGTCCGATCAGCGTATTTACCTTAAAATGTTTCATCAGGATCCGTCTGCAGCCGTCATCATCGAACATATGGGATTCCAACGCATTGACGGAGATATGTAAGCGGGACTTTAAATCATTCACATCAAAGCCACTGACTAAAAATGCCTCGTTGCAGATGATCTCCGAAGGTTCGTACTTCATCAGTTCATCATTTAATTTTTTCAGATCTTCGACTTCGGTCACATAATAATCACCGGTAGTTACATCTGCCGCAGAGATACCGATGCCATCCGGAGTATAGGCAATGCTCAGCAGATAATTATTTTTGCCGGCTTCCAGAGATTGTACGTTTAAGTTGGTACCGGGTGTCACCACACGGATCACTTCCCTCTTCACCAATCCCTTGGCAAGCTTCGGATCCTCCACCTGTTCGCAGATAGCCACTTTATAACCGCGGCTTACCAGCTTGGACAGATAGCCTTCCACGGCATGATAAGGAATGCCGCACATGGGCGCACGTTCCTCCAGGCCACAGCTTTTTCCCGTCAGTGTGATCTCCAGTTCCTTGGAAGCCACCAGCGCATCGTCGAAAAACATTTCATAGAAATCTCCCAGACGATAAAAAAGGATGCAGTCCTTATACTGCTCCTTGGTCTCCATATATTTTTGCATCATTGGTGTCAATTCAGCCATGATCTTCTCCTGTTCTGTAAAAGGATCCACGACAAAGCGGACACGCAAAAACTTGCGTATCCGCATTTATCTTAGCACAAAATATTGAGGTTGTAAATTAAAGAACCCCTATGAAAAATGATAGTTTTTCACACTTACTGCAGCTTTGCTGCGCGTTCCAGTGCATCATCAATATGGGCACAGACATTTTCTCTGCCCACCTTATCTAAGAAGCCGCTCTTCTCCATGACATGCATGGGCTGTTCCCCTACATGGGACAGAATGATCTGGATGTTTTTCTTTTTACAGTCCGCATATAACTGCTCCAGATTGTGCATGGCTGTGGCGTCGATGGCGCTTACGCTGCGCATACGCAGTACCAGGCAGTTCATTTTCTCATCTAATGTGATCTTCAGGATCTTGTCCGCTGCGCCGAAGAATAAGGGGCCACTCACTTCATAGACCATGGTATTGTGAGGTACGACTCTTAAGGACAGGCTGTCCGCATCATCCTCATCATCCACATATTTCCAGCCTTCCACTTCCGTCACATCGCTCATACGCTTCATGAACAGAATGGCTGCCAGTAAAATACCTACCTCTATCGCTACTACCAGATCAAATACGACAGTCAGTACAAATGTGGTCACCAGAACGATAATGTCACTCTTGGGTGCGGTCTTGCACAGACCTATGAATTTACGCCAGTCGCACATATTGTAAGCCACCATGAACAGAATGGCTGCAATGGTGGGCATGGGGATCAGTGCCGCATAAGGCATCAGTACTACCAGGATCAACAAAAGTGTCACGGAATGCACCATACCGGCAATGGGGGTACGTCCGCCGTTTTTCACATTGGCAGCAGTTCTCGCAATGGCTCCGGTGGCGGGGATCCCACCAAACAATGCGGAAGTAATGTTGCCGGCGCCCTGGGCGATCAGTTCCATATTGGAACGATGTCTGCTGTTCACCATACTGTCCGCTACCACGCAGGAAAGCAATGACTCAATGGCAGCCAGGATCGCGATGGTAAAAGCATCCGGCAGGACGTTCTGTACCGTCTTCAGGCTGAAGGCGGGCAGAGAAATTGACGGAAGCTTATTGGAAATCTCATACAGATCTCCGATCGTATTTACATTCATGTTAAGTAGTGCAACCATGGCACTTCCCACCAGTACTGCGATCAGAGAAGGTGGAATCTTCTTGCAAAAGCCCGGCAGATACTGCCACAGGATCAGGATCAGGAGACTGATCACACCTACAAGCAGTGCCTGCACATTTGTGGTGGAGATGAACTGAAATACTGCTTTCAGTTTATCCATGGTCTCGATCAGCGGCTCTTCGCTGACAATGGTCAGTCCCAGGAAGTCCTTGATCTGTCCGATAAAGATCGTCACAGCAATACCGGAAGTAAAACCGGTGGTGATCGTATAGGGGATAAACTTGATCAGATTGCCAAGTCGTAAAAATCCCATCAGGATCAGGATCACACCCGCTAACAATGTCGCGATGATCAGACCATCCATGCCGTTCTTCGCTACAATTCCTGCAACAATGGTGGCAAATGCCGCAGTAGGACCTGCGATCTGTACGCGGCTGCCCCCTAAGAAAGAGATCACAAAGCCTGCGGTGATTGCTGTATAGATACCCTTTTCCGGTGTTACCCCGGAAGCCAGTGCCAGTGCAATGGATAAGGGCAGAGCAATGATCGCCACAATGATACCTGCGATCACATCTTTTACAAACTGTTCTTTCGTGTAGCTTTTCATCACTGAGAAAAGCTTCGGTTTCAATTTTTCCATAACATTCTCCTCAATATAATCTCCTCAGTAAAAAGACCCGTGTGAAATTATAAAATTTTTATAAAATCACACGGGTCTTATCATAGCTCTATTTTTTAAGCTTTGCAAGACTTTTTATTATTTTAAACCTATTCTACAATACGGTTTTTACCGTTATTTTTGGCAATATATAATTTCCGATCCACAGAAGTAAACAATAGATCCAGCTGTTTATCAGCCTCATAACGTTCCATTCCACCGCTGATGGTAATATCCGTCTGTCTGGTGTTCTGGGAATATCTCCTTAAGCCTTCCTGGATATTCCGGAATGAATGTAACACCTGTTCCCGATCATCCTGTTCAAACACCAGCATAAACTCCTCGCCGCCGAACCGGGCTGCGATTCCTTTTCCCATCATTTCTTCCAGCATCAGTCTGCCGGCTTCCCGCAGTACATCATCACCGTATCCATGCCCATAGGTATCATTGACTGCCTTGAAATCATCTACATCCATCAATACGATCCAGAAGCTCTTCTCCGGCTTGCATATCCATTCATTCACCTGATTTACAAGATAGCGCCGATTATACAGCCTGGTCAGAGGATCATGGTTCGCTGCAAAGTTCAGATCCTCACTCAGACTCAGCAATTGCTTTCGTTGTTCCTCGTAACTTCTGAGCAATTCAAATATCATGGCAAATACAGATACTCCCACAATAACAAAGGATCCGAGCGTAGTTCCGATCTTACCCGCTTCATCCATACTTCTCCATACGGAAGGCCGTTCAAAGCTGTTCATCATGATCACCAGATATTCCAGCAACGTGACCGCAAAAGAAACGATCACCACATTTCTCGGGAAAAATATCGCCAGTCCAACGACCCCCAGGACCAGATATACGATAGAGGCATCCCCGTAGCAATAATACAAATAAGGAAATTCAAACCATACAAGTATTAATATGATCAAGACCGCCGGTATTTGCACCTTTTTCGTAGTCCATCCGATAATGCCGATGGTCACGATCATCAGCAGGCATATGCCGCAGAGTATGGTCGGCAGTTTCGTACCGTGAATACAGAAATTACAGATTGTTCCGATCAGATTTGCAGTGCACGCCGTTATCGTCAGTATCTGATACATTTTCCAGGACATGTCCTGTTCCAGTTCTATTCTCTTTTTCTTCTCTTGTTCTTCCATTTCTATTCCCTTTTACAATTTATTCATCTGTCATATTCATGACTAAACCATATGGCCCATATAATAAAATCCATGACATTCATCCAGTGAAACATTCACAAGCTTCCCCACCAACGATGCATCTCCCGGAAAATGTACCAGCGTATTATTTGACATTCTTCCGGTCACTAAGGAACTGTCATTTTCATTGATCTCTTCTACCAGCACATCGCAGATCTGTCCCTGATACCTGGATACCTGTTCTCTGGCTGTCTCCTGCACGGTCTTAAGCACCCGGTCAAACTGCTCCTTTACCAGTTTCTCCGGCACCTGTTCCATGGCTGCCGCCGGTGTTCCGGTTCGTTTGGAATAAATAAAGGTAAAAGCATTGTCGTATTTTACGCGACGGATCACATCGATGGTCTCGTCTACGTCTTCCTTCGTCTCTCCGGGGAATCCTACGATAATATCCGTAGTGATCGCCATATCCGGAATCTCCTTACGGATCTTCTCCGCCAGCTCCAGATACTGCTCCTTGGTATAACGACGGTTCATTGCTGTTAATATCTTCGTGGAACCGGACTGCAAAGGAAGATGGAGATGTCGGCAGATCTTCTTGGAATGCTTCATCACCTCGATCAGCTCATCCGACAGATCTTTGGGGTGGGAGGTCATGAAACGGATCCGCTCCAGTCCTTCGATTCTTTCTACATCCTGCAAAAGCTGTGCAAAGGTAATGGGCTCTTCCAGATTTTTACCGTAGGAATTTACATTTTGTCCCAGCAGCATGATCTCCACAACGCCGTCTGCCACCAGACCCTCGATCTCCCGGATGATATCCTTCGGATTACGGCTTCGCTCTCTGCCGCGGACATAGGGGACAATACAATAGCTGCAGAAATTATTGCAGCCGAACATAATATTGATACCTGATTTGAAAGAATACTTTCTCTCCACCGGCAGATCTTCCACGATCTTGTCCGTATCCTTCCAGATATCAATGACCATTCCCTCATTTTCAAACAGGGAGCATAACAGCTCTGCGAATTTGAAAATATTATGAGTTCCGAAGATCAGATCCACGAAGCAGTAACTGTTTTTAATCTTCTCGATCACGGTGGGTTCCTGCATCATACAGCCGCACAGTGCGATCTTCATATGAGGATTTTTCCTTTTATAGCCGTTTAATACTCCCAGTCTTCCATAGACACGCTGGTTGGCGTTATCTCTCACCGTACAGGTATTATAGATCACAAAGTCCGCATTCTCATCTTCAATGATCTCATAGCCGACTTTTTCCAGGATTCCCACCAGTTTTTCCGAATCCCTGGCATTCATCTGACACCCGAAAGTAGTCACACAGCAGGTAGGCCTTCTGCCCAGTTCTTCTCCAAGCTTTGCCACATGACCGGAGGCTTTCTCCATAAAATAATACTGTCTGTCGGTTTCGTTCATTTGTGTTACATTTGTCATATAAAAAATATTGCCTTTCTAAATATCTGTATCTATTATCTGTCTGCGTATTTTGCTGCAATGGCGATCAATAGTCCGGTCGTTTTTTCCATGGATTGTACACAGGCATACTCATATCTGCCGTGATAATTTTCTCCGCCGGTGCACAGGTTCGGACAGGGCAGTCCCATGAAGGACAGTCTGGCGCCATCGGTACCGCCGCGGATGGGAGATACTTTGGGCTCGATTCCCAGCTCTCCATGGCAGCTTTCGCATTGTCGATCAGGTGCATATGCTGCTCCATGATCTCCCGCATGTTATAGTAAGAATCTTTCATATCCACTATAGCGGTGCCTTCCCCATACTTCCGGTTCAGGAAATCCGCACAGGACAAAAACAGCTCTTTTTTCTGTTCAAACAGCTGTCTGTTATGATCACGGATAATATAGTCCGCAGTAACTTCCTCCACATTGCCGCTTATAGCATCCAGATGGAAGAAGCCCTCATAGCCTTCGGTATACATTGGATTCTGCTCTACCGGCAGCAGCTTCTGGAACTCCTGCGCGATCAGAATGGCATTTTTCATTTTGCCTTTGGCGGAACCGGGATGCACACTTCTGCCATATACATGAAGCTTTGCCCCGGCGGCATTAAAATTCTCATATTCCAGTTCGCCCAGTGCACCACCGTCTACGGTATACGCATAATCTGCACCAAACAGTTTCACATCAAAATGATCCGCTCCGGCACCGACTTCCTCATCCGGGGTGAAACCAATGCGGATCTTGCCGTGCTTTTTCTCAGAATGATTTAACAAGTCTTCCGCCATGGTCATGATCTCAGCAACACCTGCTTTGTCATCTGCGCCAAGCAGCGTTGTTCCGTCTGTCACGATCAGATCTTTTCCCACATAATTTAACAGCTCCGGGAAATCCGCTGTCTTCATAACGATGTTCTCTGCTGCATTCAGTACGATATCTTTTCCGTCATAATGCTCTACGATCCGGGGCTTCACATTGGTATCCGTCACCGCAGGCGATGTATCCATATGGGCGATAAATCCAAGTACCGGTGCATTCTCGTAGCCTGCGGATGCAGGAACGGTAGCATAGACATAGCAGTGCTCCTTATCATAAGTGATCTCTGTGGCGCCCATAGCTTCCAGTTCACTGACAAGCAGACCTGCCAGGTCATGCTGCTTCATGGTGCTGGGGGTCGTGGTGCTCTCTTCACTGGACTGGGTATCGATCTTCACATATCGCAAAAAATTCTCTATCGTCTTAGTCATAATCTCACTCCTAACGTTTCAACACAAATACAACTTATCCGGGCATGTTCTTCTCTCAAATTCGAATAGCCATATTTTATTTATCATATCATGGTGGCCGCATCGCTTCAATATTTAATTTTATTTAAAAGGTAATTTCGGTGTGATCGTTCAGAGCTTATAGGTTCTTATTTCCCGGCAGATTCCCTGCGACAGCATCACTACTGCCAGTAGATTCGGCACCGCCATCAGACCGTTACAGATATCCGAGAAATCCCATACCGCTTCCAGCGAACAGACCGCCCCAAAAAAGGCAAACATTCCATAGCACAGACGATACCACCCTGTCCGGCGACTATTTCCAGCCAGATATTCAAAGGCTTTCTCTCCCTGATATTCCCAGGCAATAATTGTAGCAAACGCAAACAATGCGATAGATAGTGCAAGCATCCATTCCCCCGCCCTGCCAAATGTGGCGGAAAATACAGCGATCATAAGCGCTGTTCCGTTCAAAAGCTCCCCCTGCGCATCCCTCTGCCCCAGCATACCGCTGGATGCTATGGCAAGCCCTGTCAGGGAACAGATCACAATGGTATCGATAAAAACTCCCGTCATGCTGATATAGCCTTGCCGCACCGCATCCGGTGTATCTGCACAAGCCGCACTGATTCCGGCTGCTCCGAGTCCCGCTTCGTTGGAAAATACTCCACGGGAGACACCATAGCGCATGGCCTGCCTGCCGGAACATAAGAATCCAATGCTCCCTCCTGCCATAGCTTCCGGGCAGAAAGCACCGCATAAAATCTGCAGAATTCCTGACGGTAGATTATGGAAATGCGTAAAGATCACCATGCCTGTTCCGAAAAGATAAAATACTGCCATACAAGGCACCAGATATTCCGTGACCCTTGCTATTTTGTCGATTCCTCCAAGGATCACCAGAATCGTAAAGATACCAATCACCAGTCCTGTCACTGTCCGGTCGACTCCAAAAGTCACTGCCAGTGCCTCCGCAATAGAATTCCCCTGCGTCATATTCCCCATGCCAAAGGAGGCTAGTACTGCGAATATCGCAAACAGTACCGCAAGGATCCGCCCCATACGTCTATACGGAAATGCATTTTGAAGAACATACATGGGACCACCCACCGGTTTTCCTTTGTGATCTCTTACACGATATCTGACACACAGCGTACTTTCCACCAGTTTGGTCGACAGCCCGATGATCCCGGACAAAAGCATCCAGAACAATGCTCCCGGTCCTCCCAGCACCATGGCAGTAGCCACGCCTACGATATTTCCCGTGCCTATCGTTGCCGCCAGTTCCGTAGTCAGTGCTGAAAAAGAAGAAACCCCTTCCCCATCTGTGCCTTTCCGGCTCTTAGGATGGAACACCAGCCCAAGTGCCGCCAACAGATTTCTCAGAGGAAGAAAGAACAGACTTATCATCAGATAGCAGCCACAGCCTAATAATAAAAAAACAAGCCAGGGTCCCCATACGATCCGGTCTGTCTGCTGTAAAAAGCCTGTTACCTCTGTGATCATAAAAAGTCTGTCTCCCTGACTTATTTTTCTAAACTATATTCTTTATTTTTCTATTTTATACATTGATATCACTGTCCGGCTGCTTTTCCGGATTCCTGTATTTCCGGAATGTATTTACTGGATATCCGGCAGAAAACCCGGGATCTTTTCTGCGATCTCACGAATCCCGAACAAATATCCGATGCCTTTCTCCAGTTGTCCTTCGGAAGCATTGAGCAGTGTTGCGGTCAGATGCAGCTTATGCTCTCCGTATTCCAGATCACACGTATACTCACCGTTGTCGTTTTCCATGGTCGTCTGGGACTTCGCTTCTGTTTCAGCCTCTATTTCAGCTTCTTTATCCCACATGATCTGTGCATTGGTATCATAAGGCATCTCTCCTTCGATTTCAATATAGGTCCCGGAATTATAATCATGCAGATAAGACTGCATATAATCAGTGATAAAATAATAAGGGGCATCTGCACCGATATCATCCCAGGTGACAGGTTCTGTCTCATCTTCCAGCACAACCTTCATGGCATAGAGTGTTCCGGTCTCAGAATCCACGACACACTCTATACTGACTCCCGTAACCTCCTCTTCCTTCATGCGCATACAGATGTCATAGGCCATGATCGCGACTCCATCCGACAGCTTTTCATCATACAAAATATATCGTTTGATGGAAATGTTATCTGTATCCATATTTTTGAAAAAATAATCCTCCGGGATCACTCCCATGTCCTGAAAAGTGTAATTCCATTCCGTATTTAAAATATATTCATCGATCAGACCATATATTTCACCATCTGTTGCAGCTTCATAATCTTGTTCAGAGATACCGTCTGCCAGATTTTGAAGTCTGCGCATGGTGTCTGTCTCATACTCTTCCTTCCAGACGGTATAATCCGTTCCTGTATTTGATATGCTGACTGACCTGGTCAGCCTGCTCTTATCCTGCAATTGTAGCAACCCTTCCGGTCCTGCGAATGCAAATACGATCAGCACGAGCAGTCCACCCATACATAGTAGGAAATTGCGCCGGTTCTTATTCTCCTGTTTTTTCATCTTCCGCCTTTTGCTCCCCTGTTGCTTTTATTTTTTACCACCTGCATTTCTCCGGGAAAA
>OHEH01000840.1_pt1 | contig 11144 bp, 10 predicted proteins | sample 1567221 | NCBI WGS metagenome assembly OHEH01 (sample SAMEA3879586, study PRJEB24766) | human gut metagenome | biome: human-associated habitat; feature: feces | place: USA | collected 1985/1987
GGCGAGCCGGTCAGAATAACGTCCCCCGGGGTCAACAGACAGAAGGTACTGATGTAGGCAATCAGCTCGGGGACGTGGTGGATCATGCTGGAGGTATTGTCGTTCTGCACTTCCATCCCGTTAAGCCGGGTTTTGATATCCAGCGCATTCGGATCGGCGATTTCATCCCGCGTCACCAGCCAGGGGCCGAAGCCGCCGGTCGACGGCCAGTTTTTCCCGGCGGTAAACCAGGCGTGCTGCCAGTCGCGGGCGGAGCCGTCCATATAGCAGCTGTAGCCAGAGACATGTTCCAGTGCCCGTCCGACGGGAATATTGCGCCCGCGTTTGCCAATTACCAGCGCCAGCTCGCCTTCATAATCAAACTCGTGGCTGGCGGCTGGTTTAATGATCTCGCCCAGATGCCCGCACTGGGAATCGGGGAAACGGATAAACAGCGTCGGATCGGGATCCTGTTCATTAAACTCCAGCCGTTTTGCCTGATAGTTCATCCCGACGCAGAGGATCTTCTGCGGGTCGGGGATCAGCGGCAAAAACGCGATCTCATCGAGGGTATAATCGACTGGCATATGTGCCAGCATTTCTGCCGGGATATTGTCCATTGCCGCCAGAAAAGATTTCAGCGATGGATATTGCAGAAAATGCCGGGTTAAATCGACAACGCCATCCTCCCGCAGCAAACCATAGCTGGGTATGTTGCTTACGCAAAAACTGAGTAATTTCATTAATAACTCTTTGGTTACTCTTCAGAAAACTGAGGGCCGACCGGAAAGTGGACTAAAAAGCCTGTGGTGATGAGCAGTTCACTCAGCCCGCAGAACCCGGCGCCCCGGAGGGCGGCTTCATCATCAAGGGAGACGAGTACGCGGCCCCCTTTTTCACCCAGCACGCCGCCCTGCCAGAGAACCCTTTGCGCCTGATCCTGCAACCAGGATGACTCACTCTTCCAGGCCAGGATATGTAGCAGAGTTTGACGGAGGGCAACATCGTCGCTATGCCCGTCGCGACGCAGGCGTGACCAGACCGGCAGCGTCACGCTACGCATGGTATCAATGAGATCGGGCAGATCCGCCGTCAGGCCGGGTGCATGACGAAAGCGTCGCAGCACGTCGTCGCAGAGCGGGTTCTGCGCCAGAGGCTGCTGTTGGGCAAGGCGTAGCCTGGCGGCAGCGTAGACCGGCTCTGTGAGTATCGTCGCCCTTCGGGTCGTGTCGCTGGCTGGCAGCCTGAGGATTTTCAGACCGGAGGCCAGTTTACAGACCTGCTGCAACGACTGATGAAGGTAGCCGGCCAGCATCGTTCTGTTAATCCGGACGGCAGTATGTTCAGCTATTATTGTTTCAGACATCTCTGTCTCCTTATGAGAAATCTCCGCGGCCGGCTTGCCAGTCGCGGGAACAGGCTGGCTTACATCGCCAGCACGTACTTGAGCATCACCCCGGCGGCGATCGCCGAGCCGATCACCCCCGCCACGTTCGGGCCCATGGCGTGCATCAGCAGGAAGTTCTGCCCGTCCGCTTCCAGACCCACCTTGTTCGACACCCGCGCTGCCATCGGCACCGCCGACACCCCCGCGGAGCCGATCAGCGGGTTGATTTTGTGCCGGCTGAACACGTTCATCAGCTTCGCCATCAGCACCCCGGCGGCGGTCCCCACGCAGAAGGCGATCACCCCCAGCACCAGGATCCCCAGCGTCTGCGGCTGCAGGAACTTGTCCGCCACCAGCTTGGCCCCCACCGACAGCCCGAGGAAGATGGTCACGATGTTGATCAGCGCGTTCTGCACCGTATCGCTCAGCCGCTCCACCACCCCGCTCTCGCGCATCAGGTTGCCGAAGCAGAACATACCCAGCAGCGGCGCGGCGTCCGGCAGCAGGAGCGCCACCAGCAGCAACAGCACCGCCGGGAAGAGGATCTTCTCCCGCTTACTCACCGTGCGCAGCTGCACCATGCGGATCTTCCGCTCCTTATCCGTGGTCAGCGCCTTCATGATCGGCGGCTGGATCAGCGGCACCAGCGCCATATAGGAGTACGCCGCCACCGCGATGGCCCCCAGCAGCTCCGGCGCCAGCTTGCCCGACAGGTAAATCGCCGTCGGGCCGTCGGCGCCGCCGATGATGCCGATGGCCGCCGCCTGCGGCAGGGTGAAGCTGATGATGCCGAAGTAGTTCAGCGTCAGCGCCCCGAGCACGGTGGCGAAGATCCCGAACTGCGCCGCCGCCCCCAGCAGCAGGGTGCGCGGGTTAGCCAGCAGCGGGCCGAAATCGGTCATCGCTCCGACGCCCATAAAGATGACCAGCGGCGCGATGCCCGAGCCAATCGCCACCTTATAGAAGATGGCCAGCACCCCGGCGGAGTAGCCCATGTCCACCGCGAGGCTCTCCATCTGCCCCTGCACCGACGGCAGGGCCAGGGCCAGCGCCGCCTTAATGGCGTGGACGTCCGGCGCGCAGTGGAGCTTCGCGGCAATCACCGCCAGCTGCGCCGGGTCGTGGTGAGCCAGCAGGCTCTCCAGGGCGGTGAGCGCCAGCCCGGCCTCCGGAATATTGGAGAGCAGGCCGCCGAAGCCAATCGGCAGCAGCAGTAACGGCTCGAACTTCTTCGCGATGGCCAGCCAGAGCAGCAGCAGGCTGACCAGCAGCATCGCGGCCTGGCCGGCGCCGAGGTGCATCAGCCCCATGCCCTGGATCAGGGCGTTCAGACTTTCCATTTCCGTTCCTTTTCCTTACGCCAGAGTCATCAGGGTGTCGCCGACCGCCACCGCGTCGCCGGCTTTCACCGCGATACCGCGCACGGTCCCGGCCTGCGCGGCGCGGATTTCGGTTTCCATCTTCATGGCTTCCAGAATCAGCAGCACCTCGCCTGCGGCCACCGTCTGGCCTTCGCTGGCCAGCACCTTCCAGATAGTGCCCGCCAGCGGGGCGGTCACCGGGGTACCGGCGCCGGCCGGGGCGGCAGCGGCGGGTGCAGAGGCAGGAGCAGGAGCAGGAGCCGGAGCAGCCGCCGTCAGCTGGCTGACGTCACCGCCGTCGCTGACTTTGACCACAAAGGCTTTGCCTTCCACCTCCACGGTGTAGACGCCGGAGGCGGCAGGTTTTTCTGCTTTTGCCACTGGCTGCGCGGCTTCCGCCTGCGGTACCGGCTCAAAGGCCGCCGGGTTGTGGCGGTTTTCGAGGAACTTCAGGCCGGGCTGCGGGAACAGCGCCACGGTGAGCACGTCGTCGATGGCGTTTTCGGCAAGGGTGATGCCCTTCTCCTGCGCCAGGCGTTTGACGTCGGCTTCCAGCGCGGCCAGCTCCGGCTTCAGCAGGTCGGCCGGGCGGCAGGTCACCGGGTCGGCGCCGTCGAGCACCCGCGCCTGCAGGGCGGCGTTCACCGGGGCCGGGGTGCGGCCGTACTCGCCCTTCAGGATACCAGCGGTCTCCTTCGCGATGGTTTTGTAGCGCTCGCCGGTCAGGACGTTGAGCACCGCCTGGGTGCCGACAATCTGCGAGGTCGGGGTCACCAGCGGGATGAAGCCGAGGTCCTCGCGCACGCGGGGGATTTCCGCCAGCACTTCATCCAGACGGTGGGCGGCGCTCTGCTGCTTCAGCTGGCCTTCGAGATTGGTGAGCATCCCGCCCGGCACCTGGGCGACGAGGATACGGCTGTCGGTGCCCTTCAGCTGGCCTTCGAAGGCGTGGTATTTTTTGCGCACCTCGCGGAAGTACGCGGCGATGCTCTCCAGCTTGTGGATATCCAGCCCGGTGTCGTACGGCGTGCCGGCGAGGGTGGCGACCAGCGCCTCGGTGGCCGGGTGGCCATAGGTGGCGCTCATCGAGGAGATGGCGGTATCGACGCCGTCGACGCCGGCTTCAATGGCCTTCAGCAGCGCCATCTCCGCCATCCCGGTGGTGGCGTGGCAGTGCAGGTGCAGGGTGACGTCATAGCGTTTTTTGATTTCGCTGACCAGCTCAAAGGCGGCATGCGGGGTGAGGATGCCGGACATGTCCTTGATGGCGACGGAGTCAACGCCGGTCTCCAGCAGCTGTTCGGTGAGGTCGAGCCAGGTCTGCAGGGTGTGGGCCGGGCTGGTGGTGTACGAAAGCGTACCCTGGGCGTGGGCGCCGTGCCGGCGGACCGCCTGCAGGGCGGCCTGCATGTTGCGCGGGTCGTTCATGGCATCGAAGACGCGGAAGACGTCCATGCCGTTTTTGACGGCGCGCTCCACGAAGCGCTCCACCACGTCGTCGGCGTAGTGGCGGTAGCCGAGCAGGTTCTGGCCGCGGAGCAGCATCTGCAGCGGGGTCTTCGGCATCGCCTTTTTCAGCTCGCGCAGGCGGACCCACGGGTCCTCGCCGAGAAAGCGGATGCAGGCGTCAAAGGTGGCGCCGCCCCAGCACTCCAGCGAGCGGTAGCCGACGTCGTCCAGCTGAGCGGCAACGGGCAGCATATCGTCGAGACGCAGACGGGTGGCGAACAGGGACTGGTGGGCGTCGCGCAGGACGACATCGGTAATGGCAACGGTCATGAATTCCTCCGTGAATTAAGGGTGAAGACGGCGATGGTGGTGAATGGCGGCGACAATCGCCGGCTTCAGGCGGGCGAAATCGTCGGCGGGCGCGACGGCGGCCGGCGCCGGTTTGGGGGCGGCAGGCGGCTCAGGAAACAGGCGGTTGACGGCGAGGGACATTCCCCGGATGGCGAAAATGAGCAGCAGCAGGAACACCAGCACAAAGCCCATGCCGAGACACATCAGGGTGAAGCCTTCGCCTAACAGGACGGCATTGTCAGTCATTGTCTTTCCTCTTGGTGAAAGTGTGAAAGAAACCAGGTCAGCATAAGCAAATCGGCGCTGCCGCCGGGGCTGAGGTTGCGGGTAATACAGTGATCATCGAATTGCTGTAATCGCGTGAGATTTTCGGGTGAGTGGATGCCGCCGTCGTTAAGCAACTGCTGCGCCTGACGTTGTAGCCAGCGCAGCCCGTTGATACCGCCGCGCGAGGCGACACAGGTATCGTCGTTGCGCGACATAATGAGCAGCAGGGTATTGAGCAACGCCAGTTCCTCGCTCAGACCTTCGCGTCGCAGCTGGCGATAGCGTGGCAGGGCGTGGTCGATAACCAGCGGGTATCCCGCCTGCGCTTCGCCACGCGCGCCGGTCAGGCCGGCGCTAATAAACAGCCGCTGTCCGGCAGTAAGCGGCATCCGGCCGCGAAGTTCCACCAGCTCGCGTTCGACGATACCGTGGCAAAATGTAGACACGGTGGCGGCCAGCGCGTTGGGGGTGAGCGGTTGCCCCAAAGCCTCGTGGCGCCCCAGCGCGGCGCAAAACAGCCCGAGCGTAAAGATGGCGCCTTTATGCGTGTTGACGCCTCCCGTTGCCTGCAACATTTCCGTTTCGCAGCGCAGCCCGATGGGTTTCAGGCGAGCCAGAACGCAGTCAGGATCGCACACCGCGCTGGCGGCTCCCTCTTCAAAAAACAGCGGGAAAATGAGGGCAATTTCGCTGGCGCTACGCAGAAAATCAGGTAACGCCATATCCTTGTGAGCGCCGGTATTTCTGCCGTCAACCAGACCAGGTTTCGGCGTCAACCGAGCTTCCGTTTGCATTGCCCTGCAGGCCAGCCTGGCGTAATAGCGGCTGCGATATGCCTGTGGCAGCTTTTCCTGACGCGCGACTGGCGCACCCCAGGATTCGGTAGGCACCGGGCGCATCATTCATCACGAACCTGATAAACGACATCGATAACCGAACCGTCCCGATAGCGCACGATGGCAACAGGCTTGTCGGTAAAGGCGATCGGCTGCGGCTCGTCCGTCAGCTGGCGCGCGCGGTCGCACAGCCATTCAATGGTGACGGTTTTCAGCCCTGCGGCCTCAAGGCGCTGCGCCAGTTCTGGCCGCGCCGGGTTGACCGCGACGCCGTGGTCGGTCACCAGGACATCCACGCTGGAGCCGGGGGTGATGCGGGTCAGGACCTTACCGACAACAGTCGGAATGCGTCCGCGCACCAGCGGGGCGACGATAATCGACAGCGCGGAGCCGAACGCAGTGTCGCAGTGTCCGCCCGATGCGCCACGTAGTACACCATCGGAACCGGTCAGTACGTTGACGTTAAAGTCGGTGTCGATCTCCAGCGCGCTCAGTACAACGACGTCCAGTTTATTAACAGACGCTCCTTTGGAGCTGAAGTTAGCGTACTCGTTAGCACTGATTTCGATATGGTTTGGATTACGCGCCAGCGAACGGGCGGCGACGCTATCAAATCCCTGAACATCGAGCAGTCGCCGGATGTAGCCTTCTTCGTGCAGACCAACGATGGTGGCAGTAATGCCGCCGAGCGCAAAATCGGCGCGGATATTCTTGCGGCGCATCTTCTCGCCGAGAAAACGAGTCACTGCCAGTGCCGCGCCGCCGGTACCTGTTTGTAAGGAAAAACCTTCACGAAAATATCCTGATGCCTCAATCACCAGCGCTGCGTTCTGTGCAATTTGCAGCTCGCGCGGATTGGTGGTCATGCGGGTTGCATCGGCGCCAATTTTTTCTGCGTCTCCTACACATTCCACCAGGACTACCAGGTCTACCTGATCCTGCCTGATGCTGGCTGGGTGGTGCGGGTAGGGGAGGATATCTTCTGTCAGCAGAATCACCTGATTCGCGTACTGTGCATCAACCATCGCATAGCCCAGGGAGCCGCAGGTGGCACTGCCGGTATAGCCATTGGCGTTTCCCATGTCGTCGCAGGACGGGACGCCGAGGAAAGCGACATCGATATTCAGCTCGCCGCTCTTCACCAGGTGGGCGCGACCACCGTGGGAATGAATCTGCACCGGGTGCGCCATCAGCCCGCGGGAAATTTCCTCCGCCAGCGGGCCGCGCAGCCCTGAGGTATATATCCGGTTGACCACGCCGTTGCGGATATGATCGACCAGCGGCGCATGGCAGGCGCTGAGCGAACTGGAGGCTAAAGTGAGATTTTTAAAACCCATTGTCGCCAGCTGATCCATCACCAGATTCAGCGTCAAGTCTCCGCCGCGAAAAGCGTGATGAAAGGAGATGGTCATGCCGTCGCGCAGGCCGCTGCGGCGTATGGCCTCTGTCAGTGATGCGCAGGTTTTCGCACGTCGCTGCTGGCGTTGGGTCTGTTTATCGGTATCGGCAAATGGCGTCAGTTCACCGATGATGCGGGATAAATCTTGAGTATGATTCATGGCGGTTTACTCCTCACGGACGCCGGAAAGTTCAGCGCGGGACAGCACCAGGTGGGCGCGAGCGATAATCGGGCTGTCGATCATCTTGCCGTTGAGAGAAACGACGCCCAGACCTTCTTGTTCAGCCGCTTCAGCCGCTTCAACCACGCGCTTAGCGTGATCGACATCTTTTTGTGTCGGAGCGTAGAGGTTATGCAGCAGCGTAATCTGGCGTGGGTTAACCAGTGATTTACCGTCAAAGCCGAGCTGTTTAATATGCGCGGCTTCGCGCAGGAAGCCTTCTTCATTGTTGGCGTCGCTGTAGACGGTATCAAATGCCTGAATACCCGCCGCGCGTGCCGCTTGCAGGATGGTGCAGCGGGCAAAAAGCAACTCGATACCGTCGGCCGAGCGTTCGGTACGGATATCACGCACGTAATCTTCCGCGCCCAGCGCAATGCCGATTAAGCGTGGAGACGCCAGAGCGATAGCCGGAGCCTGCAGAATACCTTTTGCCGATTCAATGGCGGCCAGCATACCGGTGCTGCCAGGCTTACGCCCGCAGTCGCGTTCAATGCGGGCGATCTCTTTTTCCATCGCAATGACATCATCTGCGGTATCGGTTTTTGGTAGACGGACTATATCGACCCCGGCGCGCACGACGGCTTCCAGGTCATCAATACCCCACTGCGAGTCCAGGGCATTAACGCGAACGATGGTTTCGACATCGCGATAAAGCGGGTGCTGTAAGGCGTGGTAGACCAGGTGGCGAGCAGCATCTTTTTCGCGCACGGCCACGGCGTCTTCAAGGTCGAACATCAGCGCATCGGCAGGATAAATAAAGGCGTTGCTCAGCATGGCGGCATTCGCGCCGGGGACGAAAAGCATGCTGCGGCGCAGGCGGTTTTTACGTTTTGGCGTCATTATTTTTCTCCCCAGCACAGCGTTAGCGCGCCCGCGCGCATCAGAGCGGTTTCCAGTCGTGCGCGCAGCACGCAGTCCAGCGCACCTTTGTCATCAACGATGATGGAGACGCCGCGAATCGCGTGTTGTTGCAGTACCGCAATCAGCGTGGCGCGGATGGCGTCGCCAAACTGTTTTTGTACCGAACTGGTGATTTCAATTTCCGGCGGTAGCTCGGGAGCCAGCGGTTCGATGCGGATTAATGCATCGCTGGACTCCAGAGTCCCGGCCACGGCGGGGACAATCTGTTTCATAATGCTCCTGTAGGGGTTTGGGTCATGTTCGCCAGGACAGTTTTCTGGTGGCGCTTCAGATAACGGAGAGTGGTGTCAGGTACCAGAGGGGCTACCTCTGTAAAGCGATTTTGCTGCAGCAGGCGGCGTACCCTTGAAGCGGAAACGGGTGTGCCGTGCCACTGCAAACGTGAAATTTCCACAAGCTCCACCGGCGCGAAAGGGAGCTCCGGTGTACTCAGCCAGTGGCGCATATCCAGGTTATAGCGTGCGGTAATCGGGCAGAAGGGTTCATTCCCGACAACGCGGTGTGTGATACCCAGCACCGGGGCGATATATTGACGGAAAAGTGTAATATCGATTTGTGTGTAGCAGCGTTCTACAAGCTCTTGTTCTTTCAGAAAATAGGCCGGGAAAGTCGCGCGCGAGATCATATATTGCGAGCCGGGATGTACCGTCAGCCTCGCAATACCTTGCGTCGCTTCGCGAACCAACGCGAGCCGATCCGCAAACGGAAACTGGGCGGCATCTTCGTTGACCAGAAACAGATGCAGCCAGTCAAAATGGCTCGAGGCATAGCGAATAAGATGCAGATGACCGTTGGTAAACGGATTGGCGTTCATCACGATGGCGGCAATACGCTTGCCTGGTTTACGCCATTGCGCCAGCTGTTGCAAATAACGAGTCAGACGCGAACCGCTATTTTCCATTAACACCATACAGCCAGGAATAGAAACCAGTGTGGTGAATCCGCAATGGTGAAATAGATTTTCGTTATGGCTGCGGGTGTAAACGAATAATGTACTGTTGCCGCTTTCCATCGCGAGATTAATCAGTTCGGTGACCAGTTTGAGCAATACCCCCTGACCGCGAAGCTGCGGGGAAATAGCAACGCATTTAATAATGTCGCCACTGATCCCACCGCAGGCAACCATTTCACCGTGTTGATGAAGAACAACAAAATCAGTAATGTGAGGGTCGATATCCAGATTGTTAGCCTGAAGGAAACGAGCTATTTCGATTATTTTTGCCGTATTTTTGCTGGTCACTCTGCTTATCATCGTGGTGGCATCCATTATCGACCCTCCTCTATCTTAATTAAAAAAAACATCAACATGATGGCGACGCTGAATAGTGCGAAGTACACGCGCATCGGCACGGTTTTAAACAGCAGAGTAGGACACTCTGCCGAGGCAAGAAGTGGCTAAGTTTCTGGATATTAAACGCAGCCGACCGGCGATGGTGCGCCAACATACTTGCCTGGCAGGTGATGACAAACTGATCCTGTGGGGCGAAACCTGGTATCGTGAAGAATATGAATTCCAGTACAGCACCTATCGGGATAAATAATGTTCTGACTTGCCACGCAGGGTGCCATAATGAGGTTCACAAGGCCAATGCAATTAATAAGTGTATTAATAAGCGAATTGCATTAATAACGGCTTGAGATTCAACACAGGCAATAACCCGCCCGGGCCATAAATGAGCACTTATGATCGGAGCGGGGGGCATTTAACTGTGGGTTTGAAAAATCACTTCAGCGACTTTCTGAACATAGCTATCAAGACGATCGAATTGCAGATAATGATAAATGTGCTTATCTATCTTTTCTGTGAGGGCAAAATACTCTTCCGGCTGTGGAAGTTTACCGAGCCGTGCGGTGACCGCCGCCAGCTCCGCCGAGGCCAGATAGACGTTGGCTCCGGCTCCGAGACGGTTGGGGAAGTTGCGCGTGGAGGTGGAAACCACCGTCGCGCCATCCGCTACTCGCGCCTGATTCCCCATACACAGCGAACAGCCGGGGATTTCGATACGCGCCCCGCGCTGGCCGAAGACGCTGAACCAGCCCTCATCTTTTAGCTTGTTGGCGTCCATCTTCGTGGGCGGCGTGATCCACAGACGTACCGGAAGCTGGCCTTTGTGGGCGCTGAACACTTCGCCGACTGCGCGAAAGTGGCCAATATTGGTCATGCAGGAACCGATAAACACCTCATCTATAGAATGGCCCGCGACGGCGGATAGCGGTCTGACATCATCCGGGTCGTTCGGCGCGCACAGCAGCGGCTCATGGATATCGTTAAGATCGATATCAATGGTGGCGGCGTATTCCGCGTCGGCATCGGCTGCCAGCAACTGCGGGTCGTCAAGCCAGTTTTCCATCGCCAGAATACGGCGCTCCAGCGTCTCGCGATCGCCATAGCCTTCGGCGATCAGCCACTTCAGCAGCACAATATTGCCTTTGATACTGTCGATAATCGGCATGCTGTTGAGCTTTATGGTGCATCCTGCCGCCGAGCGCTCGGCGGTGGCGGCGGTGAGTTCGAACGCCTGCTCAACGGCGAGGTCTTCCAGACCTTCGATCTCCAGGATGCGCCCAGAGAAGATGTTTTTCTTGTCCTTCTTCTCGACGGTCAGCAGACCTTGCTTGCTGGCGTAGTACGGAATGGCGTGGACCAGATCGCGCAGGGTGATGCCCGGCTGCATTTTGCCTTTGAAGCGCACCAGAACGGATTCCGGCATATCCAGCGGCATGACGCCGGTGGCGGCGGCAAAAGCCACCAGACCGGAACCTGCCGGCAGGGATAAGCCTATCGGGAAGCGGGTATGGGAGTCGCCGCCAGTACCGACGGTATCCGGTAATACCATACGGTTGAGCCATGAATGGATCACACCATCGCCGGGACGTAGCGACACGCCGCCGCGTTCGCGCATAAAGTCCGCCAGGGTCTGGTGTGTCTGGACATCCACCTGCTTTGGATAGGCGGCGGTGTGGCAGAAAG
>OHEH01000848.1_pt1 | contig 11063 bp, 5 predicted proteins | sample 1567221 | NCBI WGS metagenome assembly OHEH01 (sample SAMEA3879586, study PRJEB24766) | human gut metagenome | biome: human-associated habitat; feature: feces | place: USA | collected 1985/1987
GGTGTTACCCTGGGCTGTAAGATAAAAGCCTTACAGGCTTAGGAAATGCACGCTGCTAAATTATCATTGATGTAGTGACGTTGCACTTACTTTTTCTCCCATCGCTGTTGTGCATCGGGCAGTTCGTCCCATTCCTTATTTACATAGTCTTTACTGCTGTCCACTACAATCAGGATATGATCGTTTCCGCTGCTGTAGCCGCTATCGTGCTGGAAATTGTGTATTCCATTGTCAAACTCACCGATATATTCCAGTTTGCCGTCTTTGGTGGTATACCACCAGGCATTCTTTCTGGCACCGCTGATTTTGCTGAAATCTACTTTCATCGGGCGTCCGGTGTAGTTGTACACCATCAGATAATCTTTGCCGCGTGTGGCGATGGCACGGTCGTAGCGTTCTCCGTTTGTGCCGGCAATGATGGACTGGTCGGGTACACGTTCGAAGAAGGGGAAAGTTAGCATCAGGTTTTTGAGATACTTCATTTGGTTAAAGCCCGGATTGTTCAGGGCATCGTACCAAGGTTCCTTTGCACCGTATGCACCGCCAACACCGGGTTTGAGGAACTGCATGATGGAATTATTACCGTAGGTATGTCCGAAGGAACCGGCAAATACCGACCAGTAGGCATAACGGCGCACATCGTAATCTTTCCAGCGCAGCTCATTCTCATCGTGCAGACCGTGAGGAATTTCCTCGTAGATAGGTTCACCGTCGATGACGGGTTTCATGGGGTTTGTGGCCATACTGCGTTCTACGAAGCGCCAGTTATCTTCTTCGGTATTCTCTTCAATCGGATAATCACCGTCACCGAAACGTTGTCCGTAGCGGCGATGCCCGCTTTGGAACATGTTGAAGTCCAGCCAGGGAGCGGCATTGAACCACGTTGAGGAAGTGGTGCGGCCGCGTGGGTGGAAGGTCATCAGGTGGTTCTTGTCTATTGCTTTGATGGAGGTGGCGAGAGCTTCCCATTCGGCGGTTTTTACGTCGCCACGAATATCACCTCCGATGAACCAGATGATATTCGGCTCGTCTTTGTAGCGCTCGGCGAGGAATTTGCCGTAAGCCTTGGCTTGGTCTACGGTCATTTCGCCACGGCTGACGGGGCTTCCCCAGATGCAGACCATGCCGATATAGATGCCTTTACGGGCAGCGGTGCGGATGATGTAGTCCATATGGTCCCAATAGCCGTAGACGCCCGGGCGGTTGATGTTCTTGAAGTTGTAGCCGTCGGTCATGGAATATTGTCCGTAGGCGTTTATGGAGGGGACATTGTTCAGAGTCTGAACTTGAATGACGTTATATCCCCGTTGTTTGCACTGTTCCAGATAATACTCGGCTTCATCGCGGTTCAGGCGCTGGGGCAGTAGCCATCCGGTTTCGCCCAGCCAGAAGAAGGGAGTGCCGTTTTCATGTTTCAGATAGCGGCCTTCTTCGGAGACCATTAGTTTGCCATTGTTCCAGGGGATATACGTTTTCTGTGTTTTCTTCTGTGCAGAGGCGGGCATTGCCACAGTCAGCAAAAGTAGAAGAAAAGGGATTAGTTTGAATGTTTTCATTACGATTTGAGCTATTATTGGGTTATTGTTATTTGGGTGATGTTAGTTAAATGATAATTTAGCGGGCGGATGCCCGCTAAAAATTGACAATTGACAATTAACAATTAGGCTGCGCTATATTGTGCTTAAACAATCGTTCCGAATGGTAATTGTCAATTGTTAATTGTCAATTTTTAGCGGCAAAGCCGCTAAATTATCATTTTGCTCTTTCTTTCATTCGTTCATATTCTATTGCCGCCAATATGAACGCCCCTACGGATTTGGGATCATTCTCTATCACGGGTTCGCCAATGTAATACTCGAACGAGCCGTCACGATACTTTCCGGAGTTCCCGCCCAGTCCGGCTACGGCGCAGCAATTGGTCAGGGTGTAAGTGTCGTCCTCTTCAAGGCGGGTGAACTCACGGGTCATGCCGTCGAATGCTTTCTGCACGGGGGCGATGTATTCATTTCCGATATATCCCCGGTTGATGGCTTTGGCAAGTGTGTACACGAACAGGGCGGTGGCTGATGATTCCAGATAATTACCCTTGCGTGCTCCCTGGTCGGTCACTTGATACCAGGTTCCGGACTGCGGGTCCTGATACTTCATCATTGCCTGTGCCAGACCTTGCAGAATTTGTACGACGCTGTCACGTCCTGCGGTTTCCTGTGGTAAGTAATCCAGTACGTCTACTATGGCGGCTCCATACCATCCGATGCTGCGACTCCAGAAATTCGGTGAACAACCTGTTTCCCGGTTTGCCCATTTCTGTTCGCGGCTCTCGTCCCAGCCGTGGTAGTAGAGTCCGGTTGCAGGGTCGTGGGTCTTGCGGGCTATAAGTAGAATTTGTTTCACAGCTTCGTCCTGCAGGGCCGGCTCCCCGAAAGTGGCGCCATATTGCGCCAGATAAGGAGAGGCCATGAAGATGCCGTCCAGCCACATCTGGTGCGGATACCTCAGCTTGTGCCAAAAACCGCCTTCGCTTGTGCGGGGTTGCTCCCTCATTTGTTTGCGCAAGGTGTCCATGGCTATTTTATAGCGTTCATCTCCCGTCCGGGCATAGAAGTCGAAGAGAATCTTTCCAGCATTGATGTTGTCGATATTGAAGGAAAGGTACTTCATGGTCAGGATGCGTCCGTCGGCGTCAATCAGGCTGTCGGCATAGATTTTGGCGTAGTCGTAGTAGGTGCTGTCGCCCGTATGCTTCCATTCTTCGAGCATGGACTTTACTACCAGGCCGTGGGTATATCCCCAGCGGGGTGTCCGAGCCTTTTCAATCATCCAGGGTTCGGGGAAACGCTTCATTTCGGAGCGTGCCATGCGCTCGCTCCATTTCTCGGTCTTTGGTTTTTGGGTGGCTGTGCAGGCCATGAAACAGGCAATTCCGCACACCGTCAGTAGTTTCAGTGAGATACGATTCATATGAGTTCAGTATTTAGTTTCCAATCAATGTATATTCTTGTCCTGCCTGGGTGGGCAGATCGTATAAATAAGTCTTTGCTATTTCCACTTTGTTCAACTTGGCTTCGGGGCTGATTAACGGCCGGGCAATGACGGGAACTGCATAAAGCGGGTTGGGATTCTCACCTTTGGCACGTTTCAGACCTTTGCCTGTCAACGGACTCGCTGAGCGAAGGCGGCAATTGCCTCCTTTATGAGATTTTACCACCAGACGCTCCACTTTCCCGTTTTTCCAACTGAGATCCAGTTCGAAGCCGCCGCGGGCGATGATGCCGCGGACTGTGCCCTCCCGCCAGAGCATGGGTAATGCGGGCAGAAGGTAGATGAAGCCGTCGTGGCTCTGCATCAGCATCTCGATGATGCCTGCGGTACAGCCGAAGTTTCCGTCGATCTGGAAGGGCGGATGTGCATCGAACAGGTTGGGGTAGGTGCCTCCTTTCTTCTTCTCGTTCCGGACGAGGGTCAGCTGGTCTGTAATCAGTTTGTAGGCATGGTCGCCGTCGAGCAGGCGTGCCCACAGGCAGACTTTCCATCCCATGCTCCAGCCGGTGGACGGGTCGCCGCGGTGGATGAGTGAGGTGCGGGCAGCGTCGAATAGCTCCGGGTTGCGGTAGGGGGATATCTGGTTGCTGGGAAACAGTCCGTATAGATGGGAGACGTGGCGGTGTACATCCTTCGGGTCATCCCAGTCGTGCATCCATTCCTGTAGCTGACCCCAACGGCCCACTTGCATGGGAGGCATTTCGGAGAGGCGGCGGGAGAGCCGTGCGGCAAACTCACGGTCTGTAGCCGAGACTCCTGTTCCCGACATCCCTGTCCCCGTCGTCTCCGTTCCCAATATCTCCGTGGCGGAGATGATGGCCGTCCAAAGGTCGAATATCAATTGGTTGTCGAGGGTGCATCCGGCAGCTGTGGTAGACTTGCCGTTGCTGCCCGAATGCACGTTCTCGGGTGAGTTGCTGGGACAGACCACCAGCCAGTTGTGCGCAGGTTCTTTCACCATGATTTCGTCGAAGAAGCGTCCGGACTCTCTCAGGATGGGATAGACGGAGCGCAGGAATCCGGTGTCTCCGGTGTAGAGGTAACGTTCCCAAAGATGCCGGCAGAGCCATGCGCCGCCGCCGGGCCATAAGCCTGACGGGGCTTTGTCCACTGCACCCGTGATGCGCCATATATCGGTGTTGTGATGCAGCACCCAGCCATTGGCTCCATACATGATGCGGGCGGTTTCGCGGCCTGTTTCGCTGACTTCGCGTATCAGACGGAACAGGGGTTCGTTCAGTTCGCTCAGATTGGTGACTTCCGAGGGCCAATAGTTCATTTCGAGGTTGATGTTGCAGGTATATTTGCTGTCCCAGGAGGGGAAGAGCTTGTCGTTCCAGATTCCCTGAAGATTGGCGGGTTGCCCGCCGGGTTGGGATGAACAGATCAGGAGGTAACGTCCGAACTGGAAGTAGGTGGCCACCAGATGCGCGTCATTGGTCTGCTTGAAGTTCTCCACGCGCTTGTCGGTGGTCACGTGTTCGTAGCGGTTGTCTCCTAAATCGAGAGAGGCGCGTGTCAGGTATCGGCGATAGAAGTCCGTATGGCTCTTCCGGGCTTCGGCGAATGAATGTGCCGTTGCTGTTGCCAGATAATCTTTGGCACGTTCGGAGGGATTGCCTGTGATGTCCTGATAGTTATTGAAGTTGGTGGCGATGGAGACGTAGACGGTGGCTTCGTCGGCTCCTTCCACGGAAAGCACACCGTCGGCACACGACATCCGGCCGCCGGTGTTCCGGGCGGTCAGTCTTCCTTGAAACTCCACCTTGCCTTTCAGACCTTCGTGCAGGGAAGATACGCCGGAAAGTGTTACGCAGGGGAGGAGGGGGGAGGTGTTTCCGATGTTGGCGGCTTCGGGAGTGATGCCGGTAGCTTCGGGAGTGATACCCGCAGCTTCGGAAGTGATGACGACATCCTGATGGGGGGAGGTGAGTTGGGCATTGAAAGTAATCCGTCCCGGACGGTTGGCGGTGAGGCGTACCATGACTACCTGGTCGGTGAATGAAGTGATGGTTTCGCGCCGATACTGCACTCCGTCCACTTCATAGCGGACGAGTGTACGGGCGGAATCGAGGCTCAACTCCCGGTAATAGTTTGTGTAGCGGGTGTGTCCGGGAAACGCGATCCGCAGGTCGCCGAAGCTTTGATAGGGCATTCCCGAATTGGTCTTTGCCATTACCTTCTCGGTGGCGAGCGTCTGTGCTTCCAGATATTTACCCGCAAATACCAGGTCGCGTACCCGGGGAATGTATTCCAGTGCATTGGGGTTGGCGTTGTTGTTGGGACGTCCCGCCCAGATAGTTTCTTCGTTCAGTTGTATCTGCTCCGTGGCGGGCGTGCCGTATACCATGGCTCCCAAACGTCCGTTGCCTAAAGGGAGGGCTTCCGTCCAGACTTGTGCGGGGCGGTCGTACCAGAGTTTGTATTCCTGTGCGGAGGTATGTGGGGCTTGTGCCCGGAGGCACCCCGCAGATAGCAGGACAAGCAGGCAGTTGATGAATCTCTTTCTGTTCATTGTCTTTTTATAGTTATTATAAGATGTTGCTTTATACTTTATAGTAAGAAGACGGATGAAGGAGAATTTTGTACCCAGTGGGGGAGCAACTCACAATGGTGCGGAAAGGAAGCAGATGATAAACAAAACTATCTTAATTCTCCTCCTCCCGGGAGGGGGGAATTGAGATAGTCCGCCTAATTTATTGAGATACTCAGTAAATCATCGCTTGGCTCATCACCAGATAGAAAGGACAGAAGGTTCATTTTGAGAGTAGGCCAACCATTCCCTTACCACTATAAGGATTTGGCTGGCCTACTCATTCCGGACAGAGTTTTCTTCCGACGGATTTATCCCAGAGGATTTTCGTCCACGCCTCCGCCCGAACCGCCCGAATCGCCTGAACCGGAGCCTGAGCCGCCGCCCGTGGTGATGCCTTTGGCCACCTTGTAGTCGGTGAGTGAGGCGTAGCTGACGCCATCTTCAAGCACACCGCCGTTCTGGAACTTAAGATTCTGGATTACCCCTTCGCGCAGCGTCTTGCTGGGGGTGAAAATGATGCGCGGCTCCTTAATCATGCTGCCGGCATTGAATTGGGTGATGTCCTCCACGCCTTCGCTTTTGAAGCTGATGCGCAGCGTACCCAGGTCGCCCACTTTTACGATGTGTCCCTGCAGGAGCTGCTGCATGGCGTATTTTCCTAACAAGTCGAGTGAAGCCTCCATTTCGATGGGGGCGGTAGTGGTGTTCTCGGTAGCGGCGCGCGTCATCGTCTTGACGTCCTGCGAATCGTTACCGATGGCCACGGCATACCATTTCTTCTTGGCTGACTTGTCCTGCGGATTATTTTTCTGAATCAACTTATACTTGTACATAGTACTTCGGTTTTAAGTTCGATTGTGTGATATCGTTACTGCATAATATTGTCAGGTGTCGGCGTCTTTCGGCGGGTGGCAGATGGCATTTTCGAGAGTCCGTACGAGACGGAAAAGTCCGGCGGCAAGTCGGCGGTCAAGACATACGGATGTCACCGGTGATGACAAGCGCATGTCATGGGGTGTGACATGCCGGATGTCATGGGTGGTGACAAGCGCATGTCATGAGGGGTGACAAGCGCATGTCATGACCGACCCCCTACGTACCCCCTCTACAGGTACTTCCCGACGGGGTATGCAGGTAGGTCTTGCATGCAGAAAGGCTCCGGCGCTGACAGAGGGTTCTGTCTTTCACCGGAGCCTTTCTTTCACATTCCCTTGCCGTTTCATCCGCCTTAAAAGTGGGTGGCGGATGGCTTGGCAATGGTGTGGCAAATGTAAGTCTTTATTTCTGTACTGCCAAGGGATATGGGAAATAATTTCTTCGAAGCGGAAAGATTGCAGTCCCTGCCGGTTTATTCTCTTTTATCATCATATACATACCCGTTGGCGGATTGGGTAAAAAGGAAGAATCCTATCACCCTTTCACTTCCTCATTGAGTACAAAACACGGGCTGTTCCGTCTCCTCTTAGAATATAGTATATACGAACAATAAACCGACCCCCTATTCATGAGACAGATTAAACTGATACTTCTCTTAGCTTCCGCCTCCGTCACGGGAGCACTCGCACAGAGCAACGGACTGACGGACATGAGCCGGAGCCGCTACGCCCGGATGGTGAACACCGGCATCGACGCCGTGCACTGGACGGATGGCTTCTGGGCAGAACGTTTCGACGTGTTCAGCCACACCTCCCTGCAAAGCATGTGGAACACCTGGAACACACCCGACGTCTCCCACGGATTCCGCAACTTCGAGATTGCCGCCGGCATCAGCCAGGGCGAACACTGGGGGCCGCCCTTCCACGACGGCGACATGTATAAATGGATGGAAGGCGTAGCCTCAGTCTATGCCGTCAACAAAGACCCCGAACTGGACAAACTGATGGACCGTTTCATAGCCTGCGTCGTAAAAGCCCAGCGGGCGGACGGATATATCCATACCCCGGTCATCATCGGCGAACTGAACAAAGGCATCGACACCCATGCCCTGCCGGAAGAGACGCACGGGCAAACAGTCATCGGAACCAAGGTGGGTGCCGAAGATGAGAAAGGAGCCTTTGCCAACCGGCTGAACTTTGAAACCTACAACCTGGGACATCTGATGATGGCCGCTATCGTCCACCGCCGTGCCACCGGGAAGACCACCCTTTTTGAGGCAGCCGTCCGTGCCACCGATTTCCTTTGTCATTTCTATGAGACCGCTTCCGCCGAATTGGCCCGTAACGCCATCTGCCCTTCCCATTATATGGGCGTAGTCGAGATGTACCGCGCCACGGGGAATCCGCGTTACCTGGAACTGTCGAAGAATCTGATAGATATCCGGGGAATGGTGGAAAACGGTACGGATGATAATCAGGACCGCATTCCTTTCCGTGAACAATACCGGGCGATGGGGCATGCGGTGCGTGCCAATTACCTGTATGCCGGGGTGGCGGATGTGTATGCCGAAACCGGTGAAGAGCAGTTGATGAAGAATCTGACCCATATCTGGAACGACATCGTCACCCGGAAGATGTACGTGACCGGGGCTTGCGGTGCCCTTTATGACGGGACTTCGCCCGACGGCACCTGCTATGAGCCGGATAGTATTCAGAAGGTACACCAAAGCTATGGCCGCCCTTATCAATTGCCCAATAGCACAGCCCATAATGAAACCTGCGCCAACATCGGCAATATGCTTTTCAACTGGCGCATGCTGGAGGTGACGGGAGATGCCAGGTATGCGGAGATAGTGGAGACATGTCTTTATAACAGCGTTCTGAGTGGTATCAGTCTGGACGGTAAGAAGTACTTCTATACGAATCCGCTCCGCATCAGTGCCGGCCTGCCTTATACACTTCGCTGGCCGAAGGAACGGACGGAGTATATCAGTTGCTTCTGTTGCCCGCCCAATACGCTGCGTACACTCTGCCAGGCGCAGAACTATGCTTATACACTGGGTGCCGAAGGCATTTATTGCAACTTGTATGGCGCGAATGTATTGACTACAAACTGGAGAGATAAAGGGGAAATTGCTTTGACGCAGAAGACCGCTTATCCCTGGGAGGGCAATGTACGTGTAGAGTTCGACCGGGTGCCCCGCAAGGCCGGTGCGTTCTCCCTTTTCCTCCGCGTGCCGGAGTGGTGCGGGAAGGCCACGCTCACCGTAAATGGAGAGCCGGTTCCGGTTGCCGCAAAAGCAAATACGTATGCGGAAGTAAAACGTACCTGGAAGAAGGGGGATGTGGTAGAGTGGGTGATGGATATGCCTGTCCGCCTGCTTGAGGCTCATCCGCTGGCGGAGGAAATACGCAATCAGGTAGTGGTGAAGCGCGGGCCGCTGGTATATTGCCTGGAGAGTGCGGATATGGCAGGCGGCGAAAGCATTGACAATGTACTGATCCCCGCCGATATCAGACTCGTTCCAAAGAAAGTGACGGTTGCGGGCAGTCCGGTTGTCGCCCTTGAAGGCAAAGCCCGTCTGATTGCATCTGATTCTTGGGAAGGGGTACTTTACCGGCCCGTCGGTTCCACCACGAAGACGGTGGATATCCGCTTGATTCCTTATTATGCCTGGGGGAATAGGGGGAAAGGGGAGATGACCGTTTGGATGCCGCTGGGGAGGCCGCTCCTCACCCTTGCGGGGCATGCAGGCGACATCTGGGTTTCCCCACGTGGAAATGACCGGAACGATGGCACCCGCCAATCTCCGAAGGCAACACTGGCCTCCGCCCTGCGTCAGGCACGCGAATGGCGCCGGACAGGAGATAATCGTGTGCAGGGAGGCATCACAGTATATATGGAGGGTGGTGTCTATTCCCTCTATGAACCGGTATTCGTTCGTCCTGAAGATAGCGGGACGCGGGAATCGCCCACCGTTATTCGTTCCGTTCCGGGCGAGGATGCCGTATTAAGTGGCGGTGTGCCTATCAGGAACTGGAAGAGACAAGGAAAACTATGGGTGGCGGATGTACCGATGTTCAATGGCCGTCCGCTGGATTTCCGCCAACTGTGGGTGGACGGGCGGAAGGCTACGCGTGCCCGTGATGTGGAGGACTTTGAGAGGATGCATCGCATTTGCAGTGTCGACGAGAAGACCGAGACTCTTTATGTGCCTGCCGCCGCTGTTCGTCAGATTACGGATGGGAAAGGAGCGTTAAAGTCAAGATACGCCGAAATGGTGCTTCACCAGATGTGGTGTGTGGCTAATCTCCGGATTCGTTCAGTGCAGGTTTTGGGAGATAGTGCGGCAGTCCGTTTCCATCAGCCCGAGAGTCGTATACAGTTTGAACATCCCTGGCCGCGCCCCATGGTGACGACCGACGGGCACAATTCAGCTTTCTATCTGACCAATACACGCGAACTGCTGGATGTTCCGGGAGAGTGGTATCATGATATAGATACCCGTAAACTTTATTATTATCCGCGTGAGGGAGAAGATATGCGATCGGCGGAAGCGGTTGTGCCCGCCATTGAGACATTGGTGCAAATTGAAGGTACCTTGGATCGCCCGGTTACTGATTTTCGTTTCGAGCAGGTCACTTTCTCCCATACCACCTGGATGCGTCCTTCTGCGAAAGGGCACGTCCCCCTTCAGGCCGGCATGTATCTGACGGACGGGTATCGCATCACCCCGAAGATGAAACGGGATTACAGGAATCATCCGTTGGATAACCAGGGCTGGCTGGGACGTCCTGCGTCGGCAGTCCGGGTGGCTGCTGCCGGGGCGATAGACTTTGAACGCTGCCGTTTCGAGCATCTGGGCTCCACGGGGTTGGATTATGAAGAAGCGGTGCATGGGGGAATGGTCCGTGGCTGCCTTTTCCGTGATATTGCGGGGAATGGCTTATTGGTCGGGAGTTTCTCCCCGGCTGCCCATGAGACGCATGTTCCGTACGATCCTGCCGATCGCCGCGAAGTGTGTACGCATCAACGAATCGAGAACTGTTATTTTACGGAGACGGGTAACGAAGACTGGGGTTGCCTCGCCATTGCCGCGGGATATGTAAGCGACATCCATATCGTGCACAATGAAATATGCGAAGTGCCCTACAGCGGCATCAGCCTCGGCTGGGGATGGACGCAGACTGTGAATTGCATGAAGAACAATCAGGTTCATGCCAATCTGATCCATCACTATGCGAAGCATATGTACGATGTGGCAGGAATTTATACGTTAAGCTCCCAGCCCAAGACATACGTGACGGAGAATTGTGTGCATAGCATTTATAAGCCGGGTTATGTGCACGACCCCAACCACTGGTTCTATCTCTATACCGATGAAGGCTCGTCTTTCATCACCGTCCGCAACAACTGGACGGAAGGGGAGAAGTATCTGCAAAATGCGAATGGCCCCGGAAATGTGTGGGAGAATAACGGGCCGGGAGTGGATGCGGCAATCCGTGAGCGGGCAGGGCTGGAAGAGGAATATAGAGACTTGAAGAATGAATGATGATTTACCAGCGTAGCGCTGGATCAAGGTTTCCTTTCGGCATACTCATTGACGTGA
>OHEH01000850.1_pt1 | contig 11048 bp, 9 predicted proteins | sample 1567221 | NCBI WGS metagenome assembly OHEH01 (sample SAMEA3879586, study PRJEB24766) | human gut metagenome | biome: human-associated habitat; feature: feces | place: USA | collected 1985/1987
TCAGGATGAGATCGTTTGTCCACTTGATCTGCGAGTGCGTCCCCGCCACGCGGTCGACCGCGCGGCTCATCGCAACGGCGATGAGACCCGTGAGCGGCATCAGCTGCGACGGCGCAAGCTTCGGACGCAGCAAGATTGACAGGTAAACGCCCTTGCCCGCCGCGCTCTGAAAGCTGCGGCCGCGGCGGCCGCGGCCGCTCGTCTGCTCCGCCGCGACGGCGACGGTACCGTCCGGCGCGCCGTCGAGCGCGATGCGCTTTAAGTAGGCGTTTGTCGAGTCGATGGAATCAAAGCAGTCGATGCGCTTGCCGACGGTTTCGACGGGTCTCAAGTAACTGCGCACGGTCTGCTCGGTCAGCGTGTCGGGCAGCGACTTGAGGCAGTAGCCGCGTCCCGTGACGGCGTCGATCTCGTACCCCTGCGCGCGCAGGGCAGAAATGCTCTTCCAGATGGCCGCGCGCGTGATGCCGAGCTCGGCGCTGACGGCCTCGCCGGAGACGAAGTGTCCCTTTTCCCGCAGCAGCAGCGCCAAAACAGTCTCTTTTCCCATAGCGTCCTCCGTTACAAAATGTAACCGAAATTGTTACCCTTTTGAGGTTGACAGTCGGCGGCTTATCGCTTACGATTGACATAAAATATCAAGCGCTGCGTTTTTCGCAGCCGCCGTCTTAGGATTGTAGCACGCTTGCCGCCGCATGTAAACCAAAATCTCATGTTTTGGCTTACCCGGCGGTTTCTTGACGAATTCCTGATTTTTCCATTGCCGCGCTCCGCCCCGACGTGTACAATAAGACGCTGACAAATTATGACAGGAGTTTCCCCGTGAGCTTTTCCGACCTTACGTTTCTTTTTTATTTTCTGCCGCTGTTTTTCGCGGTCTATTACATTCTGCCCTTTCGCTTCAAAAATGCTGCGCTCGTGCTGGGCAGCTTTGCTTTCTACTTCATCGGCGCGGGCGCGCGCGACACACTGCTGCTGTCCGGCGTGCTGCTTCTGCACTACGCCCTCGCCCGCGCAATGGCGGGGAAAGAAGTCCGCACGCGAAAAGCACTGCTGATCATCGCGCTGGCGGCGGACCTCTTCTGCCTTGTGTACTTCAAGTACGCTGCATTTATTCTGGAAAATCTGGGCAAACTGACGGGGACGGCGTTCTCCCTTGTCGAGCTTGCGCTGCCGCTCGGCGTCAGCTTCTACCTCTTCCAGAGCGCGGGGTACCTCATCGACGTCTATCGCGGCGAGGAGGCGGAGAAAAACCTCATCGACTACGCCGCTTTCACCATCGCGTTCCCCCAGCTCACGATGGGGCCGATCTTGCGCTGGCGCGAATGGCGCGGCGCACTGAAGGAACGCACGATCACGCGCGAGGACGTATTCTCCGGCTTTGAGCTCTTTGTTGTCGGCCTGTGCTTCAAAGTGCTGCTCGCCGACCAGCTCGCGCCGCTGTGGGCGTCGCTTGAGCGCATCGGTTACGAATATTTGTCGACGCCGCTCGCATGGCTCGGCGCGGTGAGCTACAGTTTGCAGCTCTATTTCGACTTTTCCGGCTATTCGCTCATGGCGATGGGCCTCGGGCAGATGCTCGCGCTGCCTGTGCCGCGCAACTTTGACCTGCCCTACACCGCGCGCTCGGTGAGCGAGTTCTACCGCCGCTGGCACATCACGCTCGGCACATGGTTTCGCGACTATGTCTACATCCCGCTCGGCGGCAGCCGCAACGGCAATGCCCGCACGGTGCTCTCGCTCACGGTCGTGTGGTTTTTCACTGGCCTCTGGCACGGGGCGAGCTGGAATTTTGTCCTCTGGGGTGTGATGCTGCTTGGATTCATCCTGCTCGAAAAGTTCTGCATCGGCAATTTTCTCAAGGAGCATAAAGTGCTCTCGCACGTCTATCTCCTCTTCGTCATCCCGCAGACATGGGTCATTTTCCGCATCACGCGCTTAAAGGACGTCGGCGCGTATTTTTCCCGCCTGTTCCCGCTGTTCGGCGCACACAGCGCCATCTCCGCGCAGGATGTGCTCAAGCTGCTCTCGTCCTACTGGTGGCTGCTGCTGCTCGCCGTCTTCTTCTGTCTGCCGCAGCCGCGCCGCTTTTATGAAAAGCACCGCGGCAGCCTGCTTGTCCAGCTCCCGCTGTTTCTGCTCTTCTGGGTGTGCGTGTACTTCATCGCCACCTCGTCGGGCAACGCCTTCCTCTATTCCCGTTTCTAAGGAGACCTTTCATGTCCTCTCGTCCCTTTTTCCTGCTGCCGCTGTGCTTTGTCAGCGCGCTGGCGCTCAACGCTTACGCCGCGCTCGATCCCACCGGCGTGTATCAGGATTATCTTGAAAAACTGGATGCCGCGACGCCGCCCGTCGCGGCAATGGCCACAGCGGCCGCAGACGGGGTCTACCCGTGGAGCGAGCCCAAAGCGCCCGAACCTCCTCCCGTCTCAGACCCCGCTCCGCTTCCGGACCCGGAACCGGAGCCCGAACCGGAAGAGCCCGACTCCCCTTTCACCACGGTGGACGCGAGCTACTTTGACGACGCGCTGTTCATCGGCGACTCGCACACCGACGGCTTCAAGGACTATGCGGGCCTCAATAACGCCGACTACCTCTGCCACAACGGCCTGACGGTCTGGTCGGCGGTCGAAAAGGCGGAGTTCCCCGGCAAGCAGACGCTTGCGCAGGCGCTCTCCGGCAAGCACTACGGCAAAATTTACCTGATGCTCGGCATCAACGAGCTCGGCACCGGCACGGCGGAGAGCTGGGCCGCACAGTACAAGGTCCTGCTCGACGAAGTGCGCGAGCTCCAGCCTGACGCCATCATCTTTTTGCAGGCCATTTTCCACACGACGCAGGAAAAGTCCGACGCGACGTTCTTTAAGAATTCGACCATCGACGCACGCAACGCCGAGCTCCAAAAGCTCGCCGACAACGAAACGGTCTTCTATATCGACTGCAATCCCGTCTTCGACGACTCTACCGGCGCGCTGACGCCGGAATACTCTGGCGACGGTGTCCACGTCAAGGCCGCGTACTATCCGATGTGGAGAGACTATCTCTTCCAGTTTGGCGTGGTGAAGTAACTTCAAAAAAGCGGTGAAGCCGCTTTCTTGAGAAAGTTTCGCTGCGCCGTGCGCGGCGCAAACTCTGCGAGGCTCTTTACGTAAAAAGGAACCGCTCTTCGAGCGGTTCCTTTTTTGCATTGCTTCGTTTTATTCGTGCTTGACCTTATAGCCGCGGTTCAATCTCATTTCGAGCGCGTCGAGCTCTTCGTAGAGCTCAGGCGGCACCTTGCCGATCTTCTCGTAATATTCGCGCGCGTCCTCGCACTCCTGGAGCCAGAGGTCGCGGTCAACAGAGAGCAGGCGGCGCATGTCGTACATCGACATTTCAAGCCCCTCCATGTCGATATCGTGGGTGTTGGGTTCGTAGCCGAGCGCGGTCTCCGCCGCGCCGATCTCATCGTCGGCGCGCGAGATGATCCATTGTAAAACACGCATATTGTCGCCAAAGCCGGGCCAGGCGAAGTTGCCGTCCTCGTCGGTGCGGAACCAGTTGACGTTGAAGATCTTCGGCGGCTTGGGGATCTTCTTGCCCATGTCGAGCCAGTGCTGCCAGTAGTCGCCCATATGGTAGCCGCAGAACGGCAGCATCGCCATCGGGTCGCGGCGCACGACGCCGACGCGGCCCGTCGCCGCGGCGGTGGTCTCCGACGCCATGATCGAGCCGATAAACACGCCGTGCTGCCAGTTGAAGGACTGGTAAACGAGCGGCGCGGTCTTCGCGCGGCGGCCGCCGAAGACGATGGCGCTGATGGGCACACCCTCGGGATTGTCAAACTCGGGGCTCAGGCAGGGGCAGTTGCGCGCGGGCGCGGTGAAGCGGCTGTTGGGATGCGCGGCCTTTTCGGGGCTCTGCGGCGTCCAGGGACGGCCGCGCCAGTCGATGGCGCGCGCGGGCGGCGTCTTGTTGAGGCCCTCCCACCAGACGGTGTTGTCGCTGAGGTCAAGCGCGACGTTCGTAAAGATCGTGTCCTTGTGCGTGGAAATGAGCGCGTTGGGATTCGACTTCATGGATGTGCCGGGCGCAACACCGAAAAAGCCGTTTTCGGGGTTCACGGCCCAGAGTCTGCCGTCCTTGCCGACGCGCAGCCACGCGATATCGTCGCCCACGCACCACACGCGCCAGCCCCAGCGCTGCAGGCCCTCGGGTGGGATGAGCATGGCGAGGTTCGTCTTGCCGCAGGCGGAGGGAAAGGCGGCGGAGATGTACTTGATCTCGCCGCGCGGGTTCTGGATGCCGAGGATCAGCATGTGCTCGGCCATCCAGCCCTCCTGACGGCCGAGGTTCGAGGCGATGCGCAGCGCGAAGCACTTCTTGCCCTGAAGCACGTTTCCGCCATAGTTCGAGTTCATCGAGATGATCGTATTGTCCTGCGGGAAGTGGACGATGTACTTGTTGTCCTTGTCGAGGTTGCACTGGCAGTGCAGGCCCTTGATAAAGCCCTCATCGTCGCCGAGCGCGTCGCACACGGCCTTGCCGATGCGGGTCATGATGTGCATGTTGAGCACGACGTAAATGGAGTCGGTCAGTTCAAAGCCGTATTTGGCGAACGGAGAGCCGATGATGGACATGGAGTACGGGATGATGTACATGGTGCGGCCCTTATAGGCGCCGTCGGCCAGAGCGTACATTCTTTCGTACATTTCCTTGGGCTCTACCCAGTGGTTCGTGGGGCCCGCGTCCTCTTCCTTTTCACAGCAGATGAACGTGCGGTCCTCCACGCGCGCCACGTCGTCGGGGTCGGTGCGGTGCAGGTAGCATCCCGGGAGCTTGTCCGGGTTGAGCTTGATGAGGATGCCCTCCTTGACGGCCTGCTCGCGCAGCGCGCCGAGCTGTTCCTCTTCCCCCGTGATCCAGACAATCTTGTCCGGCTTGGTGATGGCGGTCATTTCGTCGATCCATGACAAAACGGCCTTGTTGTTCGTCAAATTCGTCATTTGTTCTTTCCCTCGTAGCATGTTCACGGTGTAATGAAAAAGAAAAATTTTGCACCGCGTCTTGTGTGGTGTGCTGTGCCGCTTTAGGGCGGCAGGGAGCTAACCGATGCACAGGAAAAATGGCTGCTATTGAGTTTGGCTCCTTTCTGCCGAAAATTGTAGCAGAATGTCTTATCAATAGCAACCATATGGTTTATCAATTTTTTGAATAGATGCTTCTGTGCTGTCACAGTAATGCGGCGATCTCGGCGGACAGAGCGGCGAATTCACTGAGTCCCAGCCGCTCGCCGCGGATGTTGGCCTCTAAGCCGCAGGACGTGACCGCCTGCGTGACCTGCTCTTTTGTGAGCTGGCTGCCGAACGCCGTCATCAGGCTGTTGACAAGCGTCTTGCGCCGCAGGGCGAACGCGGCGTACACCACGCGGAAGAAGAACTTCTCGTCCTCGACCTCGACCGGAGGCTCCCTGCGCACGACGGCGCGCAGCACGGCGGACGTGACCTTCGGCTGCGGCTCAAAGCACTCGCGCGGCACAGCGAAAAGGTATTCCGGCTCCGTGTAGTATTGCATGAAGACGGAGAACGCGCCGTAGGCGCTCGTGCCCGGCGCGGCGCAGAGGCGCTCGGCGACCTCCTTCTGCACGAGCACCGTGATGCTCTCGAAGCACTTCGGCTCGATGAGTGCGGTGATGGCGGGCGTCGTGATGTTGTAGGGCAGGTTTGCACACACGATGGGCGTGAGGCCTGCGAATTTTTCACGCACAAGCGCAGGGATATCGGTTTTCAAAATATCGGCGGACACGACCTCGAAGTTGTCAAAGCGGGCCATGGTCTCGTCCAGGATCGGCAGCAGCGTCTTGTCAAGCTCCACGGCCACCACCTTGCCCGCGCGCTCGCAGAGCTCGTGGCTCAGTGCGCCGATGCCGGGGCCGATCTCGAGCACGCCGTTCTGCTCGTTTGCGCGCGAGCTCTCGGCGATCTCATAGGGGATGGCGGGGGCGATCAAAAAGTTCTGCCCCATGGACTTGGAAAAATGAAAACCGTGGCGCTTTAAGAGCGCCTCGATGGCAGCTTTGTCATTGCGTTCCATAGCGTGGTTCCTTTCTGCGCGCTGGGCGTAAAAAATTGTAAAATGATTCTACCATATTTTGCGCAAAAGAGTAGTAAAAATTTTTCCCGTGTGATAAAATGCAGAAATCTCAGGAAAAGAGGGAGACTTTCATGGAGCTCACACCGCAAATTCTGATCGTTGTTCTGCCGCTCATCTTTCTTGGCGGCTTTGTCGACTCCGTCGCCGGCGGCGGCGGACTTATCACGCTTCCCGCCTATCTGATGGCCGGTATCCCCGCGCATCTTGCAATGGGGACAAACAAGGTCGTCAACGGCACCGGCACGGCGCTCGCCTCGTTCAAATACTTTCGCGGCGGCAAGGTCCTGCTGCGTCCCGCCATTGTCTCGGGGATCGGCGCGCTGCTCGGCGCGGCCATCGGCACAAAGATCGCTCTGCTCATCAACGAGGACATTCTGAAGATCATGATGCTCGTCGCGCTGCCCTGCGCGGCGATCCTGCTGATGCTCAAAAAGGACTTCGGCAAGGAAAATGACGCACCCGCGCGCGAGTACACGCCGCAGCAGGAGCTGACGCGCGCCGCGCTCATCGGTTTGGGTCTTGGCTGCTATGACGGGCTCATCGGCCCGGGCACGGGCACGTTTATGATCATGGCGTTTACGATGGCACTTTCGATGGACCTCCTCACGGCGTCGGGCTGCGCGAAGATCGCAAACCTCTGCTCCAACGTCGCCTCGGCGGTGCTGTTCATCTTCAGCGGCAAGGTCTGGTGGCTGCTGGCGCTCCCCGCGGCGGCCTGCAATATGCTGGGCGCCTACTGCGGCGCGCGCTACGCCATGAGGGGTGGCAGCAAACGCGTGCGCGGCATGATCTTTGTCGTGCTGGGGCTTCTCTTCATCAAGATGGGCTACGAGCTGCTGTTCTGAAAAGACGAATTCTATATAAAAAAGCGGACAGTCAAGGCTGTCCGCTTTTTTCAGTTCTTCAGGCTGTGCAGCGGCGCGGGAATTCTGCCGCCGCGCGCAATGAACTCCGCGCTCGAATAAGGGTGGACCGCCTGCACCGGTGCCGAGCCGAGAAGTCCGCCGAACTCCACCGTGTCGCCCACCTTACAGCCAGGCGCAGGGATGACGCGCACCGCAGTCGTCTTCGTGTTGATCATGCCGATGGCCGCCTCATCGGCGATGATGGCAGCAATGGTCTCTGCGCTCGTGTCGCCCGGAAGCGCGATCATGTCAAGTCCTACGGAGCACACGCAGGTCATCGCCTCCAGCTTGTCGAGCGTCAGCGCGCCGGACGACGCCGCGGCGATCATGCCCTCGTCCTCGCTGACGGGGATAAATGCGCCGGATAAGCCCTCCCACATGGGACGAGGCCATCACGCCGCCTTTTTTCACCGCGTCGTTGAGCAGGGCGAGCGCGGCGGTCGTACCGTGCGTGCCGCAGACCTCAAGCCCCATTTCCTCCAGAATGCGGGCCACGCTGTCGCCGACGGCGGGTGTGGGCGCAAGGGAAAGATCGACAATGCCAAACGGCGTATCGAGCCTGCGGCTCGCCTCCTGCGCGACGAGCTGACCCATGCGCGTGATGCGGAACGCCGTTTTCTTCACGGTCTCCGCCACCACGTCGAACGGCTGGCCCTTGACGCTTTGCAGCGCGTGATACACAACGCCCGGCCCGGAAACGCCGACGTTGATCACTTTCTCCGGCTCGCCCACGCCGTGGAACGCGCCCGCCATGAAGGGGTTATCCTCTACCGCATTGCAGAAGATCACAAGCTTGGCGCAGCCAAAGCCGCCCTGCTTTTCCGTGAGCGCCGCCGTCTTTTTCACCGTCTGCCCCATCAGGGCGACAGCATCCATGTTGATTCCCGCCTTGGACGAGCCGACGTTGACCGACGAGCACACAAGGTCCGTACAGGCCAGCGCCTCGGGGATCGCAGCGATCAGCTTCCGGTCGGCGTCCGTCATGCCCTTTTGCACAAGCGCCGAAAAACCGCCGATAAAGTTAACACCGACATTTTTGGCCGCGCGGTCAAGCGCCTTGGCAAACGGGACATAGTCTTCCGTCTCCGACGCGGCGGCGACCAGCGCGATGGGTGTGACGGAAACCCGCTTATTGACGATGGGAATGCCGAATTCCCGCTCGATCTCTTCTCCCGTTGCGACCAGGCGCTCTGCATAGCGGCTGATCTTGTCGTAGATCTTTTCACACGCACGCTCTGCGCTTCTGTCCGCGCATGAGAGGAGCGAGATGCCCATCGTGATCGTGCGGATATCCAGATGCTGCTGGTCGATCATACGGATCGTTTCCAGAATATCATTGCGGCTTAGCATGATTCTTTCCCTCCCCGCTCAGATCTTGTGCATTGCGTTGAAGATGTCCTCCCGCTGCATGCTGATCGCAATGTCCATCTCCGTGCCGAGGGCGCTCAGCTTTTCCGTCAGTTCCGTAAAAGAGAGCGAACAATTTTCGAGATCCACCAGCATGACCATGGTGAAATTTTCCTGCAAAATCGTCTGGCTGATATCCAGAACGTTCACGTTCCACTTTGCCAGCAGCGAGCTGACGCCCGCGATAATACCGACCTGATCTTTCCCCAGTACCGTGATAATGGCTTTCATCCTGTGTTCTCCTTTCAGTTTCTGCCGGTAATTGTATCACATCACCGCAATAAAGTAAATGTTCCGGATGCGCAACATACGCATCCGGAACATACATTTATCGTACTATTCGACAAACCGCCCCGCTCAGTCGAAGAAGTAGACCGTCGAGTTCTTCTGGCGGCCGAACTGCTTGCACTCCTGATAGGAATTCATATAGAGGTCGATCGCCGCGCCGCGCACGCCGGTGTCCTCAGCCACAGCGTTGCCGTAGGTGTAGCCCGACGAGCCGACGATGAACATCTCTGTGCCCAGCGGAATGACCTTCTTATCCACCGCGACAGTGCCGACATGGACCGTTGTGCCCGTGGCCGTTCTGGTGCCCACGCCGCCGTAGCCCGCGGTATAGGCCGTGCAGGTGACCTTCATCGAGCCGGAGAAGTGGACGGAATCGCCGGACTTCATCAGAAGATAGCCGCTGCCGTCGCTCTCGGTGACAACGGACTTGACCGTGTCGCCGCTCTGCGCCTTGTCGACGAGCGTGCCGGTGTAGGTGATCTCCGCGACGGAGGTGTCGTTCTTCTCCTCCACCGCCTGGCGGGAGACGAACTGGCCGTCGGCGTACACAACCTCGTAAACGATGTCGCGCGTGCCGTCGATGCCCTGCTGGACGACCTGCGTCTCGCCCTTGGGGATGCGGTACGACGTGGAGGTCAGCGTGGTGTGGGGAGCCGCCTCGGTGGCGGTCTCATAGTAGGTGAAGTCAGAGGCAACGGTGATCTCGACCTCTTCCTCCGTGACGTCGACCAGCACCATCTCAAGCGGGCTGACCGAGATCTGCAAACGGCGCAGCAGCTCGCTGACGCGCTCGCCGTTTCTCGTGGTGGCGTACTCGATATCGTCGCCGTGTGTCACCGTCACCTTTTCACCGGCAGGGAGCGTGACTTCCGCGTCACCGCTCTGCGCGCCGGTGACAATGACGCGCTCCTGCGGGATGTCCGTTGTGCCGTCGAGCACGCTGACCGTATCGCCGTCGGCGATGAGGTACAGCGCGTCCGCGCGCAGCTCGGGCGAACTGTTCAGCAGCATCACAGCCGCGAAGAGCAGAAAGAACATCGCTCTGCGGCAGCGCTGGGCTGTGAACAAATTTTTCAAAAACTTCTGCATGGGATACTCCTTTTTTCGCGGCGTGAGCCGCCGCAGCTTCGCGCAGCTGAGGAAGTGCGCTGCGTCCGGAAAAGATTACAAAATGTAACTTTTCCAAAACTTGCTGGCAGTATACCGCCTGAAAAAGGATTTGTCAAGTTTCCGCCGTTTGTTCGCCAAAAGTTCTGTATTTTATAAAATTTTCGATATTTTTCTTATTTTCATCTTCCGAAAGTTGCGATTTAAGTCATCGAATTCGTGATTTTCTCGATTTATGTAAACCATCGTCACCCCTCTCCGCCGCCTCGCCGCCATCTCGGCGTCGAAGAGGCGGCGCACCTGCCGACGCTCTTTGTCCCGTCCGAGCGGGCAAAAAACTCTTGGGAGCAGGCCGGGTGTGTCCCGCTCCCGCCCCGCAAGGCGGCAAAAACGCGGAAAGCCCTGCAAACACTGGCTTTTTTGCTTCTCCGCCGCACGCTCTATCCCCTCGGACAGCAAAGGAACGCCCCCTGTGCCCTTTCCGGGCGCAGGGGACGAAAAGCCGCCTCAACAGCGTGCCGCGATGCCAAAATATGCAAGTTTGACTTTTTGAAAATTCATTTATTGAAATTCATTTATGTCAACCTGATTTTTTGATTTTTGTTGGCAAAGGTCACAAAAATCGCGCTTCTTTTTCGCTTTTCCCGTCAAATGGGCGATCGCAGAGGAAGTTACATTTTCTCCTCCTTTTCGCCCGTTTCGCCGTGAAAATGAAGGTAGACGGACGCGGCGGCGTCTTTTGGCAGCACACGTTCAAGGGCGAAAATGTCCGCCTCCCGAATCGCCCTGACGCTCTTGAATGTCTTGAGCAGCGCCTGAGCGCGCACCTTGCCGACGCCCGGAATCCCGTCGAGCGCCGAGCGGGTCGAGGACCGCGAATGGCTCTCGTGGTGGAACGTGATGGCAAAGCGGTGCGTCTCCTCCTGGATCTGACCGATCAGGGCGAAGACGTTCGGCGCGGCGTGCAGGTCGATCTCGCGGCCCTGCGCGGTGACGAGCGCGCGCGTGCGGTGGCGGTCGTCCTTGACCATGCCGAAGATCGGCACGTGCACGTGCATCTGCGCGCACACGCGCTCGGCAACGCCCGCGTGCGTGATGCCGCCGTCGATGAGCATGACGTCCGGCAGGGGACTGAATTTCTCGTCCCCGTCCAGATAGCGCTGGATACGGCGCGTGAGCACCTCCTCCATGGACGCGTAGTCGTCCGGG
>OHEH01000852.1_pt1 | contig 11038 bp, 10 predicted proteins | sample 1567221 | NCBI WGS metagenome assembly OHEH01 (sample SAMEA3879586, study PRJEB24766) | human gut metagenome | biome: human-associated habitat; feature: feces | place: USA | collected 1985/1987
TGTCAGCCGTGAGAGCGGCATATATTTGTCAAGGTACTTGATATGGTGCGTTTACGTATTAAATTAGAAATTCTATCATTACTATCTTCCTCTAAACCAATTGTAAGTACAAATTCTATATATGGTGCCCCCAGTGGAGGATTACAAACATCGTAACAATCTAAATATTCTTGTAAATATCTATAATTAAAATCATTTGCCCCAAAAGCATTATTATGATTTATCAAATTATCCAGTGCCGTAATTATTGTTGTTTTACCTGCATTATTTTTTCCTATAATCAACGTTGTATCCGAAGCAACATCTATCTCGTCACAATCATTTTGTACACTATTCTCCTCAAAATTATCGTTAATATCATCATTGTCTTGATTTAAAACAATTTTGGAACTAATAAATTCCACAATATTTTTCTCTGAAGAAAATTTTCTATAATTTGTCAATTTTAGTCTTTTTAAAAACATTCTCTATTCTCCTTTGCCCATTCAATAAAGATATAACCTTCTTGTCATCTACATAATCAGTACTACTGTCTATCATCTTCCGTAAAGAAGTATTCCAATGTATCCACAAACATATTTGCATCAAACAATTCTTTTATCTGTTCCCTGTTCATCCAAGCAACCTGTGCCACTTCATCCGTTGTAGCATTTCCCAAATCGACTTCTCCTTCATATTCAAACAGCCAAACATCCATAATATCATTAAAGATTTTTCCCTCAATGATTTTTCGTGTCTTTGTAAAAAGCACTTGTCCATTTTCCGGCATTAAATCAACGCCAACCTCTTCCTTTGCCTCACGAATTGCTCCCTGTAAACTATCTTCTCCCTTCACAACCGAACCACCTACACATTCCCACATCAAAGGATATGTTGGCCTATTTGCAGAACGCTGCGAAATAAGGTACTCTCCCTTTGAATTACGAATCCATACATGCACCACCAAATGATATCCATCTATCGGTAGTTGCTCTCCTCTTACATGGTCTTTTCCCAGAAGCTCTCTGTTCTCATTATACAAATCCCATATTTCTGCATCCGGCACATACTCCACAATATCCCCAAAATCTGCATGTAAAGTTTTGCAGATTTTGCTAAGAATCGTTAGGCTCACCTCTTCATCACGGCGAAGCTTTGTCATTGTATTAGGAGCAATTTCTGCCTTCTTACGCAAATCCGATTTGCTCATTTCTTTATCCACTAATAATTTCCATAATCTTTTATAAGATACAGCCATGGTAATTTCTCCTTTTTCTTTTCACGCTATCAAACAAACTTATCTAGCATCTCTACAATCTTTTCTCTTTCGCCACTACCATTAGTCATAAATCTCAGTAATGGAATTTCATACAACTCCATAATATGATTTTTCAACAAATCTCTTGAAGCCTGAACAGTATCCTCTTTATGGTATTCATATCCGTCAACCTCAATCGCCAACACAGGCTTTTTACCAATTCTGTTATAAATCAGAAAATCTAAATGTGTTGCTGAATTCATTGCATACTGACATTCCTGCTCATTTAATAGTTCTGGATTCTTAATCAACATATTCAACGGAAAATGACAAACAACATCCAAGCTTGAATACTTGTTAGCGGAGATAATGTCCTCTATCAATGAATACATCAGATTTTCCGAATCATATTCTGATACTTTTTTGTGCTTCTGCAAGTATACCCTTCTTTCCTCAGTATACTGCTTGTAAAGGTAATCAAAAATCGAATAAATCTTGCTTTCAGTAACCTCAAAATTATTATACTGAATATAATCAATCAAATCTGTTATATTGCGCTCTTTTGATTGCTCATTTCCAGTTACAACCAGCATCAATTTCTTTTTCGCTCTTGATACAGCAACATTGATTAAATACGGATCATCTGCAAAATCAGATATCTCATCATCCACAGTAGATATAATAATATTTCCTTTTTCCTTACCCTGGAACTTATGCACCGTAGCCGCATCAATATCTGTAATCTCCTTGCTTAAAGCTTCTACCTGATTTTTGTACGGTGCAATAATTCCGGTTTCTTCCGGATTTGAAACATATTTTGGTATAATCTCACTTTTAATAACATCTATCTGGCGCTGACTATAATGGTTACGCTCATGATTTCCCTCCACTGTTTTTACTACCGATAAAACATCATCTTCACCCTTATCCGTTGTCATAATAATCAATTCACCACGATAGAATTTCTGGTTACAGAAATTTATTATTTTAGGGTGACACCTATAATGTTCTCGCAACAATGTTTGTGTTACGTTTGGCATAACATCCAAAATGGATTGCAGAAAACTGTTTGTATACTGATATCCTTCACTCACATTAAAACTGTCAAATATAGCTTTTGCTTTGGCCTTTATATCATCTGTAACAACATTAGGAAGTTGCTTGGTATCACCCACAATAACAACATTCCTTGCACATGACAATGCCAACGCACCAGTTGCAATATCTACCTGTGACGCTTCATCCATGATAAGGTAATCATACACCACATCTGAATTCAGGCTGTTTCTTGATGAAAATGTTGTACTTAATATAACCGGATACTCAACCAGTACATCATATGGTTCCTTCCACAGATTATCTTCACTAAAAGTTTTCCTACTACTGTTACCTTCATATTTCCTTGCCAGTTTGTCTTTTAGGACAATCATTGACTGTTTGCATAAATCCTCAAGCAAATTCTTATTAACACTATTTAAATACTTTTCAATATCTGCAATTTTCGCAGACAACTCCGCCTGCTTCGCACAATAATACATTGCCTGAAAGGTTGTAATTATCTTTGAAATATCCTGCTTATAAATGCTCCAATCGGTTACTCCATATTTAAATAAGGCTTTTATCTTAAACCAAAATCCTATTGCCGTTTTTTCTTCTGAAATCAACTGGCAATCCTGCCACAATACCATCCATTGCTTTGAAGATAGCTTTTTCTTGAACTTAATACTATCTGTATGAACATCTGATTCTTTAACATATTGATTGAAATATTCCTGTTCAGTAACCAACTGTGAAAGTTCCTGCCTTAAACACGCCAGTTTTTCCTGCTTATCAAAAACACTTTTTAACTGACTGGATTGCTCTGCTATTCCCTTCTGCAAAACACCTGGATCTTCTTGCGTTTTCCATGACGAAAAATCTGGATAAGCGGCGTTCTGATGCTCAACAAATAATTTCTTATTTTTAGAACTTCCTAATGTTGCAGCAACAAAACCCAAATTGTACTTGGGTGAAGATAATTTTTCATATACGTTTTCCGTTGCCGAATTATTATTGGATACTATCTGTACCGTTTTCCCTTGCATTAATATATTGGCAATAATATTCAATATTGTTTGTGTCTTCCCTGTTCCTGGAGGTCCCTGTATAACACTAATCTGATTCTCCATGGCATTTTTTACAGCCTTATACTGACTGTTATTGCATCCAAATGGAAAAATTGGATTGTATTCGCGTCCTGTTCTTTTTCCTTGCAATGATGATGGATTCAAATACTTTGCTAAAGCTACATCACTACCCACAAAAGAAATCTTGTCAAATCTCTTAGACAATAATTTTTCACCAGTTTCTTCATTCCTAATATTACTCAGACCGGCAATTTGCTTTATATATTCAAATACATTTGATGACTGACTCTGAGTAAGACATGATTCCACAATATTTAACTCACTGCGATGATAATCTCTTTCACTCCCATTGCCAAAACAAATATGACAATAAGACTCATATCTGCTTCTAAACACATATATTGCATTAACATCAAAGAACTCTCGTCCTTCTCTGCTAATCCGATACATGTTAGGATTCAAAACCTCCGGATCAGTCAACTTTTCCACATTCAAATATGCATACGAGTATGTTTTTCCATTATTGAATTTTACATCCCATTTTTGGTTATTTCTATTGTAACCACATGACATTATTTCGGATGTCTTTATTTCACCCTTGATAATGACCATATAATATCGTGTATTCATCTATTCCTCACTACTTCTTATCCGCACGCTGATTGCCCTTGAATTTCTTCTCCACATAGCAATGTTCATGTTTGCCAACCAGCTTATCGCCCATATCCACCTTCAATTCTCCTGCAACAATATGTGCTATTCTCTTTGCCAAGTTACTTTTGATTTCATCGTTTCGTCCCGGCCATAGTTTTACAATCACATGTGGCATATTTTCTCCCTCGCACTCTAATGAAATCTACCATTATCAACCTTATCCATTTCTTCGACTACCTGAATATAATAATCCAGCAACTCATATATCCAATCTTTCAATTCTGTAAATTGGTAACCTAATTCCTTCGCCTTATCCGTACAAATACTATATTCCGGTTCCCCATTGTATGGTGCATCATCGCCAGAATTATCAATTATCGCTCTTGCTCCCGTCTTTTCTTCAACATATTCGATAATTTCCTTTATAGAAATCGTACCATCCGAAGCACCATTAATTGCTCCTTTAACATCTTTATCCACCAAAAATGCAAGGAATTTTCCTGCTTCGTCGGAGCGAATATAACTCATCTGACAATCAACATTGTCAATATTCATTGGAATGGATTTCATAGTATGTTCTACATAGAACAACAGCCTTTTTGTATAATCATCCTTTCCAATGGCAAATGGATATCTAACGGCAATCCAATTCTTTTCTGGATACTGCTGCCATAACGCACACTCTGCCTGACGCTTTATTTGCTCATAAGGGAATGCTTTTCTATCACACCATATCAGTTCATTTTCAATTCCATCAAAATCTGCCTCAACGGTATTGATATGTTTCGGGTTATACACAGATGTGCTTGACATATAAATATACTTATCACAATCTATAACATCCATCACATACTTAATATCATTTGAGCAATATGCAATTTTATCAATTACTACATCGTAATGAGTACCGCTTAATGCCTCTCGTACACTTTCTTCCTTAGTCCTTTCCAGAAATATCCTTTTAACCTTATCCCCAAATGAATCTGATGCCTTCCCACGTGTTGCAATTGTTACATCATAACCTGCGGTTAAAAGCTCATTAACCATATGTATACCAAAAAATCGTGTTCCACCAATAACTAGAATATTCACTGTTGTGTCTCCCTTGTTTCTATATTTCACCACTTTCAAACGCCTTTTTCACCTGTTCCAAATCGGAATACTTGCCCTTTATTATCTGCAATATTTCTTCATCCGGTTGCCACAAATCCGGAACCATGATTGGCTTACATCCCGCTCTGTAAGCCGATAGTAATCCGTTTTTTGAATCTTCAAGAGCTATACACTCTTCAGGATTTTCATTTAACATTTCACAGGCTTTTATGTAAATGTCCGGCGCTGGCTTAGATTTCTCAACCATGTCTCCACAAATAATTGCGGAAAAGCAATCTATAATTCCGGCATCATTTAGATGTTTTTCCACTTCCCAACGCGGTGATGAAGAAGCAACTGCCAACTTGGCATTTGCATTTTTCAAATACTCCAACAAGACATACAATCCTTGCTTTACAGGCACTTTATTATTTTCATAATAGTTTTTCAGAAATTCTTTTGTGTATTTACGCAATTCTTCCTGATTATACCGATCACCAAACTCTTCGTTCCAAATCTCATAAGAGGCAACAATGCTCATACCTAAAGTTTTATAGACCATATATCCGGCTTTTCCAATTCCAATCTTTTCACCGGCATAATCCCAAGCCTTTATAAACACTTTCTCTGTATCAAACATCAGTCCATCCATATCAAAAATAACATTCATTTTCTTTACCTTCTTTTAAAGTTCCATCAACCCGTTTTCGTCAAAGTAATAAATATTCTCTTTCTTATATCCATACTTTGAATCTGGAAATGCTATGTGCGGTTCAAATGTAAAATACTTTACATCGCCAAGCTTGGTCATATTACCTTTTTCAATGTAAACTCTATCACCTTTGGTTTTTACAATGGAATGTCCCAGGTTGCCCATAAAATCAAGATTAACAAATCCATTTTCCACTATGAACTCATTCATATGATAGTACAATTTCTCAAAGGTTGTTTCCTTCGTAGCAAAACGTAACAATTCTGCATGTAATTTCTCTTCCATCTGGAGACCGCTTTTCCATTCCGGATTTTCAATCAGCCCTATATCCTCTACAACCATGCCGTTTTCTACAATAATAGTTCTCGCATAGTCTCCCCAGATATTCCCCACCTGTGGACTTAAATCAATGGTTATTATATCGTTGTTTCCTATAACTCTATCCGAAGTTACATACTGCTTACCAGATACAGAAACAGTTGTTTCATCTCCTGCAAATACAAATGCACCAACATCCCAATACCAGAACGAATCTGCACCCAACTCTAACAGTTTTTCCTCAGATAACTCTCGAATCTCAAGTAAATTCATTTCCGGCTTGATAGTATTCTTTATGTATTCTATAGTCTGTTTTGCTGACAACTGTATCTGGCTATAAGACTGCTTTTCTATCTGCATATATTTTTCAATCAATTTAGGCTGAATCAACGGATATGTCCAATTCTCAGGCAACTCATCCATTAATATAACCTTTTCCATTTCGCTATGTAATTCTTTAGCAAATTCAGTTATCTCCGCAAAATAAAGCATTCCAAATGATTCCTCACCTGTATCATTTACTCTCGTCTTACCAGTTACTGAATATACACAGATTGGCTTTATCTCATATTTTACTGCTCCTGTTTCTTCCTGGAGCTCCCTTTTAGCGGTTTCGAGAATATTTTCGCCTGTTTCTCGATGCCCTCCCGGCACTTCATAGGTATCTCTTTCTTTATGCTTACAGAATACCCACTTGCCGTTGCTCTGTGAGATTATTACTGCAAACTTCAATAGTTCATCATTAACTGTATCATAAAATTTTACTTCCATCACATTTTCCCTTCCCATTCTATCATAAACTCATTAAGAAATTCCTGCATTACAGCCTGTCTGTGTTCTGCCAGTTTCTTTCCCTCAGTCGTATTCATCATGTCTTTCAACAAGAGCAACTTTTCATAGAAATGGTTAATGCTTGTAGAGTTTTTATTTTTCTGATACTCATCTTTGTTCATTTTTATTTTAGGTTTTATTTCCGGATCATAAATCTTTCTTCCCCTACTACCACCATATGCAAATGTTCTGGCAATTCCAATAGCTCCTATGGCATCCAGCCTGTCTGCATCCTGCACACATTTTCCTTCTATGGTATCAGGTACGACGGAATCAGTTCCTGCAAATGAAACCTCATCTATAATTTTACATACAACCTTTATTATTTCCTCATCTACCTTATTTGCCATCATAAAATCAACTGCATTTTTCTTGGTAGCATAAGTGTCCGGAGAAAGCTTAATATCGTCCACATCATGTAACAGAGCCGCCAACTGCACTGTTTTAACATCTGCATTTTCCTGTTTTGCGATTTTAGTAGCCAGTTTATATACTCGTATTGTATGATAATAGTCATGACCACTACTGTCTCCCGAAAATATACTTTTTATAAATCTCTTTTCATTATCTGTCATCTTTTCTCCTAATCAACCTAGCAAAACAATATATTGATTTACGAAAGTCATTACTCTCCCCACAAATAGAGCCAAACTAGAGCCATTTGATAAAATAAATGCCGGAAACCCGCATAAATACAGGCTTTCGGCATTTTAGTCCGTTATTCAAACTCAATCGTTCCGGGCGGCTTACTGGTAATATCATACATTACCCGATTCACATGGCTCACCTCATTGATGATCCTGCTGGTCACCTTCTGTAATACTTCATAAGGGATCTGTGCGCTCTCTGCGGTCATGAAGTCGATGGTCTTCACGGCTCTCAGTGCGATGGCGTAATCATAGGTTCTCTCATCACCCATAACGCCTACGGATCTCATATTGGTCAGAGCTGCGAAGTACTGGTTGATCTCGCGGTCCAGACCTGCGTTAGCGATTTCCTCGCGGTAGATGGCATCTGCATCCTGTACGATCTTGACCTTCTCAGCGGTCACTTCGCCGATGATACGGATACCCAGTCCGGGACCGGGGAACGGCTGACGGAATACCAGATGCTCCGGAATGCCAAGCTCCAGTCCTACCTTGCGGACCTCATCCTTGAACAGGTTGCGCAGAGGCTCGATGATCTCCTTGAAATCTACATAGTCGGGCAGGCCGCCTACGTTGTGATGGGACTTGATCACTGCGGATTCACCGCCCAGTCCGCTCTCTACCACATCGGGATAGATGGTTCCCTGTACCAGGAAATCCACGGCACCGATCTTCTTCGCCTCTTCCTCGAATACACGGATGAACTCTTCGCCGATGATCTTTCTCTTATGCTCCGGCTCGGATACACCTGCCAGCTTGCTGTAGAAACGCTCCTGCGCATTCACACGGATGAAGTGCAGATCGTAATTGCCGTTGGGACCGAAGACTGCTTCTACCTCATCGCCCTCATTCTTACGGAGCAGGCCGTGATCTACGAAGACACAGGTCAGCTGCTCGCCGACTGCCTTGGATAACAATACTGCTGCCACGGAGGAATCCACGCCGCCGGACAATGCACAGAGGACTTTACCATTACCAACCTTCTCACGAATTGCCTTAATGGACTCTTCCACGAAGGAATCCATCTTCCAGTCACCGCAGCATCCGCAGATATTACGTACGAAATTATACAGCATCTTGGAGCCTTCCACCGTGTGGAGTACTTCCGGGTGGAACTGGATCGCATACAGTCCGCGCTCTACACACTCTGCTGCTGCCACAGGGCAGTTTGCAGTGGTAGCTACGGTACGGAAACCGGGTGCCAGCTTCGAAATATAGTCGAAATGGCTCATCCAGCAGATCGTATTCTCGGATACATCGGAAAACAGCTTGGAACTGCGGTCTACCTTCACCTCAGTCTTGCCATATTCCCGAACGGCTGCACGTTCAACCTTGCCACCCAGCACATGGGTCATCAGCTGTGCGCCGTAACAGAGTCCCAGCACGGGAACTCCTAAGTTAAACAGATCCTCGGAGCAGGTAGCTGCACCGGGTTCATAGCAGCTTGCGGGGCCGCCGGTCAGGATGATTCCCTTAGGATTCATCGCTTTTATCTTATTCAAGTCTGTCTTGTAAGAGTAGATCTCGCAATATACATTGCATTCTCTGACTCTTCTGGCGACCAGCTGATTGTACTGTCCGCCAAAATCAATGACAACTACCAGTTCTTTTTCCATGGTTGTCCTCCAGTATATTTTTCTGTCCTCTATTATAGGGTATGGTGCAGGGGAAGTCAAACCCTACGGCACCAGTTCTTCCAATTTTCCGAAGGTATAACCCATTTCTTCCCATTTTGTGAGCAGTTCATCCAGAATCTCCCCATTGGTCTTCGAGGTATTATGTAACAGCACCACCGCTCCGGGGTGGATCCTGCCTGTCAGCTTGGAAAAAGCTTCCTCGTGGCTGGGCTGTGCATCCACGTTCCAGTCCACATACGCCAGACTCCAGAAAAAAGTGGAATATCCCAGATCCTTTGCCATCTGCAGATTCGTCTCACTGTATTTTCCCTGGGGCGGCCGGTAGTACATCGCCATCTCCGTACCGGTGGTCTCCTGAAAAAGAGTTCTCACGTCATCCATCTCTTTCCGGAAAACCGCTGGATCAGAAATTTTCGACATGTCATAATGATGATAGGTATGGTTTCCCACGGTGTGTCCGTCCTCCACCATGCGTTTCACCATCTCCGGCGCCGACTCCAGAAAATGTCCTACCACAAAAAAGGTCGCCGGTGCATTATGCTTTTTCAATGCATCCAATATGGCGGAACTATTACCGTTCTCATAGCCACAATCAAAAGTAAGATAGATCTTTTTCTCCTCCGCAGCTCCCACATAATAGGCATTGTACTCTTTTAGTTTTTCCGCAGATGCCGTGCCGGTGGGCTGTGTTCCTTCCGCCCCGAATCCCAATCCCCAGTTTTCTGCTGAAAATAACGCTTCCGTGTTCTCTAACGCAGTTCCCGCCGTCTCCTGTGTCTTTATTTCCCGCTGCATACGCAGACCGTAGGCAATGGCTCCGATGCTTCTTCCGAGGAAAAACATTGCCAGCAAGAGCACTCCCAACATCAGACCATTCTTATAATGTTTCTTCATCAATACCGCTGATTTTTTCTCGACTTCCCATACTTTTTTGAAAATAGGATTTTCCCACATCTCACGATCCCTTACCGGTATTTCTACCCGTCTCTTCTATAATATTCATAATATTTTATGTACTATAGCTTTTCCCTTATGTCATGGATCTCCCCACGCATACACACCAAAATTCATCCCGTTGTATATATTATAAAAATGGATTCTTCGGAGCAACGCCATGGACTGCAAGGAAATGATCCTGTCAGAGGACACCTATGACATTATCACAGACTTTTCCGCATCGGAATTTCTGGGAGATGACAATAATTGTTATGAACGCATCGGAGAAGATTTTTTGATTTTGTATCTGGCCAATCTGGGAATCCGCAATCCAAAGATTGATTTTTTTCCCTATCACAATATGCCGAAGCTTTATGGGCTCATGCAGCTATCTCCCTCCGGTGAGACGCCACCCGGTGCCGCTCCCTTTGATCCGGCAAGCCTGATCGCCAGTGGGATCACCCAGGTACAGCGTCCGCCCCTAAATCTCACGGGGCAGGGCGTGATCCTGTGTTTTATCGATACCGGTATTGATTACCAAAATCCTGTGTTTCTGGACGAGAACGGCAACAGCCGTATCCTGGCGATCTGGGATCAGACAGTTCAGACCGGAGCGCCCCCTGATGGGTTAAAATATGGTTCTGAATACCGCAGAGAGGATATTAACCTGGCGTTGCGTTCCGAGGATCCTTATTCCATCGTTCCCTCCCGGGACGAAAACGGACACGGCAGTATCCTCGCCGGAGTCGCAGCCGGCAGTGTCGTCAGACAAGGCAATTCTTATATCGGTGCTGCACCGGGTGCCGACATCGTCGTGGTGAAGCTCAAGGAATGTAAGCAATATCTGC
>OHEH01000910.1_pt1 | contig 10533 bp, 9 predicted proteins | sample 1567221 | NCBI WGS metagenome assembly OHEH01 (sample SAMEA3879586, study PRJEB24766) | human gut metagenome | biome: human-associated habitat; feature: feces | place: USA | collected 1985/1987
AAATCGATTAGCGACATATCGAACGAAATTCACTCGCTGGTGACCAGAGCCAAAGCGGGCACGCTGAAGCCGGAAGAGTTCCAGGGCGGGACCTTTAGCCTGTCAAATCTGGGGATGCTCGGCGTCCGGCAGTTTGACGCCATCATCAATCCACCGCAAAGCGCAATCCTCGCCATTGGCGCCGGCGAGGTCCGGGCGGTAGTACGCGACGGGCAAATCGTCGCGCACCAGCAAATGACGGTATCGCTATCCTGCGATCACCGGGTCATCGATGGCGCGGCAGGTGCGGCTTTTCTCCGGGAACTCAAGCGACTGACTGAAACCCCTACCCTGATGTTTATCCAGGAGACGAGCTATGCACGATAATTACGATGTGCTGATCATCGGCGGGGGTCCTGGGGGATACGTTGCCGCCATCCGTGCCGGCCAGCTAGGACTTCGTACCGCCTTAGTGGAAAAACAACATCTGGGCGGCATCTGCCTGAACTGGGGATGCATTCCAACCAAGGCGCTGTTGCATGGCGCTGAGGTCGCGCACAGTATCACCCATGCCAGTCAGCTGGGCATCAGCGTGGGTGAGGTGAATGTCGATCTGCAGAAACTGGTGCAGTTTAGCCGTGCCGTTTCGCAACAGCTCACCGCTGGGGTTGCGTACCTGTTGAAGAAAAATGGCGTGAGGGTGATTGATGGCACCGCGCGGCTGCGCGGTAAGGGACAAATAACGGTAGCGGATGCCCGGGGGGAAGCGCACGATTACCGGGCCGATCACGTGATCCTGGCCACGGGCGCCCGACCACGCGCATTACCAGGCATAGCGCCAGATGGCGAACATATCTGGACCTATTACGAGGCACTACAGCCTAAGCGATTGCCCAAGTCGCTATTAATCATCGGTTCAGGCGCGATTGGCGTCGAGTTCGCCAGCCTTTATAACGATCTGGGCTGTAAAGTGACGCTGGTCGAGCTAGCGTCGCAGATTTTGCCCGTGGAAGATGCCGAAGTGTCAGCGGCGGTGCGTAAGTCATTCGAAAAGCGCGGGATTCAGGTCCATACCCAGACCCAGGTGACGCAAGTACAGCTCACCGATACCGGGGTGCGCTGTACAATGAAAAATACGAGCGCCGAATCTTTCCTGGAAGTCGAACGTGTGCTGCTGGCGGTTGGCGTACAGCCGAATATTGAAGATCTGGGGCTGGAAGCACTGGGCGTCGAGTTAGACCGCGGTTTTATCAAGACGGATGCGGCTTGTCGCACTAACGTATTTGGGCTTTATGCCATCGGCGATGTAGCCGGCCCGCCGTGTCTGGCGCACAAGGCCAGCCACGAAGGCGTGATCTGCATTGAGACACTGGCTGGTGTCGAAGGCACCCACCCGCTTGATCGCGACTATGTGCCCGGTTGCACTTATTCCCGGCCTCAGGTTGCCAGTCTGGGCCTGACGGAATCGACGGCCCTGGCCAGAGGACGACCCGTCAGGATCGGTAAGTTCTCTTATCAGAGCAATGGTAAGGCGCTGGCCAGCGGCGAGACGGAGGGTTTTGTGAAGACTATTTTCGATGCTGAAACCGGCGAGTTGCTGGGCGCGCATATGGTTGGCGCACAGGTCACGGAACAGATCCAGGGGTTTGGTATCGCCCGTCACCTGGAGGCCACAGACGAAAGTCTCCTGTCGATGATCTTTGCGCATCCGACACTTTCCGAAGCGATGCATGAGTCAATCCTCGCGGCCTGCGACCAACCGTTGCATCAATAAAAAATAAGGGAGGCGATAGCGTCGTGATACGGAGTAAGTTGCCCGTTATCCCTCCTGTATTTTCCTTGAACGTTCGATAAGGTAACAGCCCGTCGTTAGGTAAGTATCCCGCATCATTGATCTCCAGCCACTGGCAGTCATCTCACTTTATTGAAAATGAGCAGGACTAACGCAAGGCAAATGGCTACCGACAAATGCGGTGATGAAGGAATTCACCAATGAGCTGCTGTAACGAAATAAAAGCGTCATTGCGGATTCATTCCGTCAAGACTTGCTTATTGTTCGTTACGAACATTTTAATACCTGGGGAATTGCACATAGCCGCTAACCTGTCCTTATTATTGCCACGCAACCTCATCTCTGTTGCCCTTACTGACGTTGCACTCGTTGCACATGATTTGCAGATTGGCAATATCGAGGGCTAAATGCGGGTAAAGAGAACGCGGTTTTATATGATCAACGTGCATCACCATCCCGTCACTGGCGCCGCGCCCGCATACGCAACATTTATTGCCGTAGCGCTGGAACGCCTGGTAACGTAAACGCCGCCACTCCCTTGAGCGGTAGAATGTCTCAGCCTCTTTAGCAGCTTGCTGCCGCTGCGCCTGCTCACGTCGGAACTGTTCGAATAAAACGACATGCCCTTCGGCTTTAGGGTAATTTCCCCAGGCATCCGTCGCTGGTGTCGTGTCGGGCTTCTCCTGTACCTTCACCGAGTCTTGAGGATAGAGTTTGCTCGTAACCTTTTGTACCAGCTTGAAAAGTATCCATACGACTACGGCCAGAATAACTAACGTTTCCACTCCCTCGCCTTATTCTCGTTCAAAGATGATTGCTGCATTATTTTATACAAGCGCCATATTGATGGTCATTATACCTTTGTAGGGATGAATTCGCGTTATCGCAAGGGGATAACATGCGTCCCCACACCATATACACCGCTATACCACCCATCTTTTCCCCCTCACGTTTTCAACCCAACCTGCTATGCTCCTTCTTTCCCTGTTCTCTGGAGATCCCGATGCTGACCATCTGGGGCCGAAAAACCTCCTCTAACGTGCAGGCGCTGATGTGGTGTGTTGGCGAGCTTGGGTTGGACTATCTCCGGTTCGACGTGGGGCATCGCTATGGCGGTACCGACAGCGAGGCGTTTTATCAGCTCAATCCCAATCGTACGGTACCAGTGCTGCAGGATGACGAAAATCCGCCGCTGTGGGAAACCGGCGCGATCCTTCGCTATTTAGCCAGTCGCTACGCCGACGACGCCTTCTGGCCGGGCGAACTGCTGGCTCGTACTGAGGTTGATCGCTGGGCCGAGTGGTCAAAGCAGAATATCGCCCTCGGCTTTACGACGCCGGTGTTCTGGCGCGTGGTGCGCACGCCTGCCGCCGAGCGGGATCCGCAGGCCATCGCCGCGGCGGTGACGGCCCTGGAGCAAAAGCTGGCGATTGCCGAGGCACGTCTCGCCGGGAGTCGCTATCTGGTGGGCGATACGTTCACCCTGGCCGATATCCAGTTTGGTCATGTGCTGTACCGCTACTTTGCAATCGATATCCCCCGTCGTCCCCTCCCCCACCTTGCGGCGTATTATGCACGGCTAACCTCACGGCCCGCCTTTCGCCAGCACGTCATGGTCAGCTACGACGAACTGAAGGTCTGAAGGTGGTCGGTAGCGCCTCCTGACGCTACCGACATACCGGTTAACGCGCCATCAGGACAAACACGCCCCAGCCGAGATATTCCCGGGTCCAGGTGACGTGGTGCAGCGGCGCGGTGGTCAACTGCTGGCGAACCTCCGGTGCGAAGTCATCGTGCGCATTGGCCTCCAGCCAGCGGCGCATTGTCAGCCATTTCGCCGCTTCATAACGATCCCAGCCCTCCTGGTCGGCCAGCACCATCTCCACCACGTCATAGCCCAGTTCGCCAAAGTGGGCGACCAGCGCCGGTAGCGTCAGGAAGTCATCGGGTGACTGCGCGCCGCAGGCAACCGCCTCTTCTGCCGTGGCCGGACGTTTGCGCCACCATGGCTCGCCGATAAGCAACATGCCGCCTGGGGTAAGGCTCTGCTTCAGCAGCTCGATTGTGCCTGATCCACGTGGCCCCCACGCAGGCGGCAACATCGCACGGCTGGCTGGCGACATATCCGCTGGCATCCTGGTGCACAAAGGTTACCCGGTCGCTTACCCCGAGCTCCTCTGCCCGGGCGGCCGCCTGCTGACTGAACAGCAGGCTCATGTCTACGCCGGTGCCGACGATCTGATGATCGCGCGCCCAGCTACAGAGCATCTCGCCGGAGCCGCTGCCGAGGTCGAGAATGGTGGTGCCCGGCGCCATTCGCAGCGCCCGTCCCAGCGTGGCGTACTTTTCCGGGGTAAAAGGGTTATGGATACGGTGCTCGCTTTCACTGATGGTAAAAATGCGAGGGATATCGATCATGAGGTTTTCTCCTTGAGAGCCATACGCCCGGGCAGCGACCCTGCCCAGGTCGCTATTTCAGCGGTTGTCCGCTTGCGCGCGAACGTTATTCAAACCGGTCGTGTTGATCCGGTACGGCTGGCCGTTCACCGACTTAATCAGCTTTTTGGTTTTGAGCTTTTTGAAGACCGCAAGGGTGCAGTCGCTCAGCAACAGCCCTTCGCGGGTGTAGCATTCAACGGCGGTAATGCGGCCGGAGGTATCGCGGACGTGCGCAATACGGCCACCTTTGGCGAGAACGTGTAAGGTCCGTTGTTCCTGACGGGATAAATTCATACTGAAACCTGTTCATTATCATGTGCGAAAACATGCCTACACCCGCAGGTGTGTGCGTAAGGTTTAAGCGCAGCGATAATCAGTCCGGCCTGGGCAGGTCGGGAAACTGATTATCTGATAATGACATTCTCCAGCATCGAAGCCTCAGTGAGCATTGAAAGGTATTTACCGGCTGAATATTAACACCTTCATCTGGTAAGGATATTGTGCAGATTAAAAACTGTGACCGGTATTACGATTTCCCTCGGCCTTATCCCCATTTTGCGCTATCCGCCACCCGCTCTGTTCCGCAACTTTCACCACCACCTTATCCCCCCTCCCGTATTGTTAAATAATTGTTGTCAGATCACAAAATGGAAACAAAAAGGCCATTTCGTACGCATTTTATAAAAATGTAGATATTTTTAATTTATGGCTACGAAATGAACATCACCCTGACCTTACAGCGAGGAACGATCCTGATGAACGCCCTGACCGCAGTAAAACCGACACCCGCGCCGGTAGCCCAGCAATACCCTGGCTTTTCTTTCACCCCTTCCGCCCAGTCGCCGCGCCTGCTGGAGCTCACCTTTTCCGCCGAAACGACCACGCAGTTCCTGCAGCAGGTCGCGCAGTGGCCGGTGCAGGCGCTGGAGTACAAATCTTTCTTACGCTTCCAGGTCGGCAAGATCCTCGACGATCTGTGTGGCAATCAGCTGCAGCCGTTGCTGATCAAAACATTGCTCGATCGCGCGGAAGGCGCGCTGCTTATCAACGGCGAAGGGATCGATCACGTCAGCCAGGCCGAGGAGATGGTCAAGCTGGCCACCGCCGTCGCCCACCTGATTGGTCGTTCCAACTTCGACGCCATGAGCGGTCAGTATTACGCCCGCTTCGTGGTGAAAAATGTCGATAACTCAGACAGCTACCTGCGCCAGCCGCACCGGGTGATGGAGCTGCACAACGACGGCACCTACGTCGAAGAGCAAACCGACTACGTATTAATGATGAAGATCGACGAGCAGAACATGCAGGGCGGCAATTCCCTGCTGCTGCATCTCGACGACTGGGAGCATCTCGACGAATTCTTCCGCGACCCGCTCGCCCGCCGCCCGATGCGCTGGGCCGCGCCGCCGAGCAAAAACGTCAGCAAGGATGTTTTCCACCCGGTGTTCGACGTCGATTCGCTGGGCCGCCCGGTAATGCGCTATATCGACCAGTTCGTCCAGCCGAAAGATTTCGAAGAAGGCACCTGGCTGAGCCGCCTCTCCGACGCGCTGGAGACCAGCAAAAACATCCTTTCCATACCGGTGCCGGTGGGCAAATTTCTGCTCATTAACAACCTGTTCTGGCTGCACGGCCGCGACCGCTTTACGCCGCACCCGGACCTGCGCCGCGAGCTGATGCGCCAGCGCGGCTACTTTGCGTATTCCACGAATCATTACCAGACTCATCAATAAGGGTTTTCAGGCGAAGGAATTGAGCGGATGTATGATTTCGTGATTATCGGCGGCGGCATCATCGGCATGTCGACCGCCATGCAGTTAATTGAGATTTACCCGGACGCCCGCATTGCGCTGCTGGAAAAAGAGGCCGGCCCGGCCTGCCATCAGACTGGCCACAACAGCGGCGTGATCCACGCCGGGGTGTATTACACGCCCGGCAGCCTCAAGGCGCAGTTTTGCCTCGCCGGCAACCGCGCCACCAAGGCCTTTTGCGAGCAGAACGGCATCCGCTATGACGTCTGCGGCAAAATGCTGGTCGCCACCTCACCGCTGGAGATGGAGCGGATGCGCGCCCTGTGGGATCGCACCGCCGCCAACGGCCTGCAGCGCGAGTGGCTAAGCGCCGGGGAGCTACGCGAGCGCGAACCGAACATTACCGGGCTCGGCGGGATCTTCGTCCCTTCCAGCGGCATCGTCAGCTACCGCGAAGTGGCGGCGGCAATGGCGAAGAACTTCGAAGCGAAAGGCGGAACGATCGTCTACAACGCCGAAGTCAGCGCCCTGAAAGAACATGCCAGCGGCGTGGTGATCCGCACCCGCCAGGGCGGAGAATATGAGGCCTCGACGCTGATCGCCTGTTCGGGCTTGATGGCCGATCGGCTGGTAAAAATGCTCGGCGTCGACCCCGGGTTTATCATTTGTCCGTTCCGCGGCGAGTATTTCCAGCTGGCGCCGCAGCACAACCAGATCGTCAACCATTTGATCTATCCGATCCCCGATCCGGCGATGCCGTTCCTCGGCGTCCACCTGACCCGCATGATCGACGGCAGCGTCACCGTCGGCCCCAACGCCGTACTGGCTCTGAAGCGCGAAGGCTACCGCAAGCGCGATATCTCGCTGGCCGATACCCTGGAGATCCTCACCTCGCCCGGCATCCGCCGGGTACTGCAAAACAACCTGCGCTCCGGACTGGGCGAAATGAAGAATTCGCTGTGCAGAAGCGGCTATCTGCGGCTGGTGCAAAAATACTGCCCGAGCCTGACGCTGAGCGATTTACGCCCGTGGCCGGCCGGCGTGCGGGCGCAGGCCGTGTCGCCGCAGGGCAAGCTGATCGACGATTTTCTCTTCGTTACCACCGCGCGTTCGATACATACCTGCAATGCGCCATCGCCAGCGGCCACCTCCGCTATCCCGATCGGCGCGCATATCGTCAGCAAGGTGCAGAGCCTGCTGGCCAGCCAGAGCAATCCTGGACGCACGCTGCGTGCGGCACGTAGCGTGGAGACACTACACGCCGCTTTTACCCGTTAACCACCCTGAAGACAGGAAGCGTTTATGCAACTCAACGATATGACACTGTTTCGCCAGCAGGCGATGATCGATGGCCAGTGGCGCGATGCGCCCAACGGCGACGTGATTGCGGTCACCAACCCGGCCAACGGCGAGCAGCTCGGCAGCGTGCCGAAAATGGGCGCCGATGAAACCCGCGAAGCGATTGAAGCCGCCAATCGCGCCCTACCCGCCTGGCGCGCCCTGACCGCCAAAGAGCGGGCGAACATTCTGCGCCGCTGGTTCGATCTTATGATGGAGAACCAGGACGATCTCGCTCGCCTGATGACCCTCGAGCAGGGAAAACCGTTGGCGGAAGCCAAAGGCGAAATCAGCTACGCCGCCTCCTTTATTGAGTGGTTCGCCGAAGAAGGTAAGCGCATCTACGGCGACACCATTCCGGGCCACCAGGCCGACAAGCGCCTGCTGGTGATTAAGCAGCCCATCGGCGTTACCGCCGCCATCACGCCGTGGAACTTCCCGGCGGCGATGATCACCCGCAAAGCGGGCCCGGCGCTGGCCGCCGGCTGCACCATGGTCCTGAAACCGGCCAGCCAGACGCCGTTTTCCGCGCTGGCGCTGGCCGAACTGGCGAATCGCGCCGGGATCCCCGCCGGAGTATTCAACGTGGTCACCGGCTCCGCCGGCGCGGTCGGCGGCGAACTGACCAGCAACCCGCTGGTGCGCAAGCTCTCCTTTACCGGCTCTACCGAGATTGGCCGCCAGCTGATGGAGCAGTGCGCGAAAGACATCAAAAAAGTCTCCCTGGAGCTGGGCGGCAACGCGCCGTTTATCGTCTTTGACGATGCCGACCTCGATAAAGCCGTCGAGGGGGCGCTGGCGTCGAAGTTCCGCAACGCCGGGCAGACCTGCGTCTGCGCCAACCGCCTGTACGTCCAGGACGGGGTGTATGACCGTTTCGCCGAGAAACTACAGCAGGCGGTGAGCAAACTGCACATCGGCGACGGGCTGGATAAAGGCGTCACCATCGGGCCGCTGATCGATGAAAAAGCGGTAGCAAAAGTGGAAGAGCATATTGCCGATGCGCTGGAGAAAGGTGCGCGTGTGGTTTGCGGCGGTAAAGCGGATGAACGCGGCGGCAACTTCTTCCAGCCGACCATCCTGGTCAACGTTCCCGACAGCGCCAAAGTGGCGAAAGAGGAGACCTTCGGCCCGCTGGCCCCGCTGTTCCGCTTTAAAGATGAAGCCGACGTCATTGCCCAGGCCAACGATACCGAGTTCGGTCTCGCCGCCTATTTCTACGCCCGCGATCTGAGCCGCGTCTTCCGCGTCGGCGAAGCGCTGGAGTACGGCATCATCGGCATCAATACCGGCATTATCTCCACCGAAGTCGCGCCGTTCGGCGGCGTTAAGGCCTCCGGCCTCGGCCGCGAAGGGTCGAAGTACGGCATCGAAGATTACTTAGAAATCAAATATATGTGCATTGGCCTTTAACAGGAGCGACGGATGAACAGCAATAAAGCAATGATGGCGCGTCGCAGCGACGCGGTCCCGCGCGGCGTCGGCCAGATCCACCCTATCTTCGCCGAACGCGCGGAGAACTGCCGGGTTTGGGACGTGGAAGGCCGGGAATATCTCGATTTTGCCGGCGGTATCGCGGTGCTCAATACCGGCCACCTGCATCCGCAGGTTGTCGCCGCCGTCGAAGACCAGCTGAAAAAGCTGTCGCATACCTGCTTCCAGGTGCTGGCCTATGAGCCTTATCTGGCGCTGTGCGAAAAGATGAATCAAAAGGTGCCCGGTGATTTCGCCAAGAAAACCCTGCTGGTCACCACCGGGTCGGAAGCGGTGGAGAACGCGGTGAAGATCGCCCGCGCGGCAACCGGGCGCAGCGGCGCTATCGCCTTCACCGGCGCCTATCACGGCCGCACCCATTACACCCTGTCGCTGACCGGCAAAGTGAATCCTTACTCCGCCGGTATGGGCTTAATGCCGGGCCATGTCTATCGCGCCCTCTACCCGTGCGCGCTGCACGGCGTCAGTGATGACGAGGCGATCGCCAGCATCCATCGCATCTTCAAAAACGATGCCGCGCCGGAAGATATCGCCGCCATCATTATCGAGCCAGTGCAGGGTGAAGGCGGGTTCTATGCCGCCTCCCCGGCCTTTATGCAGCGCCTGCGCGCCCTGTGCGACGAGCACGGCATTATGCTTATCGCCGATGAGGTCCAGAGCGGCGCGGGCCGCACCGGTACCCTGTTCGCCATGGAGCAGATGGGCGTCGCGGCGGATATCACCACCTTCGCCAAATCCATCGCCGGCGGTTTTCCGCTGGCGGGCGTCACCGGCCGCGCGGAGGTGATGGACGCCATCGCCCCCGGCGGACTGGGCGGCACCTACGCCGGCAACCCCATCGCCTGCGCCGCCGCCCTGGCGGTATTACAGATTTTCGAGCAGGAGAATCTGCTGGAAAAAGCCAACCAGCTCGGTGACACCCTGCGCCAGGGCCTGCTGGCGATCGCTGAAGATCATCCGGAGATCGGCGACGTGCGCGGTCTGGGGGCGATGATCGCCATTGAGCTGTTTGAAGAGGGCGACCGCAGCAGGCCGAACGCCAGGCTGACGGCGGATATCGTCGCCCGCGCCCGCGACAAAGGCCTGATCCTGCTCTCCTGCGGGCCGTACTACAACGTGCTGCGCATCCTGGTGCCGCTGACCATCGAAGAGGCGCAGATCGAGCAGGGGCTCAAGATCATCGCCGACTGCTTTAGCGAGGCGAAACAGGCATAGAGAAACAGGCATAGAACAGAACACATGCGGAAGCGAAGTACGTTCGTAAGGGAATGAAGACGAGACCTGCAAAACAACAATAATACGCGTGCCCCGGCGCGGGAACGTCGGGGCGCTCTCCCAGGTGACACACTTCGAGAGGGTAAATGATGGGGCAACTGTCGCAATCACAGGATTTAGGGGCGGGGCTGAAGTCGCGCCACGTCACGATGTTATCTATCGCCGGGGTGATCGGCGCGAGTTTATTTGTCGGATCCAGCGTCGCCATTGCCGAGGCAGGCCCGGCGGTGCTGCTGGCCTATCTGTTTGCCGGGCTGCTGGTGGTGATGATTATGCGTATGCTGGCCGAAATGGCGGTCGCCACGCCGGATACCGGCTCCTTTTCCACCTACGCCGATAAAGCCATCGGCCGCTGGGCGGGGTATACCATCGGCTGGCTGTACTGGTGGTTCTGGGTCCTGGTTATTCCGCTGGAAGCCAATATCGCGGCGATTATTCTGCATTCGTGGGTGCCGGGCGTCCCGG
>OHEH01000923.1_pt1 | contig 10418 bp, 6 predicted proteins | sample 1567221 | NCBI WGS metagenome assembly OHEH01 (sample SAMEA3879586, study PRJEB24766) | human gut metagenome | biome: human-associated habitat; feature: feces | place: USA | collected 1985/1987
AAGAACTTTTCCTTCGATTGCTTCCAGCAAAGCACCACCACCTGTAGAGATGTAAGATACTTGGTCAGCCATACCGAACTTGTTGATACAAGCTACAGAGTCACCACCACCGATTAATGAGAATGCTCCGTTTTTAGTTGCTTTTGCAATGGCTTCAGCGATAGCACGTGAACCGGCAGTAAAGTTGTCAAATTCAAATACACCTGCAGGACCGTTCCAAAGGATAGTCTTGGCATTTTCGATGGCGGCAGCAAATGATTTTTGAGTTTCAGGACCTGCGTCAAGACCTTCCCATCCGTCAGGAATGTTGTTGGAAGGAACAATCTGAGTATTAGCATCGTTAGAGAATGCATCGGCTGCTACACAGTCAGTACCCAATACCAGATTTACACCTTTGGCTTTTGCTTTGGCAATGATGTCAAGTGCCAATTCCAGTTTATCGTCTTCAACGATAGAGTTACCGATTTTTCCACCCTGTGCTTTGGCGAAAGTGTAAGTCATACCACCGCAAAGAATCAGGTTGTCAACTTTGTCCATCAAGTTTTCAATAATACCGATTTTGGTAGAAACTTTAGAACCACCCATGATAGCAGTGAAAGGACGTTTGATGTCTTTCAGAATATTATCAACGGCCTTTACTTCTTTCTCCATCAGATAGCCTAACATCTTGTGGTCAGCATCGAAGTAATCAGCGATAACGGCAGTAGAAGCATGTTTGCGGTGTGCAGTACCGAATGCGTCATTTATATAACAGTCGGCGTATGAAGCCAATGTCTTGGCAAACTCTTTTTGAGAAGCTTTCATCGCTTTTTTTGCATCTTCGTATGCAGGATCTTCTTTATCAATTCCGACAGGTTTTCCTTCTTCTTCAGGATAGAAACGCAAGTTTTCCAATAACAGGACTTCTCCCGCTTTCAAAGCTGCTGCAGCATCACTTGCTTTAGCACAGTCCGGAGCAAATTGAACGGGTACGCCCAATTTTTCAGAAACAGCGTCTGTAATCTGGCTCAATGAGAATTTAGCATTGACTTTTCCTTTGGGTTTACCCATGTGTGACATGATAATCAAACTACCACCATCAGCCAAAACTTTCTTCAGTGTAGGAAGAGCACCACGGATACGGGTATCGTCAGTGATTTTACCATTTTCATCCAAAGGTACATTGAAGTCCACGCGGACAATCGCCTTTTTACCGGCAAAGTTGAAATTGTCAATTGTTTGCATAATCTCTTAATTTGTTTATAGTGTATAATTATAATCTCGTTTATTAAGGGTGTGGCAAAGTTACTAATATTTTTTGTTCGCAGAGTGTTAGAGACATAATATTTTTCTTCTTTTTTGCAGAAAGCATATTTCTAAATATAATAATGTGTCCTTGATAGCCCTGTTATAAAGGGTGAAATATTTTTTCCGTGTTAAGATTCTCATAAATAGTTTATTAACGAAATCTTATGAACAAAAGTTAATTAAATGTTTGACTGTAAAGAGATAAAAAGTACTTTCACATGAGTGTACAACTGAATAATAGCCATTAATGCACTAATTAAAAACTTCTGTATCGACGACTAATCAGCTTGACCTGTTTTTGGTATTATTAAGGGATATGTGATAATGCATATCTTATGTCTTTAAATATAAATTAGATACAATGAAGTATTTGAACGGTGTTGCTGTCTGTTGTTTGGGCAGTATTCTATTTTTGTCTTGTCAAGAGCAATTTGAAGAAGACTCTGAAAGGCAGGAGGGTCAACAGTTACCAATGTCTGTTATAGCTCAAATAGGGGTTATACATAATGAGCCGACTCCCCGTTATTCGGGAGAAGTGGGGAGTGCTATTTTTGCAGAAGGTGATAAAATCGGTATGTTCGTAGATGATAATCCGGTCACGGAATGGACTTATTCCTTGAAATGGACTTCTCCAAAAGCTTATTGGGATGATTTGGTGACTGAAAGTACATTCTCTGCCTTTTATCCATATAATGATGCTACTACTGATAGAACAAAAGTATGTCTGCCATCTTTGAAGGGACAGGATGGTAGTTGGGAAAATATCCAGAAGTATGATTTTATGGTGGCAGAGGTGACTCAGGCTTATGGAGAGGATGGAACCGTTGCTTTTACCGGCAATAACTCTTTTCGCCATATTTCTTGTTTGGTGCAATTTGATATAAAAGCTGCCGGTACATTATCTGATGCGGTTCTGACTAATTTGTCGCTGGAAGGTGGTAATATTATTTCTTCTGCTACTTATTCGTTTGAGACAGAAAAGGTTACTCTTACGCAGGAAGGTGATTCCGATTTGTTGAGCGTTTCCCTGAATAACCATTCAATGGCGGATGAAAAGGAAGGTGTTTCTTATTATTTCATATTGAATCAGAAAACATCCGATACTCCCGTTTCATTGACGTTGGAATATTCGGTTGCAGGTAAGTCTTATGCCGCTTCCATTTCTACTTTTGCCAAAGATAATGCATTTAAGGAAGGTACTCACCAAAAGTATAATATTGCGGTCAATGGAAAAGAAATACAAATAACGGGAGGGGAGATTGGCAGCTGGAATGACGGCGGAGAAATGGGGGATATTAACCTTGATGTAAAGACCGGAGATGAAGAAAATAAATAAAGGTCAGTTTCGTTTTATATTGTTTTTGTCATTGTTTCTGACACTGTCTTTCTCGTGTCAGCGTGTAATGGACGATGGAGAAGAAGACGATGTGTCGTCTTCTGATGGGACAGCATTGAAAATAATGGCCCGTTCCGGCGGAAATACATCTATTGAATATCCGGTTTATCTGTATGCCTTTAATGAGAAAGGAGACTGTGCGGCAAAGCAGAAGATAACTTCGGAAGAGGTGGAAATGAATCTGCAGTTACCTTCGGGAAATTTTAAGGTGGTGGCTCTTTCGGGAGTATCTAAAGGATATGTGATGTCCGATAATCCCAAAATCAGCGATGTAATCACTATGCAAGAAGGTGGTTGTGCTTCAAAAGCAATGATGATGGGAATGGCTGACGTTTCATTGGAAGGAAAGAATAAAACGGTGAATCTTATGCTTACTTACATGGTGGCTTCTCTTAATGTTGTTCTGACAAAAGCGGATAAGGTTAAACAGGTGAAAGTAGGTATATCGCCTTTGCATTCTTCTCTTAATTTTGAAGGAAAATATGGAGGTGAGGAAAAGAAACTGGAAATAGAGTGTGCGTTAGGGACAGATGGGAGATGGACTGCGGGACCTGTTTATATCTTTCCCGGTTCCGGCTCTCAAACCACTTTGTCCATCACGCTGGACGATTCAAAAGGAAGCCACACGTATGGATATGTCAGTAAAGTTGTTCCTCAAGCCAATCATCCTTATAATATAGGTGGCAGCTATACAGGAGATATTTCTATCGATGGAAGCCTGATAGCCAAAGGTTGGGAGGATGCGATAGATGTCGAGTTTAAATTTGAAACGGATGAAGACAGCTCCAATGATGAAGATGGGGATGAGGATATATCGGGAGTTCCCGAGGTTGGAAGCATTTGGAATGATTGTATTGTAGCCGCTTCCAATAAAAGTAGCGATGGAAGTGGAACAGATTTGTTACTGATGAGTTTGGAAGAATGGGAAAGTCAAATAGCAACTGCCCGGTCTGTTCCCGAAGGCTATTCTGTTCATAATATAAAGAACTGGCGTTTTCCTACGGAACAGGAAGCCAAAGCAATTAGAGACCGGTTTAATGGTGACAGATTGATTGATTTGAATGAGAAAATAGAAGCCAGGAACCAAGAAGAGCTGGAAATAACACATGATTCGGATACGCGCTATTTATGTGATAAAGAGGGGGTTTTCTATTCTTTTCAGTTTATTGGCGCAAAGAGAGTTACGAAAGCGGGAAAGGATAAGTTTTATCTGATTCGTGTCGTTACTACCCATCACTTTTCAAAATAAGGAGTACTTATGTATAATGAATAGAGGCAGGTTTTAAGCCTGCCCCTACCTTAAAGAGTAAGATTCTTTTTAGAAATGATAATCTACACTTAAGCCGAATACTTTATTGGTACGGGCATAGACATCTGTTCCTTTTATGGTTGTGTTATTGTAGTTCTCTGAAGTTTTGGTGTAATCATCGTATGTTGTCCAGAAATAAGCGATGTTCAGGTTCAAATGCGAATTCATTTTGATTTTGGCGCCAAAGCCTAGAGAATAAGAATCGCAATAGAAACTTGTATCAGTCTGGAAGTTGTTGGACAATCCATAGTCTGTGTTCTGGTAACCGCCACTGATTGTCAGTTGTTTGGTAGCATCCCATTCGATACCGGCCAAGTATTCATTCGCGCCTTTAGTCAAGTATTTCTGTCTTCCCTCTGCCATGCCTGCCGATTTATCATCATAGAAATGATATTCTACGGAAGCGCGCAGAGTGGGCAGGATTTCATATCCGGCAGCAATTGTTAATAAAGAAGGAATATCACTGGGGGTATTTACACCGTCTTTGTAAGGAGCAAGCAGCGGCTCGGCTTCTACCGGGTTTACATCTATCTTGTGTGTTTTGTTTTCGATATTCATGTTGGTTTTAAACTCATACTTGGCAGCAAAGTTCCATTTTCCGAACTTAACGTCTGCTCCGATAATGGGAGTCAGTCCCCAACCTGTCTGGTCGCAGTCCAGCTCAATATTGGCAAGCTGAGAACCACCCAGTTCGGGAATCAGTTTGGCGTCCAGAAAACCTTCATAACCTCCGCTGAAATAGTTCATACGCCCTCCGGCAAATACTGACAGCCAGTCATTGATTTTATAACTTAATCCTAATTGCGCACCATAAATATATTGGCGTCCGTCCATGGCACTGTTAATAATATACTTATCGGGAGTCAGTCCTTTGGTTGCAAGCAACCCCATTGCAGCAGCACTGAACATGGGCAAACCGTCATCAAAAGAAGCCTTGCCGCCACCGCCGGTGATGGCAAAACTGGCAGAGATAGTCCAATCGCCTTTCTTGTAAGCTCCGTGGAAACTGGGGATGAAAGGAGCAGAAGCCGTACCTTTGTAAAGACGTGATGTGCCTTCACCGTCGACAGCCTGAAATAATGGGAAAGTGGAAGTTATCTCACGGGTTTGGTAAGCACTCTGTCCGGTCAAAGAAAGATAAAATCCGTCTTCGGGCAGAAAAGACAAACCTGCCGGGTTGGAATAAACACCGTCGATATCGATTGAAGCACCACGGGCAATCATTCTCAGAAAAGAAGCATGTTGATTTGTGTTAGTCAGGATACCTCCTGCAAAAGTTGGATTTGAAACCATTAGCGTCGCTGCGCCAATCAGTAGAATTTTCTTCATTAATTATTTTGTTTTTTGATTTTCGGGCGCAAAGGTAGGATAAAATAACACACAAGCAAAGGAATTGTGCAATTAATTGCGCTTTTAGATGAATATTTCAACTGTTTCAGAAGAAACTATTTGAACTTGCAATAAATGGTATAACAGTTATTAAGTCACGAAACAATGTAAAACAGAATAAATATTCCTACCTTTGTAACTCTTTTAAGCAATCAAAAAGTAAGTATGTATACTAACAAAGAAATATGGAACGTCAGTTATCCGATATTCCTCGGATTATTGGCACAAAACATTATTAATGTGACAGATACCGCCTTTTTGGGGAGAGTGGGTGAAGTGGAACTCGGTGCTTCGGCCATGGGTGGATTGTTTTACATTTGCGTTTTTACGATAGCCTTTGGCTTTAGTACAGGTTCGCAGATTATGATAGCCCGGCGCAATGGAGAAGGCAGATTCAGAGATGTAGGGCCTGTTATGATGCAGGGGTGTGCTTTTCTGTTGATATTGGCGGTCGGTCTTTTTGGGCTGACTCATGCGGCTGCTCCTTCGCTGATACGCTTGCTTATTTCTTCGGATGCCATATTCGATGCTACCAAAGAATTTTTGAACTGGCGTATTTTCGGTTTCTTTTTTGCGTTTGTCAATGTCATGTTCCGTGCTCTTTATATAGGTATCACGCGTACGAAGGTACTGACCTTGAATGCCATTGTCATGGCTATGGTGAATGTCGTGTTGGATTATGCCCTGATTTTCGGTCATTTCGGTTTGCCTGCCTTGGGGTTGAAAGGGGCTGCCATTGCTTCGGTTATTGCTGAGGCCTCTTCGTTGGTCTTTTTCCTTCTATATACTTGGGCAAGAATCGACTTCCGAAAATATGGGCTGAATCATTGGCCGCGTTTTGATTTCACTTTGCTGGGACGCATCTTGAGCATTTCTTGTTTTACGATGGTACAGTATTTTTTGGCAATGGCGACCTGGTTTGTTTTTTTTGTGGCTGTAGAGAGATTAGGACAGCGTCAACTGGCCATTGCAAATATAGTGAGAAGCATTTATGTGGTAATGCTGATACCTGTCCAGTCCTTGTCTACCACCGCCAATTCGTTGGTAAGTAACTTGATTGGTGCCGGAGGGGTGAGTCACGTCATGCAACTGATGGGGCGTATTGCCCGTATGTCTTTTATAATTATGGTGGTATGTGTTGCTGTTCTGGTTGTGTTTCCGCAGGCAATGCTTTCTGTTTATACCAATGAGGAGGCTTTGCTGATAGAGTCTGTACCTTCTCTTTATGTCATAGGAGGTGCTATGCTGATTGCTTCGGTTGCCAATATTTATTTCAATGGAATTTCGGGTACAGGCAACACACAGGCTGCTTTGATATTGGAGACAGCGACTCTTGTTATTTACACCTCCTATATCTTTTGGATAGGGTATATTGTGAAAGCTCCCGTATCTGTCTGTTTCTCCACCGAGGTAATTTACTATGCTTTATTATTGATTTGCAGCGTTATTTACTTGAAAAAAGCAAAATGGCAGAACAAAAAGATATGAGATAATTAACTTTTTTGTATTTTTGCACCTCAAAAGCTGTTTAAGGTTAGTGATTAAAGTTCAGTAACTTATAATTCATAATTCGTAATTTATAATTAAAGATATATGTTCGATAATTTAAGTGAGAGACTGGAACGGTCTTTTAAAATCCTGAAAGGTGAAGGAAAAATCACCGAAATCAATGTCGCAGAGACCCTGAAAGATGTGCGTAAAGCGTTGCTTGATGCCGATGTTAACTATAAGGTAGCCAAGAACTTTACAGATACGGTAAAAGAGAAGGCGTTGGGGCAGAATGTGTTGACAGCTGTCAAACCGAGCCAGTTGATGGTAAAGATTGTGCATGATGAGCTGACTGCATTGATGGGTGGCGAAACTGCCGAACTGGAATTGAACGGTCGTCCTGCAATCATCTTGATGTCGGGTTTGCAAGGTTCGGGTAAGACAACTTTCTCCGGTAAGTTGGCACGTATGCTTAAAGCCAAGAAGAACCGTAAACCGTTGTTGGTGGCTTGTGACGTTTATCGTCCTGCTGCTGTCGATCAGTTGACTGTTTTAGGAGAACAAATCGAAGTCCCTGTGTATAGTGAACCGGACAGCAAAGATCCGGTGCAGATTGCACTGAACGCTATCCATGAGGCAAAGGCAAAAGGCTATGACCTGGTGATTGTCGATACAGCCGGACGTTTGGCTATCGACGAACAGATGATGAACGAAATTGAAGCGATTAAGAAAGCTATCAATCCTGATGAAACATTATTTGTTGTTGATTCAATGACCGGTCAGGATGCAGTAAATACGGCTCGCGAGTTCAATGAGCGTCTTGATTTCAATGGTGTGGTGCTCACTAAGTTGGATGGTGATACCCGTGGTGGTGCCGCCCTTTCTATTCGTACGGTAGTAAACAAGCCGATTAAGTTTGTCGGTACAGGTGAAAAGCTGGATGCCATTGATCAGTTCCACCCTGCACGTATGGCAGACCGTATCCTCGGTATGGGTGATATCGTATCGTTGGTAGAACGCGCACAGGAACAATACGATGAAGAAGAAGCCAAGCGTCATCAGATAAAGAAGATGGGTAACTTGAAAGAACTGGCTTCTATGATTCCGGGTGTGGGCAAGGCAATCAAGGATATCGATATCGATGACAATGCCTTCAAGAGTATCGAGGCCATTATCTATTCCATGACTCCCGAAGAGCGTACGCATCCCGAAGTTCTGAACGGAACACGTCGTACACGTATTGCCAAGGGTAGCGGTACCACTATTCAGGAAGTAAACCGTCTGCTGAAACAGTTCGACCAAACGCGCAAGATGATGAAGATGGTCACAAGCAGTAAGATGGGTAAGATGATGCCTAAAATGAAGAAGTAATACCTTATATATATAAGGAAAGGAGGAAGTGCAAAACTTTCTCCTTTTTTTATTATGTCGACTGACTGATTTATACTACATTTGTTGGAAAGAATCATTTAACAAAGAGAATATGCAATTAATTGACGGAAAAGCCATTTCGGAACAAGTAAAGCAGGAAATAGCTGCTGAAGTTGCCGAAATTGTAGCCAAAGGAGGCAAGCGTCCTCACTTGGCAGCTATCCTCGTCGGCCATGACGGAGGAAGTGAAACATACGTGGCAGCCAAGGTAAAGGCTTGCGAAGTATGCGGTTTTAAATCGAGCCTCATTCGCTATGAGGCTGATGTGACGGAAGAAGAGTTGTTGGCTAAAGTCAGAGAACTGAATGAAGATGCCGATGTAGACGGCTTTATCGTTCAACTTCCATTGCCCAAGCACATATCGGAACAAAAGGTGATTGAGACCATCGACTATCGTAAAGACGTGGACGGTTTTCATCCCATCAATGTGGGACGTATGTCAATCGGACTTCCTTGTTATGTATCGGCTACCCCGAACGGAATCCTCGAATTGCTGAAACGCTATCACATCGAAACGCAAGGTAAAAAGTGCGTAGTGTTGGGCCGTAGCAACATTGTAGGCAAGCCGATGGCAGCCCTGATGATGCAGAAATCTTATCCGGGTGATGCTACAGTAACGGTTTGCCATAGCCGTAGCAAGGATTTGGTTAAAGAATGTCAGGAAGCGGATATCATCATTGCTGCTCTCGGTCAGCCCAACTTTGTAAAAGCCGACATGGTGAAAGAGGGGGCTGTGATAATCGATGTGGGTACTACGCGTGTGCCGGATGCAAGTAAGAAGTCGGGCTTCAAGCTCACAGGAGATGTGAAGTTTGACGAAGTGGCTCCGAAATGTTCTTATATTACTCCCGTGCCGGGAGGGGTAGGGCCGATGACCATCGTTTCGTTAATGAAAAACACATTGTTAGCCGGTAAAAAAGCTATTTATAAGTAAAGGATATTGCTTTAATGCACCGAAATGCTGAGGGTGTGTCAGGATGATGGCTTGTTTTCATTTTGATACACCTTCGTGTTTCCGGATGCAACAGCCCAAAGTCGTTGTCTTTGATATTGTACAGGGGATGATAAAATTAAAAAAATAAAGAAATGAAGAATGTAATTGTATTATTGTTCGCTTTCGTATTAATAACTTCATGTGGTGGACAAAAGAAACAGGCTAATGAGGATGTTCAGAATGTTCAATTAAAGGGAGAAGAGGTTCCCATTGATACAGCTCTTTTTCGTTATGCATACCGAATTAGGGTGCAAGGAGATAAAGCGGTAGTCTTTGACCTTCATAATGTGGATTATTATTATCATGTTTTCACATATCCAAGCTTTAAGTATATTTCTTCTTTCGGTAAACGGGGTGAGGGCCCTGAGGAGATGATTTCGGCTGAAAATATTCGTTGGGGAGGAGATAATACAGCATGGGTGTTGGATGGCTCAAAAAATCGTTTGTCTCGATATGGCGGCATTGCACCGGGACAAGAACCGAAACTGGAGGAAAACATTTCGTTGGACAAGGCATTTATGCGTCCTTTAGACTTTGATTTATCGGATACGGATTCTTTTGTTATTCCTGACTATTCGGGAGAAAATCGTTTTAGTTGGGCAGACATGGCGGGGAACTTGTTGCATAAGTCCCACTGCATACCAATAACTGACGAGAAGCGGTTGCAAGAAAGTGCACCTGCTGTAGCACAAGGCTGGCGTAGCTTTATTTCGTTTAGTCCGGATAAGAAACTTTTGGTGACAGTAACTCAATTGGGAGATGTGCTTGATATTTATAATATAGAGAACGGCCGTCATATCAACTATAAGGGAGAAGATGGTGAACCTGAGTTTCATGTCACTTCAGAAGGATATGGTATTCCTGCCGGTCGGATGTGTTATTATGATATTCAAGTGACCGGGCATTATATTTATGCCATTTATGATGGACGTAAGTTTAGCGATATTGTGAAGGAGAAAGAATATAAGCAGGGGGCAAAACAGCTTCGGGTGTTTGATTTTGACGGAAAGCTGCGTAAGGAATACACGTTAGACCGTCCGGTTACAGGCATCTATGTGGATGAGGCAAATCATTGCTTGTTGGCAACGGATGTAAATACGGATAATCAGATAGTGAAGTATATA
>OHEH01000956.1_pt1 | contig 10168 bp, 7 predicted proteins | sample 1567221 | NCBI WGS metagenome assembly OHEH01 (sample SAMEA3879586, study PRJEB24766) | human gut metagenome | biome: human-associated habitat; feature: feces | place: USA | collected 1985/1987
CTATATCCTCGCCCAGACCCGCGAACTGCCCATCGTCGCCATCGTCGGTATGCCCGTCACCTATGGCAACGCCCTCTACAACTGCGCGGTAGTTTTCGCTCAGGGACGTATTCACGGCGTGGTCCCCAAGACATATATTCCCAATTACTCGGAATTTTACGAGGCCCGCTGCTTCATGTCGGGCGAAGAGATCGGCCTGGCCACGATCCGGATGTGCGGCCAGGATACCGATTTCGGCCGCAACATGCTTTTCAACATCGGAGGCGTGAAGTTCGGCGTGGAAATCTGCGAGGATATGTGGGTTCCGGCCGCCCCGTCGCTGCATCAGGCAGTGGACGGCGCCCAGATACTTTTCAACCTCTCGGCATCGCCCGAAGTGCTGGGCAAGCACAACTACCTGCTCACGCTGGTCAAATCGCAATCGGCCCGGACCCAGTCGGCCTACATCTACTGTTCGGCCGGTTACGGAGAATCTTCGACCGACCTGGTATTCGGCGGCAACGGCCTGATCGTCGAGAGCGGCCGGATGCTGCGGCGCACCGAACGGTTTTCGACCGAGGAACAGTTGATCGTCGCGGACATAGACACCGAAAAGCTCCTCAACTCGCGCCGCCGCACCACGACTTTCGCGCCGCACCGTCCCGCCGAGCGCATCATCGTCGAAATTCCCCTGCCGGAAAACCCCGCGAACGTCACCCTCGACCGGGAGTTCAGTTCCCATCCTTTCGTGCCGCAAACGCCCGAAGAGATGGACGAATCGGGTCGTGAAATCATCAACATTCAGACGATGGGGCTGGCCCAGCGCCTGCAGCATACCGATTGCAAAAAGGTCGTCATCGGGGTTTCCGGCGGCTTGGACTCCACACTGGCCCTGCTGATCGCCGTGCGGACTTTCGATCGCCTCGGGCTCGACCGCAAAGGCATCATCGGCGTCACAATGCCCGGATTCGGCACCAGCAACCGCACCTACCGCAACTCGATCGCCCTGATGCGCTGCCTGGGCATCACTTCCCGCGAAATTTCCATCCGCAAAGCCTGCGAACAACACTTCGCCGATATCGGACTCAACCCCGAAGAACAATCTTCCGCCTACGAAAACGCCCAGGCCCGGGAGCGGACACAAATCCTGATGGACATCGCCAACATGGAGCACGGCATGGTCCTCGGCACGGGCGACCTGAGCGAACTGGCACTGGGCTGGGCGACCTACAATGGCGACCAGATGTCGATGTACGGTCTGAACGCCTCGCTGCCCAAAACCCTGATCCAGGTGCTTCTGCGATGGATGGCCCAGGTATGTCAGGACGATGCGATCCGCGAGATTCTGCTCGATGTAGTCGCCACGCCGATCAGCCCCGAGCTGCTGCCATCCAGCGAAGAAGGAGGAATCGCCCAGCACACCGAGAAGCTGGTAGGGCCCTACGAGTTGCACGACTTTTTCCTCTACCACTTCATCCAGAACGGTTACTCCCCCGCCAAGATTCTCTTCGCTGCGGAAAAAGCGTTCGACGGACGCTACGACCGGGCGACGATCCTGCGCTGGATGCGGGTATTCTTCCAGCGATTCTTCTCGCAGCAGTTCAAACGCTCGGCCATGCCCGACGGTCCGAAAGTAGGCATCATCTCCCTCTCGCCGCGCGGCGACTGGCGTATGCCTTCGGACGCTACGGCAAGCCTGTGGTTGCGGGAAATCGATCTTCTGATTCAGGAAAAATAAAACAGCTCTTGCTATTCGGCTATGAAAAAATTGCTTATTCTCGCGGTATTGCTCATAGGTTGCAGCACACTTCAGGCCCAAGACTGGAAAGACGCCCTCTCCAAAGCGGCGACCAGTGCCGCAGATAAAGTCACGGGAGGAAAACTGACCCAAATGGCTATTACGGGCCGGTGGGAATACTCCGGTCCGGGCGTCAAATTCGAAAGCGACGACACCTTGAGCGAGTTGGGCGGCTCGGCTCTTTCGAGTAGCGTCGAGAAAAAACTCGACCCGGTTTACCAACTGGCGGGAATCAAACCCGGAGCCTGTCATTTCACGTTCGATACGGACGGTGCTTTCGAAGCGCTGTTAGGAACCCATTCCCTGAACGGAACCTACGAATTCAACCCCGAAACACATGCCATTACGCTCCACTTCAGCAAAGCACCGGGCAAACTGGGTTCCCTGACCGGCCATGCCTACCTGAGCGGCTCACAGATGCAGCTGGTCTTTCCGAGCGAAAAACTCATGGAGCTGCTCTCGGGAATCGGAGCAAAAATCGCATCGCTGCAACCCCTGACAGCTTCGCTCGAAAAATACAAGAGTATCGCCATCGGGTTCAATTTTTCCAAATAATATCATTCGGATATGAAACGTACATTATGTCTGTCCGCCTTGTTCGTCGTATGCGCGACAATCGCTGTTTCGGGACAATCGCTGAATGAAAAACTCCAGCAACTTTTAGGAGGTAGTCACTCCGCGAAACAGGAAGAGGCCACACCGCCGACCTATCCGTCGGAAGAAGCGCTCCTCGGAGTCTGGACCTACCAGGCTCCCAGCATCGAATACAAGGGCGACGATATGTTCGCCTCGATCGCCGTAGCCGGATTGCAAGACCAGTTGGCGACCCATTACGTCAAGGCAGGCCTCGTACCGGGACAGGGGACCGTTTCCTTCAAAAAACGCAACCGGCTCCACGCCTCTATGGGCGGACATGAGATCGACGGGACGTATAGCTACGATCCCGCCACCGGAACAGCCGCCATCACGCTGATCCAAGACGGGAAACAAGCCACCTTCCAAGGCTATCTCTCCCTGCGCGGCGAGGTGCTGACGCTCCAGTTCGATGCAGGCGATGCGCTCGAAGCCGTGCGGCACTCCTCTCCGGAATACGCTGCGAACGAGAAAATGCAGCAAATCGCCTCCGTCATGCAAAATTATCCCGGCATCATGCTGGGCGGACAGTTGAAAAAATAGGCAACCCGTAATATTAAAACGGGGCTGTGTCGAAATGAAAATTTCAGGCACAACCCCTGAATAAGGGGTGTCAGAATGGATGCAAGACAAGGCATTTGCGGGTAAGAGCGACAGGAATTTACTATCGTAAATGACTTTGCCGCATCCCGATAATAAAACAGCAGTGTGTCATAAAGACACACTGCCTTATTTTTCTATTACCAGTTGAACAAACCGACGCCTGCGGCGACGATAAAACCGGTTGCGAATCCCGCCGCCACTTGCGACAGCGTATGATACCCCAGTTTCAGCCGGGCGGAGCCGAGCGCACCGGCAGCGAGCAGGGCTGCGACAAACGCAGCGAAGAGTCCCCCGCCGCTGGCGATATTGATCAGAACGATAAAAGCCACGGCAGCACCCAACGCCGTCATATGCAGGCTGATCTTCCAATAAAAGCTGACAAACAGACACACGGCGACACAACAGGCTCCCGCAAACATAAAACGGCTCAACATCTGCGCCGAAGGAATCCTCGCAATAGCGACGGCGCACAACGTATAGCAGGCGATCATAGCGAGCAGCGGGATGAAGCGTTCCTTGCGGTCGCTCAAATCCGCATCGCCGATCTTACGATACGACTTGAGCAGTGCGATCACCAAAACCGGAATGATCGTCGTAAAAAGCAACGTCACCCAAATAAGGTATATCTTGACCTTGAGCGGATAAAGCGAATAGACCGTACCGGCCAGCAACAGCAGCAACACCATATAGAGCGGCACCAGGAACGGATGCAGCACAACGGAAACGGCTTTCGACAAACGCAAATACATCTTCTACGCGATTAAATCTGTTTACGGAGCCGTGCCACCGGAATACTCAACATCTCCCGATACTTGGCCACCGTACGACGTGCGATGCGGTACCCCTTCGAATTGAGGATATCCATCAATGTTTCATCGGTCAGAGGCTTGCGTTTATCCTCCTCGTCGATGCACTGCTGGAGGATATTCTTGATTTCATAGCTCGACACTTCCTCGCCGCTGTCGGTCTGCATCGCCTCCGAGAAGAGCGACTTGAGCAGAATGATGCCGAACTGGGTCTGTACATATTTGCTGTTCACCACGCGCGAAATGGTCGATACGTCCAACCCCGTGCGATCGGCGATATCCTTGAGGATCATCGGCCGCAACTTACTTTTGTTACCGTCCTTGAAATATTCCTGCTGGTAATCGAGAATCTCCTGCATCGTCCGCATCAGCGTATCGTGCCGCTGCTTGATCGCCGAAATGAACCACTTGGCCGAATCGATCTTGCTCTTGACGAACTGAATCGCCTCGCGGTCCTTCTCCTTGACCCGACCGTCGGAATCCACCATGCCCCGCATCATTTCGATATAACGATGATTGATTCTCGCTTCGGGAAGATTACCCGAATTGAGCGTCAGGTCGAAATGCCCTTCGTGGTAATCGAGGATGAAATCCGGCGTCACGTAAGGCGTCGTATCGGCCCCGCCTTCGGAGTAAAGGTTGCCCGGTTTGGGTGAAAGGCGGGTAATCTCTTCGATCGCCTCGCGGAATTCGTCCTCGGAAACCTGAAGCCGGGCCATCAGTTTTTCGTAATGCTTTTTGACAAACTCGTCGAAATAGCACTCCACGATCTTGCGGGCCAGCCGGCGGGAGCGGGTATTAAGATTCTCCTGATCCAATTGCAACAATAAACACTCCTGCAGGTTGCGGGCACCTACACCGGTCGGTTCGAGTTCGTGGATAATCGACAGCAATCGTTCCAAGTGCTCGACCGAAACATCTACGCCCTGCGTGAAGGCGATGTCGTCGGCCACGGACTCCAGGTCGCGGCGCAGGTAACCGTCCTCGTCGATGCTCCCGACCAGGTATACGGCCAGTTTCATCTCGCGCTCGGAAAGGTTGCGGAACCCCAGCTGCTCGATCAGGTACTCCTGCAACGACCGTCCCTCGGTCAGGAAGACCGGGCGCTGCTTGTCGTCCTTCGAGTAGTTATTGATACGGCTTTTATAGGAAGGGGTGTCGTCTTCACGCAAATACTCGTCGACCGAAATCTGCTGGGGCTGTTCCTCGTCCTCGGCAGCACGATCCTCTTCCTCCAGCACGATATTGTCTTCGATCTCCTGTTTGATACGCTGTTCGAGCTGCACGGTGGGCAGCTCCAGCAACTTGATCATCTGAATCTGCTGGGGCGAGAGCTTCTGCTGAAGCGACAGTACCTGTTTCTGATTAATAGCCATACTTTTTCCAAATTAAGAATTAGAGATTCCGAATTTGGTTTCTTCTTGGGGGTTAGTATACAACACAAACGGCCGCAGCCGGAAAATCGTATGGAAAAGCGGGATTTCGGGACTTGCGCCGCACAGCCCGGACAGGAAAATGCTCGAGTTCGGGTTATGCAGCCAGTACGAAACAGCCTTCCCAGGTGGTTTTAAAACTCGGCGTTCTTCGGCGTGCGCGGGAAAGGCTGCACGTCACGGATATTGGTCATGCCCGTCACGAAAAGCAGCAACCGGTCGAAGCCCAGGCCGAAGCCGGAGTGCGGGGCCGAACCCCAGCGGCGGGTATCCAAATACCACCAGAGTTCCTTTTCGTTCATACCGAGCTCCTGCACCCTTGCATGAAGCTTGCCATAATCGGCCTCGCGCTCCGAACCGCCGATGATTTCGCCGATTCCGGGGAATAATACGTCCATAGCGCGTACCGTCTTGCCGTCGTCGTTCTGCTTCATGTAGAAGGCCTTGATATCCTTGGGGTAGTTGATCAGGATGACCGGGCGCTTGAAATGCTCCTCCACGAGGTAACGCTCGTGCTCGGACTGCAGGTCGCACCCCCAGTCGCAGGGGAATTCGAACTTGCGGCCCGAAGCCTTCAGTATCTCGACGCCCTCGGTGTAGTCGAGGCGCTTGAAATCGTTGTGCAGCACGAAGTTCAGACGTTCCAGCAAACCCTTGTCCCACATCTTGTTCATGAACTCGAGGTCTTCGGCACAGTTATCCAGCGCATACCGGATCAGGTACTTGAGGAAATCCTCGGCCAGTTCCATGTTGTCTTCCAGTTCGTAGAAGGCAGCCTCGGGCTCGATCATCCAGAACTCCGACGCATGGCGCGGGGTGTTCGAGTTTTCGGCACGGAACGTGGGGCCGAAGGTGTAGATGCGGCCCAGCGACAGCGCACCCAGCTCGCCTTCGAGCTGGCCCGACACGGTCAGGTTGCACGACTTGCCGAAGAAATCCTGCGCATAGTCGACCTTGCCCTCATCGGTCTTGGGGACATCGTTCAGGTCGAGGGTCGTCACCTGGAACATGGCGCCCGCGCCCTCGCAGTCCGAAGCCGTGATGAGCGGCGTATGGAAATAATAGAAGCCCTGTTTGTTGAAATACTCGTGGATGGCATACGCCATGGCGTGGCGGATGCGCAACACGGCACCGAAGGTATTGGTTCTCGGACGCAGGTAGGCGATTTCGCGCAGGAACTCCAGCGAGTGCCCCTTCTTCTGGAGGGGATAGGTTTCGGGGTCGGCCGTGCCGTACACCTCGATCTTCGCGGCCTGCACCTCGACCCGCTGCCCTGACCCGAGCGACTCCACGAGCCGTCCGTCGACGCGGATGCAGGCACCCGTAGTGATGGGTTTGAGCTCTTCTTCGCCGAATTTCGAAAGATCGACGACCACCTGTATGTTCGCAACGCACGATCCGTCGTTCAGGGCGATGAACGCCACATTCTTGTTCCCGCGCTTGGTGCGCACCCATCCCTTGACGACAATGTCGGTGTCCACGACGCCCGACTTCAGAATTTCTACGATTCTCTGCGTTTTCATATGATCAATTTTATCTATGCCTTTAACGGCTCTTTTTCGAACTTACAAAGATATCCATTATTTGCGATTTGGCAAAAAAAAAGTACCTTTGCCTAACCTATATTAAGAACACACGCATGAAACGTACGATACTGCTGACGGCGGCCATCCTCTGCGCCGCAGGCACCCGGGCGCAGGAGGCATACGACCTGCTGATCCCCGAGCCCGAAACCCCGGTAGCGCTCCGCCCCGTCGAAGGGGGCCGCATTTACCGCACGGAGGTCATTCCCTACGACAAGCGCCATGACGCCGATGCCCGCAACTTAGCAGGCGCCGACGCATATATGGCCTACACGCCCGAACCGTTCGCCGCATCGGGCGACGCGGTTGCCGTCGGGCAGGTGGTCGAAATACCCTACGTGTGGACGGACGGGGTCGTCTACCTGCATCTGGAAAACATAGGCACGGCCTACACCCTCACGGTCAACGACAGCAAGGTGGCCGAAGTCGAAGACCCTTCGACGCCCGCCGAATTCGCACTGACGCCCTACATCCGCGAAGGCAAGAACGCCATCGCGCTGACGCTGCGCCGCAGTGCCGCCGACCGGATCAACGCCGTCCCCGCCTCGCGCAAGGCTTTCGAGAACTGTTACCTTTACACGCAGACCAAACGTTCGATCCGCGATTTCGAGATCGCGCTCGTGCCCGACTCGACACGCAAATTCGGCGTGCTGGAGCTGGCGATCGTCGCGCAGAACGGTTTCAACTACGACGAACCCGTGACCGTAGGCTACGACATCTACTCGCCGCAGGGCAAGCTGCTCGAGTTCAACATGCAGGAGGTCACGATTCCTGGACGTTCGACCGACACCGTGCGCTTCACGCCCTTCATCTACGGCACCAACGCCAACAAGTGGGAGCCGGGCGCCAAGAACCCGCCGCTCTACAAGGTGATGCTCTTCACGCGCCGCGACGGGGCTTACCGCGAATACATGCCGCTGAAGATCGGCTTCGGCAAGACGGAGCTCGTCGACGGGCGCCTCACGCGCTTCGACAAGGAGCTGAAACTGGTCAAGGCCGGGTACAACGCCGCTGCCGACCGCAAGACGACCCTCGCGGAACTGAAAACGCTCAAGGCCAAGGGCAACAACACGATATGCCCCGACTATCCGCAGCCGGGGTGGTTCTATGACCTGTGCGACGAGCTGGGGCTCTACGTCATCGACTGCGCCAACATCAACGCACCCGAAAAGCGTGACGACCGGAAGGTCGGCGGCACGCCGTCGAACGACCCGTCGCTGGCGGACGAATACCTCGAACGCGTGAAGGCGATGTACTACCGTTCGCGCAACCATTCGTGCGTCATCGCATTCGCGCTGGGCGGCGAATCGGGCAACGGATACAACATGTACAAAGCCTATGAGTGGCTCAAGTCGGTGGAGAAGTCGCGCCCGGTGATCTGTGCGGATGCCGACGGCGAGTGGAATTCGGATTTGTAGGCAATGACCGTCGAACTGATCGTCATAGGTAAAACCGATTCGAAGGAGATCGCAGCGCTGGTCGAGATGTACGCCCGGCGTGTGAATTTTTACTGCAAGTTCGCGGTCACGGCCCTGCCCGACGTCCGAAACACCAGGAACCTCACGGTAAAACAACAGCGTACGGCCGAAGGCGAGGCCATCCTGCGCCAGACAACGGACGGCGACTACGTCGTACTGCTCGACGAGCGGGGCGAGGAGATGCGCTCGGTGGAATTCGCCTACTGGCTTCAGAAACGGATGAACAGCGGCGTGAAACGCCTGGTACTGGTGATCGGCGGCCCCTACGGATTCTCCGACGAGGTATATGCACGAGCCGACGCCAAGCTGTCGCTCTCGAAGATGACCTTCTCGCACCAGATCGTGCGAGCCATCTTCGCCGAACAGATATACCGGGCTTTCACTATCCTGAACAACGAACCCTACCACCACGAATGAGCTGTCCCCCGACAAAACCGGCCATCGCCGTCATTACGCCCAACATCCTGATCGGGCTGGGCCTGCGGACGATTCTCGAAAAGGTAGGTCCTCCGGGAGAGATCGCCGTGTTCGACAGCTTCACCGAATTCATCGCATCCGGACCGGAGCGTTATTTCCACTATTTCGCCGCCATGCAGGTTTTCATGCGCCACCGCACCTTCTTCCTGGAAAACAGTCACAAGACGATCCTGCTGGGCAAAGGGTATTCGGCCCAGTTCGCCCGAATGCGCCAGATCGATATCTTCGGCGGCGAAGAACGACTGGTACACGATCTGCTGTGCCTGCGCAGCGAAGCGCCCCGACCCGACCATGCCCTTCCCCGACAGAACGGCGCTCCGGCCGCCAACCTGCTCTCCGTACGCGAAACGGAAGTGCTGACGCTCATCGCTCAGGGTTTGCTGAACAAACAGATCGCCGACCGGCTGCAAATCGGGCTCACGACCGTCATCTCCCACCGCCGCAACATCATGCAGAAGCTCGGCGTACAGTCCGTCGCCGCACTCGTCATCTGCGCCGTCAGCATGGGCTACGTGGACGAAAGCGACATCCGCACTCCTCATAAATGAGGGTTGCAAAAACGATCGGAATATCGTTCCTTTGTCCCCGAACAATCGCGGTAAAAGCGAACGCGGCGCTCCGGCGAAATCGGAGAAAACCGACGGTCTGCGCCGTTTTTGCCGTTCGAAACGATCCGATGATCCGCCAGGCGATCCATATCATCTTTCTGTCGGCGTGCATACTCCTGCACGCCATGAGCGTATGTGCCGCCCCCGCGCTGCCGGAAGACTCCACTCCGGCACTGGCGGACTCCGTTATCCAGGTGGAGGACATCCAGGTCACGGCCATCAAACAGGGCCTCAACCTGCGCAACCAACCCGTAACGGCTTCCGTAATCGGACGCACGGACCTGGAACGGCGGCACGTCGCAGCCCTGAAAGAGGTTTCGCAGGTGGTTCCCAACTTCCACACCCCGGACTACGGCTCGCGCATGACCTCTTCGATCTACATCCGGGGACTGGGCGCCCGCATCGACCAACCGGTGATGGGGCTCAACATCGACAACATCCCCTACCTGAACAAGGACGCCTACGACTTCGATTTGACGGACATCGAGCGGATCGAAGTGCTGCGCGGCCCCCAGAGCACGCTGTTCGGACGCAACACGATGGGCGGCGTAATAAACGTCTATACCCTGTCGCCCTTCACCTTCGAAGGAGTGCGGCTGGGCATGGAGTACGGCAGCGGCAACACGCAGAAATACCGGATTTCGACCTACTACAAAACCAGCGAACGGGTCGGCTTCTCGGTCGGAGCCTACTATTCCAAGACCGACGGCTTCTTCAAGAACCTCTATACCGGTGAAAAATGCGACTGGGAGAGAAGCGGCGGCGGCCGG
>OHEH01000972.1_pt1 | contig 10008 bp, 13 predicted proteins | sample 1567221 | NCBI WGS metagenome assembly OHEH01 (sample SAMEA3879586, study PRJEB24766) | human gut metagenome | biome: human-associated habitat; feature: feces | place: USA | collected 1985/1987
CCTTTCACCGCGGCTGCTCACAGGGGATGGCCTGCCCGTTCCTTGCTGCCGTTTTGCACCACCAACGGCTCTCTGAAAGCGGTGATCCGGGGAAGTCGTGTCCTGCTCAAAGCATTTGACGAATGATGTGAGTACAATAGCCCCATCCTCCGCCGTTGTCAATACAATTTTGTCCGCGCAGGGCGGATTTCGTCGAAGAAAATAGACGCCCCATCACTTCTCCGCCGCCGCTTTAGGCAAAATGCAAATGCGAAATACAAATAAAGCTATGCCGAAGCGAAATGGAACCTGGCCGGCAACGCAGTCATAACAACGGGATGCTTTCAAATTTTGACCCGTTTCGGCAGTTTTCGGTTTGCCGAATTTCCACTTGAAATATTTTAACAAAATATTATTTTTTCTTTCTTGACAAAGGCCAATTCTTATGTTAGCTTTAAAAAGCAAAATGAATCAACCGATCGGATGATGAGTTCGGGAGAGACCGCGGAATATTCTGCCGCGGCGCCGAAGGGGAACGCAGAAGCTCTCAGGCAAAAGGGCCGAACTCGGACGACGCTCCGAAAAGTGCGTTTACGCACGCCGAAGGTGCAACCTGCCGCGATGACTCGGGCGGGGAATCTCTCAGGTGATCAACGGAGGCACAAAGCTCAAAAGGGAGTTTTGTGTCTCTTTTTTGATGCTTAATTTTAATAGTTTTTATAATATTCATTAAAATTATTGTTTTTGGAGGATGCGCACTATGGAAAAGAAGACCCCACTTTACCAAACGCATGTGGACATGGGCGGCAAGATCGTCGAATTCGGCGGCTTCCTGATGCCCGTGCAGTATCCCACCGGCGTGATTGCCGAGCACATGGCCGTTCGCGAAAAGGCCGGTCTGTTCGACGTTTCCCACATGGGCGAGCTTCGCCTCAAGGGCCCCGACGCCGTCGCCAACGTCCAGAAGATCATCACCGCCGACATTTCGAACATGAAAGACGGCGAGATCAAGTACTCGATGTTCTGCAACGACAATGGCGGCATCATCGACGACTTCATCGTCTACCGCTGCGCAGCGGACAATTACTGGCTCGTCGTCAACGCGGGCAACCGCGAAAAGGACGCCGCCTGGGTCGAGAGCCATCTCTCCGGCGACGTCGACTACCGCGACGAGGGCAACGACTGGGGCCAGATCGCCCTGCAGGGCCCCAAGTCCGGCGACATTCTCAAAAAGCTCTGCGATGAGCAGTACATCCCCGCCAAGTACTACACCTTCATCGAAGACGTGCCCCTGAACCTCGGCGAGCGCACGATCCGCGCCCTCGTCTCCCAGACGGGCTACACCGGTGAATATGGCTTTGAGATCTACTGCAAGGCCGAGGACACCGTCGACCTGTGGAAAGCGCTTCTGAAGGCGGGCGAGCCCGAGGGGTTGATCCTCTGCGGCCTCGGCGCGCGCGACACGCTGCGCTTAGAGGCTTCGATGCCGCTCTACGGCCACGAGATGAACGACGAGATCACGCCGAAGATGGCGGGACTTCCGTGCAAGCTCACGGGCAAGGACTTCATCGGCCGCGACGCGCTTGTCGCGCTCGGCGCGCCGAAAATGAAGCGCATTGGCATGAAGGTCGTCGGCCGCGGCATCGTGCGCGAGCACTGCGACCTCTACACGATGGACGGAGAAAAGATCGGCTGGGCATCCTCCGGCACGTTCGCGCCCTATATCGGCTGCGGCGTTGCGATGGGCTATATCCCCGCCCAAGATATCGAGATCGGCAAGCACCTCAACGCCGACGTGCGCGGCCGCATGGTCGAGCTGGAGATCGTGCCGATGCCGTTCTACAAACTGGAGCGCTAAGTACATTGACATAAGAACAACTCTATCAAATTCAAGGAGGAACACATGATGAATTTTCCCGCTGAGCTGAAGTATTCCAAGTCCCACGAGTGGTTCAAGATGGACGGCGACGTCGCCGTGATCGGCATTTCTGATTTTGCCCAGGATGCGCTGGGCGATGTGGTCTTTATCAACCTGCCCGCCGAGGGCGACAGCGTCACCGCCGGTGAGAGCTTCGGCGATGTCGAGTCCGTCAAGGCGGTCTCCGACGTGATCTGTCCCGTCAGCGGCACGATCTGCGAGGTCAACGAAGCGCTCGCCGACGCGCCCGAGACGCTGAACTCCGACCCCTACGGCGCATGGATCATCAAGGTCTCCCCCGTGACCGACACTGAGGCGCTGCTTGACGCCGCCGCTTACGAAGCGCATTGCGCGCAGGAGGGCTGAGATGGGCTCTTACGTTCCCACCACGGCTGCGGAACGGGAAGAAATGCTCGCCGCCATCGGGGTCGACAGCCTGGAAGGTCTGTACAAGGCCGTCCCGCAGGAAATGCTCCTGCGGAGCGGCGGGCTGAACATCCCCGAGGGCCTGAGTGAGCTTGAGGTGCGCGAGGCCGTCACCGCCATGGCCGAAAAGAACAAGGTCTTCAAGACCGTTCTTCGCGGTGCGGGCGCCTACCGCCACTTCATCCCGTCGGTCGTCAAATCCGTCACCTCCCGCGAAGAGCTTGTCACCTGCTACACCCCCTATCAGGCGGAGATCAGCCAGGGCGTTCTGCAGGGTACGTTTGAATTCCAGACGATGATCTGCGAGCTGACCGGCATGGACGTTTCCAACGCCTCGCACTACGACGGCGCGACCGCCGCAGCCGAGACGATCCCCATGTGCAAGGACCGCAAGCGCACGAAGGCCTATGTCTCCGCCTGCGCCCATCCGCAGGTCATCGAGGTCATGAAGACCTACTGCTTCGCCTCGAATACCGAGCTTTTTGTCGTCCCCGCAAAGGACGGCAGAACTGATCTCGACGCGCTCAAGGAAGCGCTCGGCGATGACGCCGCGTGCTTCTACCTCCAGCAGCCGAACTACTTCGGCCAGATCGAAGACGCGAAGGCGGCCGGTGAGATCGTCCACGCCGCGGGCGCCAAGTTCGTCATGGGCGTGAACCCCATCGCCTGCGCCATTCTGCCCACGCCGCGCGCGATGGGCGCGGATGTCGCCGTCGGCGACGGTCAGCCCCTCGGCCTCGACACGGCGTTCGGCGGCCCGTTCCTCGGCTTCATGGCCACGACGTCCGCCATGACGAGAAAGCTCCCCGGCCGCATCGTCGGCCAGACGAAGGATGTGGACGGCGAGGTTGGCTACGTGCTGACGCTGTCCGCGCGCGAGCAGCACATCCGCCGCGAAAAGGCCAGCTCCAACATCTGCTCCAACCAGGCGCTATGCGCCTTCGCCGCCGGCGTCTACATGGCCGCGATGGGCGAAAAGGGCATGAAGCAGTGCGCGCGGCTCTGCACCTCGAAGGCGCACTATTTCGCCTCTGAACTTGAAAAGATCGACTGCACCTTGAAGTACAAGGGTGAATTCTTCCACGAGTTCGTCACCGAGGTCGAATGCCCCAACTGCCGCAGGAAGATCCTCGACGCGCTCGAAGCAGAGGGCATCCTCGGCGGCGCAGAGGTCGAGGGCGGCATTCTCTGGTGCGTGACCGAGCTCGTCTCCAAGTCGCAGCTCGACAAAGCTGTCGCCATCGTGAAGGAGGTGCTGTAAATGAAGCTCATTTTTGAACTTGGCGTCGAAGGCCGCGGCATGACCCTCATGCCGGAGTGTGACGTCCCCGAATATCAGCTCCCCGAAGAGCGCAGCGAGGCGCTGCACCTGCCCCACGTGAGCGAAAACGAGCTCACCCGCCACTACACCGCCCTTTGCAAGCGCATCCATGGCGTGAACGACGGCTTCTATCCTCTCGGCTCGTGCACGATGAAGTACAACCCCAAGATCGACGAGGACATGGCGGCGCTGCCGGGCTTCACCCAGCTCCACCCGCTCCAGCCCATCGAGACCGCGCAGGGCGCGCTCGAGGCGCTGCACACGTTAGGCTCTGAGCTTGGCGAGGTCTTCGGCATGGACGCTGTCACGTTCCAGCCCGCGGCGGGCGCGCACGGTGAGTTCACCGGCGTTCTGCTCATCAAGGAAGCCACGAAAAAAGGCTATAAAGAGGCGAATCCCGGTGACAGCGTCGATCTCGGCTTCTCCGGGAGCAATACCCGCCGTGGTCGTGTGGGACAGGATATCGCCCATACATTGGAGACGAGCTGTATCCAGGGCATCGTGGAGCGTGGCGGACGCATCCGGCGTTTGATGCCGCGGGAGTGTCTGCGGCTGCAGGGCTTCGATGAGTGGCAGATCGACCGCATCCTCGCCATCCAGTCTGATGCACAGGCGTATAAGCAGGCAGGCAACAGCGTCACCGCCAATGTCATTGAGGCCATCGGGCGCCGTATTCGGGAGGTGGATGCGGAACTGAAAGCCGGTGCTGCCGCATGATCGGGCTGAAGGATCAGTGCTTCGGCGTGGAAGTTGAAATGACCGGCATCACCCGTGAGCAGGCGGCAACAGCGCTGGCCGCGTATTTTGCAACGGACGCCCGCTATGTGGGCGGCGCTTACGATAAATGGTGTGTGACGGATCGGGACGGCAAAGAGTGGACGGTCATGAGTGACTCCAGCATCCACGGGGAGCAGAAGATCGGCAGCAGCTATCGTGCAACGGGTGACTACAGATACCGCGTGGAGATGGTAACGCCAAAGCTCACCTATGCGGAACTGCCCAAGCTGCAGGAGTGTGTCCGGCAGGTACGCCACGCAGGAGCCAAGGCCAACAGCTCCTGCGGCATCCATGTCCATGTGGACGCAGCCAATCATAACCGGCAGAGTCTGAAAAACCTCATCGGCATCATGTACTCCAAGGAGGATATCCTGTTCAAAGCGCTGCAGGTCAATGAAAGCCGGGCGTCCCGCTGGTGTCAGAAGGTGCGGGAACCCATGCTGAAGCAGGCACGCAGGCTCTCGTCGGATGAGACAAGGGATCTGACGCAGCTGGAGAATATCTGGTATGAGGGAGATAACGGCAGCGCAGACCATTATAACTGGACCCGCTATTACGCACTGAATCTGCATTCGGTCTTTTACCGGGGGACGGTGGAATGGCGCTGTTTCAATTCCACACTCCACGCGGGAAAAGTTGCTGCCTATGTGAATCTGTGCCTTGCCATCTCCGCCCAGGCTATCGCCCAGCGCAGCACGGTCATGCGCAAGACCCACAGTGACAATGAACTGTTCACCTTCCGGGTCTGGTTGGTGCGGCTGGGACTCAACGGCGAGGAATTCAAGCATACCCGTGACCACCTGTTAGCAAATCTGGACGGTGATCGGGCATGGCGTTTCGATAAGGACAGCTATGCAGTCAACAAAAAGAAGAAAAAATCCAGAGAAATGGAGAGGTGAAGCCTTTGAAGATTCAAATTGAAGATACCGTGTACGAAGGGACCGCAGCCGGGATCATGGAACAGCTTCGGGATCTCAGCTTTAATCCCACAGAGTTCCCAGATGTGGAGACCTACATCTGGTTTGTACAGAACAATGTCATCCGCACCACGGGAATGGACTGTCCGCTGCCGGATGGCGATGCGGAGACGCAGGCGGCAGCCCTGCTCCGTCATCTGGAACGCTTTGGCGCTCTGACGATGCTGGAGGTGTGACATGGAGGAAAACCTGTATTTTGCCTACGGCAGCAACCTTGATCTGGAGCAGATGGCGCAGCGCTGTCCGGACGCCGAGATCGTGGGACCGGTCAGGCTGGAAAACTACGAACTGCGGTTCCGCGGCAGCGGCTTTGCTACCGTTGCACCGAAAAAAGGCAGTACTGTCCACGGACTGGTGTGGAAGATCACGCCAAACTGTGAACAGTCTCTGGATCGGTACGAGGGGTATCCCCGCCACTACACGAAAGAAACCGTGACTGTTAAAGACGCGGCTGGCGCTGAGCTCCCAGTCATGGTCTATATCATGGCGGAGCCGTATTGCCGCCAGCCTGCACTGCCGTCCCCGTATTATTACCGCGTGATCCAGCGGGGCTTTGAAGCCAACGGCCTGCCGGTGGAGTCATTACAGGCTGCGTGGGACAGGACCGTTGACGAGGTGTTCTCCGGAAAGCTGGATAAGCCGAGGAATAAGAAATCGGAACGACGCAAAGAGCCGGAACGGTAATGGCTCTGCCGCAGCAGAAAGAAATAGCCTGTTTGCAATTTCCGCCGCGTGTGTTACAATATCCCCTGTTTGTGAAAGGGGTGCGGATATGTTTTACACGATGGAGGAAGCCGCTGTCCTCGGCGGTTTTCTGGAACTGTATCTGGAACGGGACAGCGTGGACCCGGCCGTGCGGGAGCAGCATCGAAGATTTCGGCAAGGGCTGATGCGCGGTGCATTGGAACGGGCCGATTATGAATGGGCGGCTGCGGTGCTGGGATTCCTGCGTCCACAATGGTGGCCGGAGCATGAAGATCATCGGGCGTTGGAAAATGCCCTGCTGAAGACCCGGACGCTGGCATCCAAAAAAGAATAAGAATCACCATTTGCGGCAACGGCAGAGGAATCTGTCGCTGCCGCTTTTCTTTTGGGAAGGAGGAACCCATATCAGCACAGAAAAAATGAAAGTCCTTGTGGTGCGCCCCATGGAAATGCCTGAAGTGCAGGAGATCGACCACACTCTTTCTGCCATGCAGGAGCTCGTAGGCGGCACCATTCAGGCAGTTTACCCCTTCGATGACCCGGTGGCGCTCATCGCAAATGACGAGGGCAAGCTGCTGGGCCTGCCGTGGAACCGCGCCCTGACCGATGATCACGGTGTGCCGTATGACATTGTCTGCGGCACATTTTTTGTTGCCGGTCTTAAAGAGGATGATTTTGCCTCGCTGACGGAGCAGCAGATCGAAAAGTACAAGGACAAATACAGCAACGAAATGATCCTCTCTGTTCCGAAACAGCCGGAGGCACATAAGAAACCAATGAAAAAGGAGAAACATGAATATGAAAGATAACTGCATTCTGACCGCTGAGTCAGTCACCGAGGGACATCCCGACAAGCTCTGCGACACCATCGCGGACGCGGTGGTGGATGCCTGTCTTACGCAGGACGCCGCTGCCCGCGTTGCCTGCGAGGTCATGGCCACAGCCGGAAAGATCATCGCCGCAGGCGAGATCACGGCAGCGAAGATTCCGGATATCCCTGCCATTATTTGCAGAACGGTGCGGGAAGCCGGATACGGCGGCAACGACTATGAGGTGGAGGTCATCACCCATGAGCAGAGTCCCGACATTGCGGAAGCTGTGTGCGGCGGCACGGAGACCGGCGCAGGAGATCAGGGAATCCTGTACGGCTTTGCCTGCGATGAAACAAAGGAGCTGCTGCCTCTGCCTGTGGTGCTGGCCCATCGACTGACCCGCCTGTTGACCGATACCCGCAGGCAGGGCATTATCCCCGGCCTGCGTCCGGACGGCAAGGCGCAGGTGTCTGTGGAATACCGCTCTGGAGTCCCGTACCGCGTTGCCGCAGTGGTGGTATCCTGCCAGCATGAGGAGAAGCTGCCCCTGCCGGAACTGCGCCGGGACATCCTGCGCCATGTGATCCGACCCGCCATGCAGGAACTTCCGCTGGACGAGCATACCGAAGTGCTGGTCAATCCCTCCGGTCGATTTGTCCAGGGCGGTTTTGAAGCGGACACCGGACTCACCGGACGCAAGCTGATGGTGGATACCTACGGCGGCCTCGCCCCTCATGGCGGCGGCGCACTGTCCGGCAAGGATGGAACGAAGGTGGACCGCAGCGGCGCGTACATGGCCCGTTATATTGCCAAGAATATCGTAGCGGCAGGACTGGCCAAGCGCTGCACCATCAGCCTTGCCTATGCCATCGGCAAGGCACAGCCTGTGGCGGTGACGGTGGATACGGAGCATACCGGCATCTATTCCGATGATGTGCTGGAACAGGCTGTCCGCACGGTATTCAACCTGACGCCGGACGGCATGATCGGAACGCTGGGACTGGATCAGCCCATGTTCCAAAAGTTCTGCAATTACGGTCACTTCACCCATGCGGACGCGCCCTGGGAGCGCACGGATATGACAGAGGTGCTGGAATGTGCCTGTCGTGCCAAGGACATGGGCGTATCGCACCGATAACAGAAAAGGCCCGCGAGAGATGGTCTCTCGCGGGCGTGTTATCACTGCACGGAATCCTTGAACGCCTTGCCGGGCTTGAAAGCCGGCGCTTTGGAAGCGGGGATTTCAATGGTGGCTCCGGTGGCGGGATTCTTGCCGGTGCGGGCGGCGCGCTCCTTCACCTCGAAGGTGCCAAAGCCCAGCAGCTGTACCTTGTCACCGGACTTCAACGCAGTCTGCAGCGTGTCGACAAACGCATTCAGAGCGGTGTCACAGTCCTTCTTGGTCAGGCCGCTGGCTTCCGCCATAGCGGTGATCAGTTCTGTTTTATTCATCGTATTTCGTCTCCTTCATATCTAAAATGACTGGAAATGATATGCGCTATTATAGCAGACTCCCCACCTGCTGACAATACTGCCAGCAAAAACAGAATCAGAGATGATGATCATGATTTCAAAAGAAAAGAAGAACACCCTGCATATTGCGTCCTGCTCCTTCGGTAAAGACAGCCTTGCCACGATCCTGCTGGCGCTGGAGCACGGGGAACCGCTGGATGAAGCGGTCTACTGTGAGGTGATGTTCGATAAAAGGACCTCCGGCGAGGTGCCGGAGCATCGGGCATTCATCTATGAGACTGCGATCCCCAGGCTGGAACGGTTGGGCATCCCGGTCCGTGTGCTGCGTTCGGATAAGACCTATCTGGACCTGTTTGCCGGAGTCATTACCCGCGGTCCGAAAAAAGGACTTCGACGCGGATTCCCTCTGTGCGGGCATTGCTACGTTCAGCGGGACTGCAAACTCCGTCCCATCCGCCGGTATAACAGGACTCTGACGCCGGATACTGTGCAGTATGTGGGCAACGCCAGCGATGAGCCGGTGCGCTTGCACCGCTTGCAGGGAGATCAGGTGTCCCTGCTGGAAAAATATCACTACACCGAAGAGGATGCAAAACAGCTCTGCCAAACGGCAGGGCTGCTTTCACCTGTCTATGCGTTCACAGACCGTGGCGGCTGCTGGTTCTGCCCGAATGCCAAGCGGAAGGAACTGCGGCACCTTTATGACCACCATCCGGAGCTGTGGGCAAGAATGCTGGAGCTGCAGGCCATGCCGGGAAAGGTGTCCGAGAAATTCAACCGCACGGAGCGCTTTTCCGACATCGATGCGGCATTCCGAAAAGAAGATGCCCTGTGCCAAAAAGCGGCATAAAAAAGGAAAAGGAGATGAGAACCATCAGCAATCAAAAATATGAGATCACAGACATTGCCCATGAGGAATATCCGTTCCTGCACCGCATCCGTGCGCTGCGGGATATCTGCGGCGAGATCTGCGCAGGCGACATAGGTGGCTTCGTGGAAAGCGAAAGCAACCTGTCCGCTGAGCCGGGAGACTGCGCGTGGATCTTCGATGACGCCATTGCAGCGGGTGACGCCTATGTGGATCGGGACGCCTGTCTGCGGGGCGACGCCATTGCCTGTGGCAGCGCCTATGTTTCCAAAGGCAGCGTGATGAGCGGCCACAGCCACGCCGAGGACAACGCCTATCTCCGCGGGGCCTTCATGACCGGAAAAGCGCTGGCTTCCGGAAACGCGCAGATCATTCACGATCCCCATACGATGGGAACTCCCATCCTGTCCGGCAACTGCAAGGTGTATGGCACGGTGCAGGGGGATATCCGCATCACCGGTTCTGCCGTGATCCTGCCCTGCGAGGAAGTCCGCAACGATACAAGGGATACCTTTGTCCTGAGCGGCAAGAGCCGCAGCGTGATCCGCGGTATCGGGCGTGAGACCTTGAAACCTCTGCAAAAAGAAGTAAGTCCTATGAAAACAAAAACGCCAAAGAAACGAGGTGTGGAGCGATGACCGTGTATGAGCAGGAGCTGCGAAAGCTGTTTGAACACAGCAATCTCGTGGATCGGCCTCAATTCTCCGGGCGTGTGTGCGTGGGAGATCTCGGAAAGGACCTGCGTGTACGGG
>OHEH01000976.1_pt1 | contig 9978 bp, 9 predicted proteins | sample 1567221 | NCBI WGS metagenome assembly OHEH01 (sample SAMEA3879586, study PRJEB24766) | human gut metagenome | biome: human-associated habitat; feature: feces | place: USA | collected 1985/1987
CTGCACGGTTGATTCTATAACCAGAAGATAACTTCTCTGTTGATTTGCTAAGTGTGTTTGTGCTGATTCCTAACTGTCTGTTTGCGTTTGACGCAGCCATATTGTGCTGTACTACCATATTTGTTTCCTCCTTGAATTAAATGAAGCGTCCATGCTTCAATCTGTTTGATCATTGTAGTTTACCTCCCGACCGTACGCTTCGTTTGGCTTGCTACTATTAAGTAATATCTTGCTTACTTATTATCTATATCGGACTTGTTTTACGATACTTTATACCTAAAATAAAATTTTTTAAAAATTTTGCAAATCATTATAAACCTTTGTAAGATATCCAATCAATATATTGTTTTCTTTCTCTGTACGAACCGCTATTCTAATATAACTCCTTCCGTTGGATATCTTGCCGGAAACATCTTTTATTAATATGCCTTCTTCAAACAATCTAATGCACAACTGTTCGCTATCTATGCCAACCACCTCACACATTACATAATTTGCCTGAGTTGGCAATACCTTTAGATAAGCTATCTCCTGCAAGTCCATCAAGAACCTTCGTCTTGTATTTCTAAATTTTTCCATGCTTTCTATATAGTTCTTTTTATATTTGTTAAATATCTGCATAAAGAACTCTCCGAAAGAATTTATATTCCAAATCGGCAGTGTGCTTCTTATCAACCCCATTTCTTTCTTATCCGCTGAAGCCAAGACCCCTAATCTAACACCCGGCACACCATACGATTTGGAAATACTTTTTATGATATATAAATTTGTATGTTTTTCCAATATATCGTCTTTTATCAAAGTAACATCTTCAATAATCTCGTCCTCCTGCAAATCCACGAAATCAACAAAGCTCTCATCTAAAATAAACTTTATTTGTTTCTTTTCAGCCCATTGTATAAGCTTTAGTACATCATATATCGGTATATAATTACCTGTTGGATTATCAGGATTTATCAAAACCAAAGAACCTATACTTTTATCATCAAAATAATTTATCACATCATCTGCGTTATATCCTTTTTCATTTATATACGGATGATATATTTCCACGTTCCCTGAATATCTGTTCTTATATTCATTAAATGATGGCTCTATAATGCCCATTGCCCCAGTTTGTATATCAAGTAAAGCCTTTATTAATTCGGCCGCACCATTACCTAATATAATATACTCATCCTTCACTCCAAATATATTTGAAGATATCGTTGAATCAACCTTCTGTCCAGAAGGGTATTGCGTGAGCAATGTCTTAAAATTTGACTCCATCTCATCTAATAGCCTTTTCGGTGGAAAATACGGATTTACCAGATAACAATAGTCTGTCATATGAGGATATCGCCAAAATCCCCCATATCTACTCATTATTTTACGATATCTTTCTGCCGGATCATCTGTAAACAGTGATTCCGCTATATCCAAATCCTGAATATCATCAATTTCATACCATTTCTGATCATCTATACGTTTAACTCGTATTTCATTAGTCTCCAGCATAGCAATTAGCTTTATCACAGACTCGTAATACTCATTTTCGCCCATCGCTTTTTCATAGGCAGCCAGGAAAGGCACATATATGTTACTTGAAAAATCTACCGACAGCTTATATATGTTTACCGTCTTATAATATTTTTCTTTATCATTAAAATTAAAATATTTACCCGGCACAAAATCTACTATTCTGTCATCATCATCTATAATCATGCAACTGCCATCCATCCAGCTTTCAAACTTATCAACAACAGCTAGCGATTTTCTCTCATCTGTCAACACTCTATCTATAATAGCCTCATCAAATACAAGATCTGATTCAAGTAAAATTGTATCATCTTCACATAAATGTTCTTTAGCTAATGACAAAGAATAAATATTATTAGTTTTTTCATAGTCATTATTCCATATGTATGTAATCGGTGTAGCTACATTTAATGATTCAATATAATTTACAAGCTTTTGTCCTTCATAGCCCACAACAATTACGATTTTATTTAATGCTTTCCTATCCAGTATTCTCAATGTTCTCTCTATTATAGATATACCATTAACCTTCACCATGCATTTAGTATTATTTTCTGTTAAATGTTTTAATCGCTTTCCCATTCCGGCAGCAAGAATTATTGCCTGCATAAATATTCCTCCTCATTATCTAGTCATATGTTACATGCTCTGCTATTCTTTCCAGAAAAATCTTCTCATATTTATCCAATAAAGCCTTATCTTCGATATTTATACCATCTTTATAGTACCATACACCTTGTAATCTTTTAATTCAAATCTTCCCTCTTCATCAGTCAGAGCCTGATTATCAAAATATATTTCATAGTCATTGGCATTTGCTACCGCACAATATTTATCTTCAGGATGAATACTTTCTGTTATAGCATATTCTCTCTCTTTTTCACCTCCGAAACTAAGCGGAAGTCTACCATTTATCTTCTCATAATCAACCGGTATATCACACAATTTACACATTATAGGCAAGTAATCAGCCGTTGAAATAATTTCATCTGACATTTTTTCATCCACATTGCTTCCGCGAAACATAAAAGCTACCTTGGTTCTCTCCTTTGACAAAAAATGTTTATCATTCGGAACCAAATGCCCCTGTCCATGATCTGCAAAAAAGCTTATAACTATTTCATCATCTTTATAATTCTTTTCGATGTAGTTATATAAAATCCAAACAACATATCAAAGTACTGAATAGTTTTTTTATATCTCTGACTTTTTCCACAGCTATAGTTTTGTTTAACAGATGTCTTTCCAACATCTTCATATTCCAGTTCATCAAGAGTTAGATTTTTTTGTACTGCAAGTGACAAATCAAAACCATCTGCAATATCATGTAAATCTCCAACCGTCATCCATAAATACTGATCCGTATCTTTAAATGTTTCTATATGCTCGATAGCATTTATAATCTCATGCTCTGCCCTTGCTCCCATTGATTGAATTTGATATACATACTGATCGCACCCTCTTGCAAATCCGTATGAATATATACATCTCCAATCGCCATCGAATTTACTTGTAAAATAGCCTTTTTCTTTAATGTATTCAGTCAATGTCGGAACACTTTGCGGTAATTCACCATCTATTGTATTATGAAACATCATATGTCCAAGTGTATCTAATCCGCTTTCATATGTTGTCAAACTTGGAAATGTCCATTCCGAACAGCTAAAAGCATTTGTACATACTGTACCTTTTTTAAAAAAGCGTATGTACTCGGCATAAGTCTTGTAAAATCTTCTCCATTAATAACTTCCTGTTCTAATCCATCAACAAAAAAGCTCAAGACAAGTTTTTTCGTTTTGCATCATGTTTTAGTGGAATCTGACAACCATAATATGCTTTATGCTTCGAGATTATATGCGTTCCATTTTTCACCCTATAATAGTTAAAATGCTTAACCTCTCTTTGTACAATCATATTTTCATTTTCTTCATTTTTGAATGCATACACATTATTATTCTCAATGCTTGCAATAGGAATTAAATATTCGTTGTCATCTCCAATAACATTTGTTTCTATATCTTTATTAGCATACTTCAAGAATTCAGCTTGTGTTCTAATCAGATTCATATTTTCTTTTCCAATAAAGTCTTGAACCGGGCTTCTATATATACCAATATAGCGCAAGTCATTATCTGCTACCCAATATTCGATGCCAACTATTAACTGACTGCTATCTCTTGGCGCCTTTTCATTTTTCCCCAAAAAACAATTCATTCTCTTTAAAAATGAATCTGCTTTTAATAGATTATTTGCATCATTCTGATTTATATATTCATTCACTAATTCAATATATTGCTCCTCCAAGATTGAAATTTGATTACATATGTCCTCATACATATCCAAATCAACAATTTTTGACTAAATATATAAATAATCTGCTATTTTGTACGCTTTTAATGCTTCCATTACCATTCCTGCAGCCTGATATGAGCAGCCATTATAATAGTAAGCTTCATAACTTGTTGGGAATTTTCTTACACACTCTTCGGATATTTCTATAGCTTTATCTATATCACCCATTTGCAACATGCAAATACATTTATAAAACTTTAAATCTCTATCTTTAGGATATTCCTGTTCATATGCATTTAAAATGTCAATACTTTTTTGTAAATTTCCATTCTGCAAATTACTTTCGATTTGTTCTTTTATTTTATACTTCATTTTTAATCTCCATATAAATAATAATGCCATTCGAACTTTTAAAATTCGAATGGCACAATATGTTCTATAATTATATAATATCCATTTGCATCCATGCACCATCTAAATTCTTCCTGAATTTCTATATTATATATCGGTCAGTTTCTATTATAGTTTAGGCTGTTCAATGATTATCATAGAACCTTTTTCTGTTCCTCATTCCTCGCTCACGGCTTCAATGCCGTTATTGGCACCACATACACTCCATCCGGTCTCTTATATGCCATATTACTCATAACGCATATTACACATAGTACCTTTGGCAGATTATCCCCTTCTCTCTCCATTATTGATTTGAGTTTAAGAAGCTCCTCTGCTTCATTTCCTTTTTCATCTCTGAAATGAAACATGCTGGCATCATTGTATTCATGCGGACTCTTCCAATTCTCGCTGTCCCGCTGTGTAATATTCTTTGATTTTACAGCATTTGTCAATTTCATCCACCCATTTTCACCATTTTTATCCACCCATTTTCACTTTTTATTATCCATGAACTGTGGATCTACATATCCGGTCTTTGTCATTGACTGATAATATTTGCTGGCCACATTTGCGCCCTTTCGCACTTGTCTGGCCTGTTTTTTTATTCCGTTGAATTTGCTTGTCATAAGTGCTTTGTTTCTGGCTTCCTGGCTTTGGATTTTCACGCTCTTGTCTGTGATTTTACGGATATGATCCTGCATGATGCAGATTTCTTCTTTGTATGTCTCTTTGTTGCCTTCAAGCTCTTCTTTTACGCGCTCAAAGAGCTTTTCAAAGCCACTGTCCAGGTTGTCTAGCTGCTCTATGAGCTTTGATTTCTGCTCTACAACATCATCAAAATCGTCCGGTGTGAGGTTTGGATCTTCAAGCTGGTTTTTCTGTACTGTGTCAAGCTCTATTATTTTGTCAAGTACCTGCTCTTTTTTCTCCAGGCTTTGTATCATTATTGCGATGTATGTCTGTTCCATGGTGTTCTCCTTTCAAAAAGGCTATTGCCCAGCTCCATAACTTTGCAATAGCCTTTTTGTCTTTTATCGTTATTATTTTTTGTTTTACGACATGCCTACCTTGCTTCCGTTGCAAGTGACACGCATGACCTCTTTCCATGCATCTCTCATGGTACGCAGGTGCTCAAGCACTTCATCGAGTATCTTTGTATCTTTCTTGATATTGGCCTCAACCAGTCTCTGCATGAGGTATGTATATACCTTGTCAAAGTCCTTTGCTACCGGATATTTGTGATTCAGGGTGGCCTGAAATTCTTCGATGATTGCCTCTACCTTTTTGATATTATCGTGTGCTTTCTGTATGTCATTTTTCTCTATAGCCATCTCTGCTATATTGCAGAACTTGATGGCTGCCTCGTAGAGCATGAGTGTCAGCTCCGCTGGCGATGCTGTCTGAACCTTGCTGTTTGCATATACTGCGTATCCTTTGCTTTGTAACATTTGTTACCTCCCTGATTTCGTACATTTACTGCTTGTTGAAATGTACATTTTCAACATATTTCACACATTCTGACTCATGTATGGTTATTCTTTATGAGAAATAGCTGCTTAGTGAGCTCTGTGTACTGTTGAGCTTGGCGAGCGAGCTCTCCATTGCGGAGAACTTTTTATAGTAATAGTCTTCCTTGTCTGATATCTTTGTCTCCCACTCCTTGATAAGCTTTGTGTAATTACTGTACTCTGTGCTCATCTGCTTGTCGTTGTATATGGTAAACGCTGAGCTCAGTGATGTTGATGACATCTTATCTCCGATTGCCTTGTAGAGGTTGTTGGAGATTTGCTGCATAAATGTCATGACATTGTCAGGGTCATTATTGATTGCCGCCATGAGCTTATCTGTGTTGCCTGAGGTGTTGGTGTCATCCTCATCTCCGTCGATATGGTATGCGTTCTGCTCATTGTCTGCAGCATTGAGGTAGCCAAGCGTATGGATTCCGAAGCTTGAGAATGAGTATTTCTTGCCGTTTATCTCCACTGCTGATGACATGGCTGACTGCATGGCTGTCATTACGCCGCTGAGAGTTGTATCGTTTTTGAGCAATGAATCCTTGATTTTCTGCTCCCACTTCTCAATCTCTTTGTCGGACATGTTTTCCTTTTCATCATCTGTCAGCGGCTCATAGCTGCCTGCTGATGCTGCGTTGTAGAGCTTGGTCATCTCGTTTATGACGTTGTTGTACTCTGTCAGGAAGTCCTTTATCTTGTCATAAATGCCCTGTGTATCCGTGGCTGTGGTGATGCTGATTTCATCATTGCCGGAGGTCTTTGAGAGTGCTGTAATGTTCAGTCCATTGATGTTGAAGCTGTTGCTGGCTCCGGTGTATTTCACGCCATTTAACTCAATTTCGGCGTCTTTTCCGTCTATCTTGCTGGCATCGGTATTGTACTGTGCGCTTGATGACAGGTCATACGCTGCATCCACTTCATCTGCCAGCTTTGAAAGGGCTGCTTTGTACTCCTCTGAATTTGTGTCCTTTATTGCTGCAAGATCCTTTACGATGCTGTTTTTGTCTACGGTCTCCTGTGCTGTCTGTGCTGCTGTTGTGAGCGCTGACACTCTGCCCGCGTAGCTGTTATCTGCTGCATCACTGCCTGATGCATAGGCGCCGGTTCCTGATATAAGTGCCTGCACTCCGGCTTTTCCGCCGTTGTCCGCATACGCACTATGGACAGCCTCTGTGAGCTTGCTTATGGTGTAATCATCATCCTTTTCAGCACTGTATCCTCTGATGATTCAAAGGCTGTGACTGTTGACAGGTTTGCTGTGTATGTGTTCAGATCAGCCTCTGATATACCATTTGTGAGAGCTGTATAGGCTGTGTTTGCAGCCTCCGCATTTGTAAGCGACGCTTCCTTGGATGTGTAATCTGCCTTTGATTTGATTGTTATGCCGTTTTTTGAATCATCCGGTTCACCGTCTGCATAATATTTGCCGTCTGCACGCTTGGTATATACTTTTCCGTCTGCATCCTGAAGCTTTTCATCAGTGTCTCCGACCTTTGTGTATGACACTTCCTTGGCGTCATCGCCCTCGCCGGTTGTGGATGTGTATGATATTTTTTCTGTAACCTCATGATATGCCACGTTTTTGGTCAGCTTTGCTGTATCTCCGCTGTATTTATCTGTTTCATCAGCTACGTTGATATAATTGCCATCGGAATCCTTCTTGTATGTTTTGCCGTCGGCCGTATATGTCTCTTCTGCTGAGATGTACTTGCCGTCTGCTGATTTGTATACCGCATTGCCCTTTGCGTCTTTTGCAGTTGTCAGACTGTATGTGGTGTAGCTGTCATCACTGTTTTTCATTATGACGGCTGAGTCTCTTCCTGAGCCAAGCTTTGCAAGTGTTTCAAGCTTTGTCTTGTCTGCACTGCTGTGTGCTGCATAAAAGTCCTGAACATCCGCATAAGCATTGCCATATGTTATGGCATTGAGCAGGTTGCTGCTCTGTGCATTGTACTTTGCAACATTGTCTGCTGCTGTGACATATGCGTTTCTGGCGTCTTCTATATTCTGCTGTGTGTTTCCGTTGTTTTTACCGGACAGGCCTGCGTACTCTCCATATGGGTTTGGTCTGGTTCCGTCTGCCGATGCTCCCACTGCGATTCCGAGCTTATAGAGTGCGCTCGCTCCTGCGGCATTTGCTCCTGTGAGTGTGAAGTCATTCTCTACACCTGTGTCCTTTGAGCTTATGTAAAAACGCTTGTAGTTGCTGTCATAGCTGGCATTAAGTCCTGTCTCCTTGAGCTGCTTCTCCACGTCTGACATTGTGGATGTCGCGCTCAGCGTGATAGTCTTTGTGGTGCCGCCTGTATTTACATTTATCTGCGCATCTCCACCTGTATAGCCAAGCTGAGCCAGTGTGGTCGTTGAGCTTGAGGCATTTATCTGTGCTCCTGTGAGCGAGCCTGCCTTTGCGGTCTCCTTTATTTTAAGCGACTGCGTGCCATTTGGAGCTGTTGATGATGCTGTAACTGTGGCCTTTGTCATGTCTGAAACCGATGTCTTTTTAAGGTTGTAGGCACTTGAAAATCGCAGGTTTGATATATTACTGTACATACTGTACACCTTGGTATTCAGTGACTTCCAGGATTCCTGCTTCCAGCCAAGCTTTGTCTGTGCTTTTTCATATTTTTCTTTCTTGGTTGTATAGCCTGATACAAGTGCTTTGACAATTGAATCCGTATCGAGGCCCGAATTCATTCCCGATAATCTGATTGCCATGATGTCCTCCTATCTCTTCTCATCTACCATGAGTCCTGCCATCTCCCAGACCTTCGCTATCATATCAAGTGTCTTCTCCGGCGGGAACTCTTTGATGACTTCTTTTGTCTTTTTGTCTATTATCTTTATTGTCACGCGGTTAGTCTTCTCATGGATGCCGAACACTGCCTCCGACTGGTCAGCCAACGCGCTCTTGTTGATATCATCCACAGCCTTTTTAAGCTGCATATTCTTCTCATTCTGCTTTTGTGCAGCAGCCTGTGCCTGTCCCTGCGCTCCGGCATCACCGGCTGAATCACCGCTTGCTTCCTTCGTATTCATCGCCTGAATATTCCTTGCGATGCTGTCAGACACGACCTGATTGTCCGCACTGGACACCTCTGTCCTTCCCTGTGCCTGTTCCTTTATCTGTGCAGTTGATGTACTTCCCTGATAGACCATTCCTGCACCCTTGATTGCCTCTATTGCCATCTATAACACCTCCGTGTGAAAATATGTTGCAATTGACTGTTGTTCTTACCCTATTCTAAGGAATATATCGGATGAATCGCGGGAAAGTTTATAGCTTTCTTCCCTTTTTAAGTATAAAGAGATTTTGAAAAATCCCGGCCCACATCAGGATACTTAACTTTATCCTATGACGTGAGCCGGGATTGATTGTCTATTTATTCTCTTTGCAATTTAGTCTTAATGCTCCAGATTTGCAAACTTCGTGTACTCAGGCAGCCATGCAAGGTTTACAGTGCCGATTGGACCGTTACGCTGTTTAGCTATGATGATCTCTGAGATACCCTTGAGCTCGGTGTCCTTGTTGTAGTAGTCATCACGATAAATGAACATAACGACGTCGACATCCTGCTCGATAGCTCCTGACTCTCGAAGGTCAGAAAGCATCGGTCTGTGGTCCGGTCGCTGCTCTACAGCTCGTGAAAGCTGGGAGAGTGCCACTACAGGGACTGAAAGCTCTCTGGCGAGTGCCTTAAGTGAACGTGATATGTCTGAGATTTCCTGCTGACGCGATTCTGAGCCTCGTCCTGAGCCTGTCATGAGCTGCAGGTAATCGATCACCACTAATTTCAGATCGTTCGTCTGCTTCAATCGGCGGCATTTCGCACGGATCTCCATCAAACTCATGTTCGGACTATCGTCGATGAATAATGGTGCGTTCTGCAGTTTATCCTGCAGATTATTGAGGATATTCCAACGTTCCTGCGTGATTTCTTCCGCTCGGCGCATGGCTGACAGCGGAATATTCGCTTCCGCCGAAATGATTCGTTGCGCAAGTTCGGTTTTGCTCATTTCCAAGCTGAAGATCACGGACGTCATATTGTGGTGCAGCGCCGCAGCTCGCGCGAAATCAACGCCGAGCGTGGACTTACCCATGGCCGGTCGGCCTGCAACGACGATCATCTGGCCCGGCTGCAGGCCTTGCGTCACGTCGTCGATGTCACGGAATCCGGTTGGCACGCCTTTGGAAACCTCGCCGTTTTGCAGTCGGTCGATTTGGTCGAGGGTATCGGTGATGACGGTGCCGATCGGCGCG
>OHEH01000993.1_pt1 | contig 9802 bp, 10 predicted proteins | sample 1567221 | NCBI WGS metagenome assembly OHEH01 (sample SAMEA3879586, study PRJEB24766) | human gut metagenome | biome: human-associated habitat; feature: feces | place: USA | collected 1985/1987
GCACAAGGAAGTTTCTGTAGAAATTCCTTTCGAAGTAGTTGCTGAAGAAGCATAATTGAATACTTCATATATAGAAAAAGACCCGGTTTCCGAAAAGGAGACCGGGCTTTTTTATTTTTGACAAGCATTATACCGGATGTGATAAGTATGTTAACTTGGTAATGCTTAAAAAGTAACTTGGTACATATAAATGAGCATTTGTCTCAAAACTAAATTATTTTTCTCCTATTGGGAAAGAAATCTCCTACTGGAAAAAAATAGAACGCCCATTATGCCACTTTGTTTTTTTAACGTCACCTAATACTCCTTGTCTATTCTTTTGATGGTTTCGTCAATTAATTCCAGGTGATGGTTGTACGTAAGCCGCGGATCATCATGTATATAGGAGATTTGCCGTATGGCAGCAAGGCCTTCCGGAAGGTTAAAAACAAAATTCCAGGTTTCCCTCAGCGTCCTCTTATCTTTATTAGAGAATTCCTGAAAATCTTGTCGATCGGTAAGTTTGGCTGTCATATTTTCTTTTGTTTTGGAAAAGCCTTCATAAAACTTATGTGAATTTTTAATAACGGCATACGCCTGAATGATTTGAACAACAAGCTCTTTGCTTTCAATATTTTGCATTAGAGAAGATGCACTGAGCATTTCCATAGCGTCGGTAAGAGGAAGAAAGTCGCTTGATTGGAAAAGAAAATAGTTGTAATAGTTTAAAGAATCTGAGGATGTCTCATTTATTCTGTCCTTATATTGAAGTAGATAGCGTGCTCCTTGTTTGTTGAATATCTCTAACTCCCTCATATCCTCTATTATTTCTTTGTTGATGAGTAATTCGCTTTTCACCAATTGTAAAGCTTGTGTAACCTCTTTCTTTTTATTGTGTTCTTGGATCATATCACTGCCTATGAAAGTGATAATGATGCCTAACACTACTGCTGTAAAATTGCAGATAAAATCTCCTAACCGTCTGGTTGTGGTAGGGGATGTGATAATCTCTTTTAATTTCTTTTTCATTTGTTCTTTCAGCTGTTGGTTTATTCGCATTCTTTTTCGATAGCTTCGATTGTTTTATCGATTTCTTCTACACAGGCGAAATAAATTCGTGCTTTTTGTATATTGGGGATTGCTTGAAGGAGTTGTAAACCTTCCGGTAGGATAAATAGAAGATGAAGTTGTTGCCCTAAGTCTTTTACGATATCTTCGGTTTTTTCTCTTAGCCTCGTCAGGTTGTATGCATAAGACTTTACTTTGGGATTATCATTGAAGTCGTTTTGCACATGATCTTTTATATTACTATATGTTTCAAAAGATGTTTCAGCGGCTTTGATGGCTCCGTATGCTTTGATTATTTGCAGGGCAAGTTCTTTGTTCTGAATTTTTTGAATAAGTGCAGAAGCTTTGAGCATTTCTATGGCATCATTGGTGAATGTGAATTTGCTCCATTGAAAAAGAAGAGGGAAATATTTATTAATGGAATCCTTAGGTATTCCACTTGCATTGTCTTTATTCTCAAAAAGATAATTTGCGGCACGTTGTTCCAAAGCTACTCTGTTTCCCATAGCTTCTATTTCTTCCCTATTCAGAAGAAGCTCACTTTTCACCAGTTGCAGTGATTTCTTTATTTCCTTTTGGGTGTTGCGTTCTGTAATCCAGTCGCTTCCGGCAAAGGTGAGAATAATGCCTAATACTACTGCAATGAAATTGCGGAAGAAGTCACCCAACTTATACTCTGTCGCTAAGTACTTTAATTTGTTTGACGGTTTTATTTTCATAAGGTTGTTATTTAATGTTGCAAGCAAAGATAAGAATAATTTAAAATAAATAAGAATATGAATGTAGGAAAGATTGTAGGGCTAAGGAAACAAAAGGGCATAAAAAAAAGTCTGTCCGTACTTTTGTACGTCAGACTTTCAATTCTCTCAGTGTTGTTGTACTGAAATTATTCAGCTACAACTGCTGCGCTATCTACTGCTACAGTATCAGCTGCTGCTGCTGCCTCAGCTGCTGCGGCTGCTGCTGCTTCTACTGCTGCGATTGAATCAGCGATGCGGATTGAATCTGCTGTTGCTTTTTCAGCGTCAGCTTGTTTGTTACCACAAGATGCGAAAGATACTGCTACGATAGCTACGGCCATCAAAACTAATTTTTTCATTTTCTTTGCTTTTTAAAAACGTAATACAATCAATTGCTTTATTAAAACGATGCAAAGGTATGTACTTTTTCAATATGTTGTTCTCCAAATACCAACTTTTTTTATGTTTTTTTTGGAGCTCAGCCCTTTTCGCCTCCTCTTTGTATGTTTTATAACATACTAATCTTCTGCAATACTGTTATATAGATATCGCTTGATGCTTCTTTTGGGAGTCTTTTCAAACTCTGTCGGATAGAGTTGAATCTGGCTTACTTTCTCGTAACTGGCTACGCTGCTATTCAGATTCTTCAGGTTCTCATCCATGATGGTTTTAAGGTTTTCCGGTTGGTTCAGTCCGAGTGAATCCAGAGCCTCGTAATCGGCATAGACCAGAGCAACCAGCTTTTTATTGCGTTCGATAACAAGGCTTTCCAGCACGAACGGCAGGTTGTTGAGACGCGCTTCTATTTCTTCGGGGAAGATGTTCTGCCCGCTGGAACTCAATATCATAGTCTTATTGCGGCCACGAATATAGAGGTTATTGTTATTATCCAGTTTTCCCAGGTCGCCGGTACGCAGCCAACCATCTTCGGTGAAAACTTCTTTGGTAGCTTCGGGATTTTTGTAATAGCCTGCCATTACGTTCTCCCCCCGTACCTGGATTTCTCCGATTTCAGCTTCGGGGTTCTCCTTATAGATACGTGCTTCCATAATATCGAGCACGCGACCGGAAGAAGTCGGAATAAATTCGTTCCAGGGGGCGTAGCTGATGAGTGGTGCGCACTCCGTCATGCCGTAACCGATGGTGAACGGGAATTTGATACGATGGAAGAACTCTTCCACTTCCGGATTCATGGCGGCACCGCCGATGATGACTTCTTTGAAACGTCCGCCCAAAGCATCTATCAGTTTCTTGCGGATTTGTCCGTAGATTTGTCCGTCGAGCAGAGGGATGCTGAGTGCCCATTTCATGGTTTTTTTGTTGATGATGGGCTGGATGACATTTTTATAGATTTTCTCGATAACGAGCGGTACGGTGATTATCAGGTTAGGCTTCACTTCTTCGAAGGCTTTCATCAGAATCTTGGGCGAAGGAACTTTGCCCAGAAGGGTGACGTGCGTGCCCACAGCGGTGGCTGTAAGGAAGTCGAAAGCACAGCCGTAAGCGTGAGCCAATGGCAGGAAGGAGAGGACTTTATCTCCTTTTCTCAACAACTCGGTACGGATGCCGAAGGTGACGTTTCCTGCAAGATTGTTTCCCGTCAGCATGACGCCTTTGCTGAAGCCGGTGGTGCCCGAAGTATAGTTCAGCAACATCACTTTGTCATTAGAAAGTGTAGTATATTCCACATTTTCCTGTCGGAAACCTTTTGGATAGGTTTCGTGCATCTCTTCATCCAGATGTTTGAGGAAACGATTGATTGTTTCTCCGTCGCGCTGGTGCAGACAGCGGAAGTCGGAAAGTGAGAATACGGCACGTAATCCGGCAAGGCGTTCTTCCTCCAGGTGTTCCCAGATGGAATCACTGGTGAAGAGAAACACAGATTCGGAATGATTAACGATATGGTGTACGTCGTTCGGATTGAAATCTTGCAGGATCGGGACTATGATGGCACCGTATGTGATAGTGGCCATGTATGCGATGCACCAGCGGGCATTGTTCTTGCCTATGACAGCGATTTTATCGCCCCGGCGCAGGCTGCAATGTTTGAACAACAAGTGCAATTTAGCTATTTCTTGCGCCACTTGTCCGTAGGTATAACTCTCGTCTTCACCGTAATCGGTGTAGCAGGGAAGGTCCCAATTCTCACGGAAACTCTGCTCGTAGAGTTTGATAAAGTTCTCTTGTATCATTGCACGAAAATTGATGAATTGTGCAAAAGTAGGAAAAATCTAAGAATTATATGTAACTTTGTGGCAGAAATGTGTTTAGATAGATATGATTGATACCACTATATTTCAAGATAAGACAGCGGTTTACTATACGTTGGGGTGCAAACTGAACTTCTCAGAAACCTCCACTATCGGTAAGATTTTGCGGGAAGCGGGCGTTCGTACGGCACGTAAGGGAGAGAAAGCGGACATCTGTGTAGTGAATACCTGTTCGGTGACGGAAGTGGCGGACAAGAAATGCCGCCAGGCCATTCACCGCCTGGTGAAGCAGCATCCGGGTGCTTTTGTTGTTGTGACCGGCTGTTATGCCCAGTTGAAACCCGATGCTGTGGCAAAGATAGAAGGAGTAGACGTTGTGCTCGGTGCAGAGCAGAAGAAGGACTTGCTGCAATATCTGGGCGATTTGCAGAAACGTGAATCCGGTGAAGCGTATACTTCGGCGCTGAAAGATATTCACTCGTTTGCCCCGTCCTGTTCGCGTGGCGACCGTACCCGTTACTTTCTGAAGGTGCAGGACGGTTGCGATTATTTCTGTTCCTATTGTACCATTCCTTTCGCCCGCGGGCGGAGCCGTAACGGAACAGTGGCTTCTATGGTGGAGCAGGCACGCCGGGCGGCAGCCGATGGCGGCAAAGAGATAGTGCTGACAGGTGTCAATATCGGCGATTTCGGAAAGAGTACCGGAGAGACTTTCTTCGACCTGGTGAAAGCGCTGGATGCCGTGGAAGGTATTGAACGCTACCGTATCTCTTCCATAGAGCCGAACTTGCTGACCGATGAAATCATCGAATTCGTTTCACATTCCCGCAGCTTTATGCCTCATTTTCATATTCCGTTGCAATCCGGCAGCGATGAGGTGTTGAAGCTGATGCGTCGCCGCTATGATACGGAGCTTTTCGCTTCCAAGGTGCGGAGGGTGAAGGAGGTGATGCCCGATGCCTTTATCGGTGTAGATGTGATTGTGGGCACGCGTGGCGAAACGGATGAGTACTTTGAACAGGCTTACGAGTTTATCCGGGGCTTGGATGTGACCCAGCTCCATGTGTTCAGTTATTCCGAGCGTCCGGGCACACAGGCATTGAAGATAGAGCATGTGGTGACTCCCGAAGAAAAGCATCGTCGCAGTCAGCGTCTCCTGGAACTTTCGGATGAAAAGACGCGTGCATTTTATGCCCGTCATATCGGACAGACCATGCCTGTATTGCTGGAACGTCCCAAACCGGGTGCGCCTATGCATGGTTTTACGGCCAATTATATTCGGGTGGAAGTTCCTCATCATGATGCGTTGGATAATCAGGTGGTATCTGTCCGCTTGGGAGATTTCAATGAGGACGGGACAGCTTTGCAGGGAACCCTCTTATTATAATAAGGTATAAGAAGTATGAAATCGAGACTCATCTATTGGTTGACTTATGCGAGCATGTGGCTTCTGGCCCTGCTCCCTTTCCGGGCACTCTATGTGCTGTCTGACGGACTTTGTTTTCTGATGCGCCATGTGGTGCACTATCGCCGCAGGGTAGTCCGCAGGAATCTGAAGAACTCTTTTCCCGAGAAATCCCAAGCCGAGCTGCGCGAGATTGAACGTGAATTCTATCACTATATCTGCGATTATATGCTGGAGGAAATCAAGATGATGCGTATGTCATTCGAAGACCTTTCGCGGCGTATGGAGTATGGAAATACGGAAGAGTACCTTGCCATGCTTGAGAAACATGGAGGTATTGTTGTGCTCATCCCGCACTATGCCAACTTTGAGTGGCTGACGGGCATGGGGGCTTTTATGAACCCTGAGGATGTTCCAATGCAGGTCTATAAACCTTTGAGAAATAAATATCTGGATGAGATGTTCAAGCTTATCCGTGCCCGCCACGGTGGTTACAACGTGCCGAAGCATTCCACCGCCCGCGAGGTCATCAAGCTGCGTCGCGACGGTAAGCGGGTGGTGATAGGGCTGATTACCGACCAATCCCCCAACCGCAGTGAAGCTCACCATTGGACCACCTTTCTGAATCAGGACACCGTGTTTATGGATGGAGGTGAGCGCATTGCCAAGATGATGAACTATCCCGTTTTCTATTGTGAACTGGAAAAACAGGGTAGGGGATACTGCAAAGCATACTTCGACCTATTGACCGAAAACCCGAAACAGACTGCTGACGGAGAAATAACCGAACTTTTCGTCCGCCGCCTGGAACAAACCATTCTGCGTGAACCTGCTTACTGGTTCTGGTCGCATAAACGCTGGAAGCTGACACGCGAAAATGTGAAACAACATGGATAAGATAGCGGTCGTTATATTGAACTGGAATGGATGCGACATGCTCCGTTCCTTTCTTCCTTCCGTAGTGAGCCTTTCCGAGGCGGACGGCGCAGTGGTGTACGTGGCGGATAATGGTTCTACGGATGTGTCTGTGGAGATGCTTCGTCGTGAGTTCCCTTCCGTGCGTTTGATCTTACTGAAAGAGAATCACGGTTTTGCTGATGGTTATAACCTGGCTCTGCAAGAGGTGGAAGCCGAATATGCGGTACTTCTTAACTCAGATGTGGAAGTAACCGGGCACTGGCTACGGCTGCTGGCTGATTATATGGATGCACATCCCGAAGCGGCAGCTTGTCAACCTAAGATTCTCAGTTGGCGGCAAAAGGAGATGTTTGAGTATGCCGGGGCAGCGGGTGGCTTTCTCGACCGCTACGGTTATCCGTTTTGCCGTGGCCGGATTATGGACGTGGTGGAAGAGGATAGGGGACAGTATGATAGCATTGTTCCTGTGTTCTGGGCTACGGGGGCGGCGTTGTTTATCCGCTTGAAAGACTATCGCGAAGCCGGCGGACTGGACGGGCGTTTCTTTGCCCATATGGAAGAGATTGATTTGTGTTGGCGGCTTCGTGCACGCGGCAGGCAGATTGTATGTGTGCCGCAAAGTGTGGTTTATCACGTGGGCGGTGCCACACTGAAAAAGGAGAATCCCCGTAAGACTTTCCTCAATTTCCGTAATAATCTTGTCATGCTTTACAAGAACCTGCCGTCGGAAGATTTGGTTCCGGTGATGCGTATCCGTGCTTTTCTCGACTATGTGGCAGCCGCCGTTTTTCTGTTTAAGTTTCAGTTTTCCAACGCATGGGCCGTGCTTCGTGCCCGGCGCGAATATCGTTCATTGCGTCCTTCTTTCGCTCCGGCCCGTGAAGAGAACTTACGAAAAGTTTCCCGGTCCGCGATACCGGAGCGAACTAAAAGCAGTATTCTGGTGCAGCGCTACTTTCATGGGAAGAAGCACTTCTCGCAATTGTGATTTTCATTGCTGCTTTCGTTTTGACACTTTGCATATTATGCATACTGAGAATGCGATGTTTCCGTCCAACGGTAGGAATGAACGAAAAGAAACAAACGAAAATCTGCATCTTGTTAATTGATAGTGTAATACATAAATACATACAACTCTAATAATAGAAAAACAGATGGTGTGTTTACTGAATATAGATGGTCTGTTTCCCATCTATAGACTGTTTGTTTACCATATATAGATGGTTTGTCTCCCATATATAGATCTTTCGCGTCACATCTATAGTTCTGACACGTCCCATCTATAGTTCCTGCGCGTCACATCTATAGTTCTGCCAGCTAATAACTATTGTTATTTGCATAAGTATAGCATATGCTGCCTGTTTTATACAGACTTCCTGCATTTATATTCAATGAATTATGCAACGGGATTCTATTTCGGGTGCTTTTTAAAAAGATACTGTTAGCATAAAGCTTATTTCAGTAGCTTTTTGTTTGAAATGAACTGTAAAACTTGACTTTTGTAGACTATCGCGTACAATAGGCGCTGAAGCAACTGCGGATAGCGTTCGAGGACTATTTGCCACTATTTTTAGTGCTCTGCTCCGGTGGCTCCATTTAAAATATATTTCTCTGAAATTAGGTAGATATCAGTAATCTGAGTATTTTTACGCTGTAATAATGAAAGTTGTTATCTGTTCCTAATTGTTTAAACGGTATTAGCTTATGGAAAAATTAGTTAGAAAGATTGGATTGGTGGCGCACGACGCCATGAAGAAAGACCTCATCGAGTGGGTGCTTTGGAACTCGGAATTGCTGATGGGGCACAAGTTTTATTGTACAGGTACTACGGGGACACTCATCCTCGAAGCTCTCAAAGAAAAACATCCCGACGTAAAGTGGGATTTCACTATTTTGAAATCCGGTCCTTTGGGGGGTGACCAGCAGATGGGTTCCCGCATTGTGGATGGTGAGATTGATTATCTTTTCTTCTTTACCGATCCCATGACACTTCAACCCCATGATACAGATGTAAAGGCGCTGACCCGCCTTGCCGGAGTGGAAAATATCGTTTTCTGCTGCAACCGCAGTACGGCCGACCATATTATTTCAAGTCCGCTGTTCGTTGATCCGACGTATGAGCGGACAGTGCCGGATTATACTGGCTACACCAAGCGATTCGCTAATAAACCGGTGGTTGCCGAGGCGGTGGAGTCTGCAAAGAAGCGGAAGAAAAAGAAAGGATAAAGGAGAAGACAAGTTCTCCGATGGGAGTAAAAAGAGGAGAGAAGGACTTCATATTGGAAAGTTCTTCCCTTTCTTTTTATGTGACACTTTGGGATAATTGTAACAGAAATAAGGATGACTTTTTGTTGCTATACTACATTTATATGCTCCTTTCTTTGTCTTTCTTCAATAAAACCATTAAATCTGCATGATGAGTTTATTATTAAAACGCTTGTAATCCAATGAAAAGAGAAGCTATCAGCGAGATGTACGAATGGAAAGGGAGGGAGGATAGAAAACCGTTTATCCTCCGGGGTGCTCGTCAGGTGGGTAAATGTACAAAATAATAGGTTCAAATCCTAAAATATCATGACTTTTAAGAAGTAAAATCTGTAAAACATGATATATTGGGATTTTGGATTGGGGGTATTTACAATATATATCCCAAAGAGAAAGTAAAGCTTCTGTTTTTGTATGTATAGTCGTTAGCTTTAGATACGTTCATTAGACATTCTCGTTCCCATTAGAGGAAACTGGCACAGCACTTGGTCACATCAGATCTGATATTCAGTCAGCTTAATTTAAGGCAATACAGTGTGCTGACAAATCGTTTGTCGTCACTTACAAACACCTTGTCAGCACTGCCCTCAACTCCCGACCGACAAAGGGGTTGAGAGTTGTCAGTGCTGGAGTGCTGACAACTTTGCAAAAAAAAGAATTTGTTAAGCTCTCTCGCATTGTACTTCTACTCCTGCCGCATCCATATCCGCGCCCATCGGTGGGTTGCGTTTGGCAAGTTTCAGCTCGATGCTCTTCACGGCGGGGAATGTGCGGAACAACCGTTTCACGATACGTCCGCAAACATGCTCCAGCAATTTGGAGGGAATCTCCATTTCTGCCTTCACATTTTCGTATACATCGGCATAACTCACGGTATGCGTCACGTCATCCGTCTCGGCCGCACGGGCAATGTCAACTTTCAATTTCAGGTTAATGACAAATTCATTACCCACTTCACGTTCTTGTTCACCTACACCATGATAGGCGAAGAAACGGACGTTATCAAGAAATATGTAACTGTTCATAATCAAATAGAATAATCGATAAGTGACAAAAATAAGAATTCCCTCTCACCGGACAAAGAAAACCGGTGTATTTGTGACAACAACTCCTCTTCTTGCCGGGCAGGAATAGAAAAGGAGGTGTGTCAAAATGAGGTGAACCCCGAAAGTTGGACAAAAAACTTTCGGGGTTTATTTATGTCAAGACATCACACA
>OHEH01000998.1_pt1 | contig 9779 bp, 7 predicted proteins | sample 1567221 | NCBI WGS metagenome assembly OHEH01 (sample SAMEA3879586, study PRJEB24766) | human gut metagenome | biome: human-associated habitat; feature: feces | place: USA | collected 1985/1987
ACGGAAAGGCTGGCGGAGCAGCACGGGCGTTGACCGTAAGGTATGGCAATGCAGTGAACGCTACAAGGTCAAAGGAGTCATGGGATGCGCCAACCGCCACGTAGAAGAAGAAACGCTGGTAAAGGCTTATCTGATGGCTTGGAACGCACTGGTGGAGAACAGAGAGGATTTCATGGAGCAGTGGACGGAGCAGCTTCAGAGCGAGAACCTATTGGAAGGTTATCGAGCAGAGAAGTTCATAGAATACACCGATGGGGCAGAACCTTTGACGGAGATGGATACGGACTTCATGCTGAAAACGCTGGACCACATCAAGGTCTTTGAGGACGGAACATTGTTGGTAGGGTTCCTGGATGGAACGGAGATTGAATGTAAAAATGAAGAGGAGTAAGAAAAGATGACGATTGGGAGTTGCAATCCCTGATCGGCTTTGAAAGTGTATCAAAAATAAAATAAAATAAAATTGATACAATAAGATTGACAGAATGTTGATAAAACAGTATAATTTTAATGTATCAAAAAAATAAAAAAGAGGAAATGATATAAATGGTAGTATATGAATTGATTCCTAAATTAATAAGAGCAGCATTAAATAATGATAAGAAGGCTGTAGAATCGATTTCTCTCATGATAGGGAGAAAAATAAAAAAAGAGTATCCTCAAATAGCATCGGAAATTATGCAAATAACCGCCAATAGCAGTGTGGGGGCTGACACATTGAGAACATTGGATTTGACTCCCGCTCCAGTTGATAGAGAAACTCGAAGCCAATTGGTGAAGGTAGAAGAACCGATAATGGTAGAAGAACCGATATTATCGCCAGAGGTTTGGCATCAACTAAAGGATTTTTTGCTAGAACGCGAATTGTTGGAAAGATTTTTGGAAGAGGATATTGTTCCACCTAATAGTATATTATTGAGCGGAAAACCAGGGGTAGGTAAAACGTATATAACAAAATGGCTTTCTTATAAACTTAATTTACCAATAGTGACGGTTGATTTGGCAACATCGATATCAAGTTACTTGGGTAGAAGTGGACAAAATATAAAAAGTATATTTGACTATGCTAAATCCCAAAATGTTATTTTGTTTTTGGATGAGTTAGATGCTATTGCAAAAAGAAGAGATGATATGGGAGATTTAGGAGAACTTAAACGGTTGGTAAATGTCCTTCTAAAAGAATTGGAAGAATGTCCGGTTACTTGTGTGATTGTAGGTGCTACTAATCACCCAGAGATATTGGATAAAGCAATATGGAGGCGATTCGACAGGAATATAGAAATCCCTATGCCTGGAAAGGAAGAACGCAGGAAACTTGTTGAGAGAACATTGGGTAATAAGTTCGGTGAGATGAAAAGTGATACAATAAAGTTCATTGTTGGAAATACAGAAACTGTTTCTGCTTCTGAAATTTGTAAACTATGTGAACATATAAAGCGTCAGATGGTGATGAATCGCGATGACAAGCCAGATATACTTGCTTTGAGAGAGTGCTGCCGCATAATTGAATTAAAAGATCGAAATGAAAAAGTTCAATTATGTAAGAGGATAAAGAATGAATTTCCAGAATTATCGTTGAGAGATATTTCAAATATTACTATGATTTCATCGGCATCAGTTGGAAGATATATAAAGGAGTGATGATATGGAAAAAGGAAAATATCCCATTATTGCAAATGGAGAATTATATGTAGAGCCGATTAGTAAAAAAATGAATTTTCCACCTAAAGAATGGCCGCATGATTATAACGACGCAAAAATAAATATTTGCAATGATTTGAATAATATCAAAAAGAAGATCGAAGATAAAGAAGAAATATTTTTGGATGAAAAAGTTCTGTGTATTCGATTGGAGCCTAAATTGGAAGCAAAATCATATGTTCCAGATTCTTTGATGATATCGGAAGACATGCAGATTATAGGTGGAAGAAAATATGCCTTTGTAGATGAAAATGGCGAAAAAAAAGATGCAAAATTGTATTTTGTCAAGGCAAAAAATGCAGGAATAGATAAATTAGAAAAAACACTGAGAAATGGAAGTAAGGATACTGTCGAAAAATGGAGAAGACAGATACAGTCTATAAAGAATATAGACCTGCTAAGTAGCGAGGAGAAGGTTCAGGGATTGACAGAGGATTGGACGAAAGGAACAATAGAAATTGTTCTTCATCCTTTGGAAAATAGTGTCCAAAAAATGATAGATGCATTTATGGAAATTTCAGGTTTATCTTCAAATGAAATAAAGATAAAAAGCTATGAAAAAGGTTTAACTTTTATCAGTGCAGTTTGCAATCGGGAAATAATAGCAGCTATTGAAAAGTTTAATCCATTGAGGTCTTTGCACCCTATGGGAGATATTGATCTTGAACCAATGCGAATGGTGCAGGAAGTGGAAGGCCCTAGGCCGGCAAAAAAGAAAATGCGTTCTAATATAACAGTAGGAATGTTTGATGGTGGTATAATTGAAGATCATGTCTTGTTAAAAGGTTATGCAAAGGAAAATGATGTAGTAAATACAACGGCCACATCAAATTCGTTACAACATGGGAATTCAGTGTGTGGAGCTATATTGCATGGTCACTTAGGTGGAAAAAACCCATCAGATGAATTGAAAAATCCCTCTGTATTCGTAGAGTCATTTAGAGTGTTGCCAGCTGAAACACAGATAACGAGTACACGAGATGCTGAATCGGTACATGGAATGTACGAAACTATTGATCAAATTGAAGCTGTTGTAGCTGAACGTAAAGATATAAAATTATATAACTTATCATTTGGTCCTAAAGAACCGATTTTGGATGATAATATAAGTCGATTTACATATGCATTGGATCGTCTGACATATAATGTAGAGGAAGGAGAAATTAACCCGCTTTTTTGTACTGCTGTCGGTAATGATGGTAATAGAGGGGAGTATTTGAACCGTATTCAAACCCCGTCTGATATGGTAAATGGACTTGCGGTGGGAGCATATACATATAATTTGTTTGGTGAAAAAATCAGAGCAGATTATAGCAGTGTAGGTCCTGGAAGAGAAGGAGCGAAAACAAAACCTGATTTGTTAGAGTTTGGTGGCAGTCAGGAACGGCCGTTCATTGTTGTTGGAAGAGGTAATGATAAGGTTGGTATTAGTGCAGGGACAAGTTTGGCAACTCCTGTGGCAACGGGAAAAATTGGTCAGATGATGGCACATTCACCATCAATTACTCCACATTTGGGACGAACATTATTGATTCATAATGCGACCTCTATGTCTGGGGTGCGGGATAATGAATGTGGATATGGATTTTGTAAAGAGGATGTTGATGATATTTTAAAATGTATTGGAAATAAAGTGACAATACTATATTCGGGAGATTTGCCTGCTGCGAGTACGATTAAATTACCTATTTTTTCACCTGGAGTTAATCAATCAACAGGAAATGTGAGTGTTATATGGACGATAACAACTATTGTTAATCCGGATATAACAGATACGGATGCATATACCAATAACTGTATAGAAGATACATTTTATCCTAACAGTGCGGTGTTTAACTTTTCGAAAAAAGGGAAAAAGACAATAAAGCTAAATCTTACAAAAACAGAAGATGCACAGCAGATGGAAAAATTATTGGAGCAAGGATATAAAATGTCGGAATTACCTGTAAGTGGTGCTGCAAAAAAAGATAAAAGTGAGAATGCACTTAGAAATAAAGATTTAAAATGGGATACTGTTATAAAGAAAACCAAATCTATGAGAGCAACATCATTGTTAAACCCATTTTTAACATTGCATGCGATTGGAAGAAATGGGTATGAGCATGAAAATATTAAGTATTTTGTAGCAGTTACTATTGAAGCCAAAGGGTATAAAGGGAATTTGTATGATAATATACTACAGACATACTCTAACTTGTTGCCGATAGAAATCCATAATGTGAACAAAGTTATGGTTCCTGTTGAATAAATGAAAAAAATCAATTGGAGTGTTTTCCGATTGATTTTTTTATGTATAATTATGTCATGAACAGTTTTTGTATTATTATCCATGCGCTAAGTGTTATTGAGTTCATGTTTGGAGATAGGTAAGGAGCATTACGAATGAATAAAAGAGATGACTTTTCTCAAAAAACTATAGATAGATTATGTGAGAGAGTGGGAGGAAAGTGTTCTAATCCAAACTGTAGAAGAGAAACAAAAGGTCCTCACAGCAATCCTCAAAAGCGAGTATCAATAGGTGAGGCTGCGCATATAACTGCAGCGGCTGAAGGTGGACCAAGATACAACCCTGACTTAACGCCAGAAGAGAGAAGTAGTATAGAAAATGGAATTTGGTTATGCAAGTCGTGTGCAAGAATGATAGATAGTGATGAAAATCAGTATCCGGCAGAATTGTTATATACATGGAAAAGTATGGCCGAGTATGAACAATTTTGTATTATTAATCAAATGGATAACTGGTTAAAATCAAATGTGGTATTTGAAAGTAGAAAAAACATAGCATGTAGGAAGGCAAAAGAAGCATTAGATAATTTGCACGGTATATTACAGTACGCATACGAATATTGGAAACATAATTTTGAGAATCGACATTATGGTTCATTTTTGGAAAATGAGCTAATGGAACATTGGGTTCTATATGAAGATGATTTAAAAAGAATTTATACGTTTCAAGAGAAAAGAGTGCTTTTGAATGAGGTGCTATTGGAGTATTCACTGGATTTAGGACCAGAGATATGTCAAGAAATAAATAATTATTGTAATTATTTGAATTTCTCTTATCAAAGCGATACTTGTGGTCTATATGATAATTACTGGAGATGTTTTTTTGAAATGTTGTCTACTTGTTTTGATATTTTAGTGGGTATCAAGAACAATGTTGATGACATATTATACCGACAATATTCTGTATAACAAGGGGATAAAACAGTTACCCCACTTTGAAAATCTATTGCATACTTTCGCTATGCAGTATAAAATCAAAGTTCAGGGGAATGTCGAGACAGTTGTCTTGCTTTCCAAGGGCGCTAAAGGTCCGGTGGACCTTTGCTCAGTGCGGACCGAAGTGGAACGGAGAATGGTCGATAGCAGAAAAGTGAAGGTGGACTTCTCTCTGGAGGATATGGATTTATCTAAATTTAAGGGAAAAGCAACTTATGAGCAGATAAAGGCATATGTACTTGAAAGGACAGGACTGAAGGTTTCATCTTTGTATATCGCACAGATTAAGAAGAAGTGTGGATTAGATGTCGGTGAGAACTTCAATCCGGCTAAATCAGAGAATGCGAGACAGCCACAGTGTACACCAGAGAAGGAAGATGCAATTATGCAGGCGTTTAGACATTTTGGAATCATATAGATTGTGGATAAGCAGCATCATGTGCTAAAAATATAGTGAAGTATGGAAAAAAGGACATTCCGGAACTGTAGATTTTACAGGTAAGGGGATGTCCTTTTTACTGATATGGAAGTGTTCGAGGGACAAGGTAATGATACTGAAGTATTAAGACTGATATGATATCTATCTTATCTGATCTGCGGATGAATGTCGATGATTTCAATATAGTAATAGTCAAACAATGATTTAAGTGTTAGAATTTAATTATATATGTGTGGCATAATTTCAGATTATAGTAAGGAATTTTGAGATAGATAAAAATGATATCGGATAATTAGAAAAACTTGGAACATGAAGATGAAGCAATGAGTGAGTTCGGATTATAGGACACCTAATACGCGATAATTGTAAATATGATGGACTATAAATAATGGTAGTTCATTTGTAAATGTGTTATACTATGGTCAGATACGGAAAGGGGACTAAGATTTATGATTAAACGCGAATTGTATATGAGCCGTATCCGTCCATTCATCGGAACGGAGCTGATCAAGGTTATGACCGGTATCCGCCGCTGCGGAAAGTCGGTCATGCTGGAGCTGATTCATCCGCAGGTAGCACCTGCCCCGCAGGAATTACAGGATAAGCATTATTTCCGTAAGCATGGTGCAAATGCATATTACGGACAGAATTAACAGGATGTCGATAGGGTATAAAACAGATGAAGATGAAAACAGCACCTATGGGGTGGAACAGCTGGGATTGTTATGGAGCGGCTGTTACAGAAGATATCGTACGACGGAACGCTGAATTTATGGCTGAGCATCTGAAGGAGTACGGTTGGGAATATATTGTGGTGGATATCCAATGGTATGAGCCTTATGCTGCAACCAATGAGTATCATCCTTTTGCGGATGTAGTAATGGATGAGTATGGAAGACTGCTTCCCGCAGTAAATCGTTTTCCTTCCGCAGCAAACGGTGCGGGCTTTGGACCATTGGCAGAATATGTCCATTCTCTTGGATTGAAGTTCGGCATTCATATTATGAGAGGGATTCCACGACAGGCTGTACATCAGAACACGAAAATCATGAACAGTGACAGACATGCCCGGGAAATTGCCAAAACAAACAGTATCTGTGCCTGGAATACGGATATGTATGGTGTAGATCCTGAGAAAGACGGGGCACGGGAATACTATAACAGTATTTTTGAATTATATGCTTCCTGGGGTGTGGATTTTATTAAATGTGATGATATTGCACGGGAACTGCCACATGAGGAATCCGAACTGATTATGCTGAGCAAAGCATTGCATGGTTGCGGAAGACCCATGGTTTTAAGTCTGTCGCCGGGACCTGCTCTTTTAGAAAAGGCAGAGCTTTATAAGCAGATTTCCAATATGTGGAGAATCACCGATGATTTCTGGGATAAGTGGGAACTGTTATATGATATGTTTTCAAGAGCAGAAAAATGGTGCACCCATGCAGGTGCAGGGCACTGGCCGGATGCCGATATGCTTCCGGTCGGACCGATACGGCAGGTATATGATGTGAATAACTGGACGAATTTCACACAGGATGAGCAGATCACCATGCTGACACTCTGGAGTATCATGCGTTCTCCTTTGATGCTGGGAGGAGAGCTGACAGGGTTTGACGAATTCACTATGAATCTGGTAACCAATTCTGAAATACTTGCCATGCATGCAAATGCACGGCATTCGCATCAGGTGTGGAGACGTGAAATCGATGGTATAGAGCATGCATTGTGGATTGCAGCAGATACAAAGGGTGGATATTATGTCGCGGTATTTAATCTGGGTGATAAAGACAGTGGCATATCCATACCGCTTGCCGATCTGGAGATTTATGATGGAGTAAATGGAACGGAGCTTTGGAGCGGAGAGCACGTGGAAGAGCCAAAGAGCCTTAGTGTGTCATTAAAGAGTCATGGTGCTAGGGCATATCATTTTACGTACAACTAAAAAGCATACTACTGTTAATGTATAGAGATCTTCAATCATGATCTCAGTTTTGAGATTAACCTTATGGTCATTTTCAGCACGTTGGCGATCTTTTTCGATTATTATATTTTACTGTGAGATTTTGATATTAGCAATAGTGAAATGTGGCAGAGAAGAGTTGAAAAGGCAGACGGATAAGAAACAAAGATAAAATAGTAAAAATAGAATAGAACAAAGAAAGAATATGGAGATAAAACAGAAAGGAATAAACAATGAATGTAAATCCTATAACAAGATTGGATTATCCAGATCCGGACGTGATCCGCGTAGAAGACACCTATTATATGGCATCCACAACCATGCACTTTATGCCGGGCTGTGAGATTCTGCAGTCTTTTGATCTGGTGCACTGGGAGCATGTGACTTATGTCTATGAGACGTTGGATCATACGGATGCGCAGCAACTGAAAAGCGGTCAGAATATTTACGGACAGGGCATGTGGGCAGCTTCCCTGCGCTATCATGAAGGCCGATTTTATATCTGCTTTGTGGCAAATGATACCCGTAAGACTTATTTGTATACTTCGGAAAAAATAGATGGTCCATGGAAAAAGCAGCTGATAGAAGGCTTTTATCATGACGGCTCTTTATTATTTGATGAGGATGGCAGAAACTATATTGTATATGGAAATGATGAAATCTGGATTACAGAATTGAATGAAGATTTGACTGCACCAAAGAAGGACGGATTACATCGTCTTTTAGTCAGTGATCATAAGAACCCGGAGCTAGGCTATGAGGGTTCTCATATTCAAAAAATAAACGGCTATTATTATATTTTTCTGGTTCATTCCCTGAGAGACCGCTGGATGCGGACGGAAGCATGCTTTTACAGTGATTCTCTGGAAGGAGAATTCACGGGTGGAGATGTACTTTGTGATGATCGTGGATATTGTGGACAGGGCGTGGCACAGGGAGGAATAGTGGATACGCCGGATGGAAAGTGGTATGCAATGCTGTTTCAGGATTCCGGAGCAGTTGGACGGATTCCTATTCTGCTTCCGGTTACCTGGAAGGATCATTTTCCGTTTTTTGGACAGAACGGACATGTGCCGGAAGAAATAGAGGTTCACAGTACCAGACCAGGATATATTTATCAGCCATTAGTGGGAAGTGATGATTTCTGTAATGGGCTGCTTCCGCGCTGGCAGTTTAATCATGATCCAGATCCACGGTACTATCATCTGGATGCATTGCAGGGAACCTATACAATTACAACACGGGAAGTTTGTACAGAGCTTACACAGGCAGTAAATACGCTTACGCAAAGGATGAGTTATCCGTCCTGCGCAGCTGAGGTTACTGTTGATGCTTCTGCATTGAAAGAGGGCGATGTCGCAGGTTTGTGTGCGTTGCAGAGCTGTTATGCTGCAGTTGGCATTACAAAACATCATGGAAAATATGAAGTCCTTATGCTGGATAAAAAAGAAGATGGTATATTGGATATGACGGAAGGAACTGTTGTTGAATCACACCAGATGGATTTTCGTCTTGAAGCAGATTTCTGTAACATGAAGGATGAAGCACGCTGCTATTACCGGGTAAATAAGGGAGACTGGCTACCCATCGGAACCGTGCATAAGCTGTACTTCAAACTGGATCATTTTACTGGTTGCCGGTTTGGTCTGTTCTGCTATGCGGCAGAGGAAACAGGAGGAAGTGCCTGCTTCCGGGATTTTAAGTATTATGATGTTGATGAAATCTCATAAAGATAGAACTGCATAAAATAAGTGTCGGAATTTACTCAAATTTTTCCTACTTTGGACATTGGTTTTTACAACGGTATTGTATAGTGAAGCAGAGGAAAAACAAAACATGTTTCAGAGAGGAAAAACGATTATGAGAATTAAGAGTATGATGAAGGGTATGCTTGCTGTTGCAATGGCAATGTCTATGGCAGCATGCTCCGGAGCACCTGCAGCAGACCAGACTTCTTCTGAGTCACCGTCACCGGCACAGAGCAGGAAACAATCGTAACAGAAGTATCTGCAGAAACGCAGACGCAAGAAGAAACAGCAAAAGCACCGAAATATGTTTTCTGTTTATTGGTGATGGTATGAGCTATCCCCAGTTTCAGGCAGCATCTGACTATCTTGGAGCAATAGCAGATGAAGATTATGTCAAGGCACTTCCGAGCAATAGCTATGAAGACCGTGGAGGAGCAGTACTGGACGGATCGGAAGCAGGATACAAGGTTACCTATACACAGGCTGATGCAGAAGCGGTTACGGATGAAGATGGAAGGGTTATTCTGATGGATGAGCATCTGGCAGATTCCGACGCTATGGATTATGATATGGATCGTGCAGATGGAGAATGGGCATTATCTGACTATGTACAAAAGGGTATTGAAGTATTGGATAATGACACCGGATTCTTTATGATGTGTGAAGGTGGAAAGATTGACTGGGCATGTCATGCAAATGATGCCGG
>OHEH01001021.1_pt1 | contig 9630 bp, 7 predicted proteins | sample 1567221 | NCBI WGS metagenome assembly OHEH01 (sample SAMEA3879586, study PRJEB24766) | human gut metagenome | biome: human-associated habitat; feature: feces | place: USA | collected 1985/1987
TAAATCTTGCTGATAGCTTATTTGCTTTTCTTGATGTGCTTGATCAAGCGCTTACGTTTACGCATCTGGTTCGGCGTCAGGGTGTTACGCTTGTTAGCGAACGGGTTTTCCCCTTCCTTGAACTGGATCCGGATCGGCGTGCCCATCACGTCCAGGGATTTACGGAAGTAGTTCATCAGATAGCGCTTGTAGGAATCCGGCAGATCCTTGACCTGGTTACCGTGGATCACCACGATAGGCGGGTTGTAGCCCCCGGCGTGGGCGTATTTCAGCTTCACGCGACGGCCACGCACCAGCGGTGGCTGATGATCTTCCGCCGCCATGTTCATGATCCGGGTCAGCATCGCGGTGCTTACGCGGCGCGTAGCGCTGTCGTAGGCTTCGCGTACCGATTCAAACAGGTTGCCGACGCCGCTGCCGTGCAGGGCGGAGATGAAGTGCACCCGGGCAAAGTCGATAAAGCCCAGACGATAGTCGAGGGTCTCCTTCACCTGCTCCTTCACTTCCTGACTGAGGCCATCCCACTTGTTAACGACGATCACCAGCGAACGGCCGCTGTTGAGGATAAAGCCCAGCAGCGAGAGGTCCTGGTCGGAGATCCCTTCGCGAGCATCGATCACCAGCAGCACGACGTTGGCGTCTTCAATCGCCTGCAGCGTTTTGATCACCGAGAACTTTTCCACTACGTCGGTGATTTTCCCGCGCTTGCGCACCCCAGCGGTATCGATGAGCACGTATTCGCGCTCGTCACGCTGCATCGGGATATAAATGCTGTCACGGGTGGTGCCCGGCATATCGTAGACCACCACGCGATCTTCACCGAGGATGCGATTGGTGAGGGTTGATTTACCGACATTAGGACGCCCGACAATCGCCAGCTTGATCGGCAGATCCTGCGGATTGAAGTCGTCTTCCGGCTCTTCTTCCGCTTCGCCATTCTGCTCGGCTTCGAATTTCGCCCAATATTCGGCGTCTTCATCCACCTCTTCCTGCGGATTAACCTCATCGACCCATGGCAGCAGGGCCTGCTCCAGCAGGCTGGTCACGCCGCGGCCGTGCGAAGCGGCAATCGGATAGATATCGCCCAGGCCGAGCGACCAGAAGTCCGCCATCGCCTGGTCGACGTCGATGCCGTCGGTTTTGTTAGCCACCAGGAAGGTGGGCTTTTCACGAGAGCGCAGGTGTTTAGCGATCGCGATGTCCGCCGGCATCAGGCCCGCGCGCGCATCGACCATAAACAACACCACATCGGCCTCTTCGATTGCCAGCAGCGACTGCTCCGCCATCCGGGTTTCCACGCCCTCTTCCGTACCATCAATACCACCGGTATCGATACAGATGAATTCGCGGCCTTCGACTTCGGCCCGACCGTACTTACGGTCACGAGTCAGCCCCGGGAAATCCGCAACCAGCGCATCACGAGTGCGCGTCAGGCGGTTAAAGAGCGTGGATTTTCCAACGTTAGGGCGCCCGACAAGCGCGACCACAGGTATCATGTTAAATGCCTCATACAATCACTAAGCAACATCGTCTTAACGACGTTTTTAAAAAAGTCAAAACGGCCCCTGTCTGCCAGGGGCCGTTTCTTAATCACTCACGACAGCGGTAATTAACGCGTAATCGCGTACAGCGTACCGTCTTTCGCCTGGATCAGCAGTCGACCATCGGCCACAACCGGGTCGGTCAGGAAGCCGGAACTATCGACTTTCTGCTGCGCCACAAAATGGCCATCTTCCGGATTAACCCAGTGCATGTAGCCTTCGCTATCGCCGACGACCAGATTGCCATTATACAACACCGGCGCGGTCAGCAAACGGTGCAGCAGATCGCTTTGCGTCCACAGGGTTACACCGCCGTCGGTGGTCAGTGCCAGCAGGCGATCGTTCTGGTCAACCAGGTAGATACGGTTACCATCGACGATGAAATCATTCACCGAACCCAGCTCGCGTTTCCACATAATCTGGCCGCTACGCAGGTCCAGCGCGGTCAGGTTGCCGTTATAAGCCAGCGCATAAACCACACCGTTAACGATAATCGGCGTCGTGTCGACGTCGTTCAGGCGGTCAATTTCCGTCGGGCCGGTGGCCGTAGAAATACGCTGCTGCCAAATCATCTGCCCCTGCTGCATCAATACTGCACTGACGCGGCCGTTGTCGCCGCCGACGATCGCCGCGCCGTAGGCGGTCGCAGGCGCAGACTCGCCGCGCAGGGAGAGCGCCGGCATATCGAGGTTAACGGTCCACTTCACGGCCCCATCGGTCTCGTTTAGCGCCTGCAGCTGGCCGTTACTGGTATGCACCAGCACCATGCCATCGCTCACCACCGGACGCGACAGCGCCTCGCCGGCGACACGGGTTTGCCAGGCCACGGTACCATCGCTGGTATTCAGCGCATACAGCTGCGCTTTCTCGCTGCCGATATAAACATGGCCGCCCGAGACGGTCACCCCGCCAGAAAGCAGCGCTGGCGTGCGCGAGAACCAGCCATCTTTCTCCGCCAAATTCACCGACCACACCTCTTTGCCGTCGTCGGCGTTCAGCGCTTTGACGGTGCCTTTACGGTCAGCAGCATACACTACGCCGTCGGCAAAGGCCGGATGAAGGTTAGAGTAAAATTCGCCGATACCATCACCAACCGAGGTGCTCCAGGACGTGGACGGCGTAAACTGGTTTTCTACCGTCGGCAGCGGTGACATTTTCACCACATCTTCTTCGCTATTAAACAGCGAACACCCGCTCAGCAAGGTAACGGAAAGCAGCCCTGGCAACAGTAATTTACGCAATTGCATCGAGTCCCTCTCAGATGGACAAATTATTCATTTTCATACGCATCATTTCGCTGAGCGCAGGAGAAGCATCGCTTTTCACGCCAGCTTCCCACGCCGCACGGGCCCCTTGCTTATCGCCTTTGCTCAACAGAATTTCGCCGCGCAAATCGGCCACAATGGCGGTCCAGCCCTCACCTTTGATGCTGTCGAGGGTTTTCAGCGCCGCATCAGCCTGTTTCATTTGCAGCTGAACGCGGGCCAGACGCATACTGATAACCGATTTCAGATTATCATCAGATGCGGCCGCCAGCCCCTGCTGCAGCTGCTTTTCAGCGTTCGGCAGATCGTTCTGTTCAACAAAATGCTGTGCCAGCTCGAGAGAGGCGAAGGCGCCGTAGGTATTTTTATTGTCAGCCGCGAATTTCTCTGCCCCTGACAGCACTTCTGGCGTATTCGATTTCAGCGCGGAAGTCGCCTTCTCGTAAGCCAGCGACGCGTCTCTGGCGGTATCCTGCTGATGGGAGGTCCAGTAGCGCCAGCCAACCAGCGCGCCAATCCCTAAAATCACCCCGACCGCCAGCGCTTTGCCGTTTTCGGCAAAGAAACGCTTCAGCGCATCGACCTGATCGTTCTCGTTGTTAAAAGTTTCCACGCAGTCCTTCTCCTGACTAATAATTCCCGGGAGATTAACCCAGAAGTGTGCGCAAATGCGCGGCAACGCTCTCCTGCGTTACGGTAGTTTGCTCACCTGAGCGTAAATCCTTCACTACCACGTTTCCGTCAGCGATCTCTGACTCACCCAGCACCAGCGCGACGCGTGCGCCCCACTTATCAGCGCGGGCGAACTGCTTCTTAAAGTTGCCGCCGCCGTGGTTGGTCATCAGTTTCACGCCGGGCAGCGCATCGCGAACCTGCTCAGCCAGCCGCATTGCAGCAGACTGAGTATCGGTCCCGGAGGCTACCAGGTATATATCGACAACAGGATCGGCTTTAAATTCCGGATTCACTGCCTGGACCAGTAAAACAAGACGTTCCAGCCCCATGGCAAAACCCACGCCCGGGGTAGCGCGACCGCCCAGCTGCTCAACCAGGCCGTCGTAACGACCGCCGGCGCAGACGGTGCCCTGGGAACCAAGGCTGGTGGTCACCCACTCGAACACGGTGCGGTTATAGTAATCAAGGCCGCGCACCAGGCGCTGGTTGACGGTGTAGCGGATCCCGGCATCGTCAAGCAGCGCGCACAGGCCGGCAAAGTGGGCTTTCGACTCTTCGTCAAGATAATCGCCGAGCGCCGGCGCGTCGTTGAGCAGCGCCTGAACGTCCGGGTTTTTGGAGTCCAGCACCCGCAGCGGGTTGGTATACATCCGGCGTTTACTGTCTTCATCCAGTTTATCGGTAAACTGCTCCAGGTATGCCACCAGCGCGTCGCGGTAGTTGGCGCGTGCTTCCAGCGAACCGATGGAGTTCAGCTCCAGGCTGACGTGCTCGGAGATGCCCAGCTCACGCCACCAGCGCGCGGTCAGCATAATCAGCTCCGCGTCGATGTCCGGGCCCTGCAGGCCAAACACTTCGGCGCCGATCTGATGGAACTGGCGGTAGCGACCTTTCTGCGGGCGCTCGTGACGGAACATTGGCCCGACGTACCACAGACGCTGTTCTTGATTGTACAGCAGACCATGTTCGATGCCGGCACGTACGCAGCCCGCCGTCCCTTCCGGACGCAGCGTCAGGCTGTCGCCATTGCGGTCTTCGAAGGTATACATCTCTTTTTCAACCACGTCGGTCACTTCGCCGATCGCGCGTTTGAATAACGGGGTCTGCTCTACAATCGGCAAACGGATTTCGCTGTAACCGTAGCTACCGAGCACCTGCTTCAGTGAGCCTTCAATGCGCTGCCAGAGAGCGGTTTCGCCCGGCAGATAATCGTTCATGCCACGGATGGCTTGAATGTTCTTTGCCACGTTTATTCTCTTTATATATACAAAAATGAACCCCGGCGCCTCGCGCCCGCAGGTTCAATCATACACGGGAAGCGTATCGCTTCCCAACACGTTATTTTGCTTCAACCTGTTGAACGTCAATCCGACGGGCTTCATCGAGCATCGAGGCTTTGGCGCGGATCCGCGCTTCCAGCTGGTCGATCATGTCGTTGTTGTCCAGGCGATCTTTACGCACGCCGTCTTCATACAGGCCGCTTTTCTTGTTGCCGCCGGTGACGCCAAGGGTGGAGACCAGCGCTTCGCCCGGGCCGTTCACCACGCAACCGATGATCGAAACATCCATCGGGGTGATGATATCTTCCAGACGCTGCTCCAGAGCATTCACCGTACCGATAACGTCAAACTCCTGGCGTGAACAGGTCGGGCAGGCGATAAAGTTAATGCCGCGGGAACGAATACGCAGAGATTTGAGGATATCGAAGCCGACCTTGATCTCTTCCACCGGATCCGCCGCCAGCGAGACGCGCAGCGTATCGCCGATCCCCTCGGACAGCAGTAGTCCCAGACCGATCGCCGATTTTACCGCGCCGCTGCGCGCGCCGCCCGCTTCGGTGATCCCAAGATGCAGCGGCTGATCGATCTGTTTCGCCAGCAGACGATAGGATTCCACCGCCAGGAAGACATCGGAGGCTTTAACGCTGACTTTAAACTGATCGAAGTTCAGACGATCGAGATGATCGACATGACGCATGGCGGATTCGAGCAGCGCCTGCGGCGTCGGCTCGCCATATTTTTCCTGCAGATCTTTTTCCAGCGAGCCGGCGTTGACGCCGATGCGGATCGGGATGTTTTTATCGCGAGCGCAATCTACAACCATGCGGATGCGCTCTTCGTTGCCGATGTTGCCCGGGTTGATACGCAGGCAGTCGACGCCATATTCCGCCACTTTCAGCGCAATACGGTAGTCAAAGTGGATATCGGCGACCAGCGGGACGTTAACCTGCTGTTTGATAAGTTTGAACGCCTCAGCAGCGTCCATCGTCGGAACAGAGACACGGACAATGTCCGCGCCTACGCGCTCTAACGCTTTGATTTGATTTACGGTCGCCGCCACATCGGTGGTGCGCGTATTGGTCATTGACTGAACGGCGATGGGAGCCCCATCGCCAATTGGCACATTACCAACGTAAATACGTTTAGATTTTCTACGTTGAATCGGAGCCTGGTTATGCATGAAAAATCTCCCGCGTTACCCGTCTGTTACTGCGCCGGTGATGATTCGGCATTGAGGGTCAGACGCGCAACCTGGTTAGTTCTGATAAAACGACTTAAATCGACAGGCTTGCCCAGATACTGGATCTGTACCGCGGCCGGGGCGCCAATTTTCAGCTTATACGGTGCCTGACCGCTCAGGTTCAGGTTACCGCCTTTACGCTGCAGGCCGCTGAACAGTTTTTTACCGGTGGCATCGCTCACTTCCAGCCAGCAGTCGGCGGAAAAGTTCATCACCAGATCCTGCGCCGACGCCGCCGGAGTCGTGACGTTCGCCTGATCGGTCGGCAACGGCGAGGCAGGGGTGGTAGCCGGAGCTGCCGGCGTCGTCCCCGCGGTATCGACATTGGCCTGGGAAGGCGCCACGACAGCGTTATTATCCGCAGGCGTCTGGGCCGGCGCGCTGGTGGTCGGTGCGCTGGCGGTATCGGTTGGCGCGCTGTTCGCGGCGCTATCGGCGGTCGGGGCTGCAGAGGCGCTGGTATCCAGCGGCACGTTCTGGCTGTTGGCGTCGCCGCCGTTCAGCTCAGCGGAAGACTGATCGGCCATGGTCGAAATCTCTTCCTGCTGCGCCTTATGGTCTTGCCACCACCAGGCGCCGCTCAGACCGATAACCACAAACAGCACCAGCCAGGTGAAGCTCATCAGCCAGCCGTCGCGCTTTTTGCGGCGCTTGCCTAAAGAGAAACTCTGCATTGGCGCGACTTTCGCCGCGCGGATGGGCGCCTGCTTGGCCATCATCGGCAGCAGCTCGTCTTCTGGAATGTGTACGAGGCGAGCGTAGGAGCGGATGTACCCGCGCAGGAAGGTGGAGGCGAGGTCGGCGGGGGCCTTATCGTCTTCAATATCACGAACCGTGGACACCTTCAGGCATAAGCGTTCGGCCACCGCTTGCTGGCTAAGTCCGAGTTGTTCGCGGGCGTGACGCAGACGCGCGCCCGTGGTGTTTGCTTCTTGATGATCTTGAGTGGCTTCAGTATTCATTCGCTACAACTACTGGTACGTGAAATTTAAAGTTCAGCGCGGGAAAAAGCCGGCGCCGCGAGACATCTGTGCTACGTCAGCCTCACAGTATAGGACTGTCAGCCGCGCGATCACAGAGACGAATCAAAATTGAATGCTAAGCGGTTGTTGTGCCGCTACATACTGCCTCAAAGTCGACAAAAACGCACCGTAATTATTAACCGAATCAGCGTATTTCGCCTGGCTATCGGCCATAAATATGACCCGTGCCGCCTGCGCTGCACGGGTCATCATTTGTCAGACCGCTTTTACGTCAATCGCTTCGCCCTGCATCCGCTTACGCAGCGTACGCTTGGTACGGTCAATGACGTCGCCCGCCAGCTGGCCGCAGGCGGCATCGATATCGTCGCCGCGCGTTTTACGCACGATGGTCGTAAAGCCGTACTCCATCAGGACTTTGGAGAAACGGTCGATGCGGCTGTTGGAGCTGCGGCCATACGGCGCGCCCGGGAACGGGTTCCATGGGATCAGGTTGATCTTGCACGGCGTATCTTTCAGCAGCGCCGCCAGCTCATGGGCGTGCTCGGTGCCGTCGTTGACGTGATCCAGCATCACGTACTCGATGGTCACCCGGCCCTGGTTGGCGTTGGACTTCGAAATATAGCCGCGCACCGAGTTGAGGAACGTCTCGATGTTGTACTTTTTGTTGATCGGGACGATTTCGTCGCGAATGGTGTCGTTCGGCGCGTGCAAGGAGATCGCCAGCGCAACGTCGATCATATCGCCGAGTTTATCCAGCGCCGGCACCACGCCGGAGGTAGACAAGGTTACACGACGCTTGGAAAGGCCAAAGCCGAAATCGTCGAGCATGATTTCCATCGCCGGAACGACGTTGTTGAGGTTCAGCAGCGGCTCGCCCATGCCCATCATTACTACGTTGGTAATGGGACGCACGCCGGTGGTCTTCACCGCGCCGACGATCTTCGCCGCGCGCCAAACCTGGCCGATAATTTCGGATACCCGCAGGTTGCGGTTAAAGCCCTGCTGGGCGGTGGAGCAGAATTTGCACTCCAGCGCGCAGCCTACCTGGGAGGAGACGCACAGGGTGGCGCGGTCTTCTTCCGGGATATAGACGGTCTCGACGCGCTGATCGCCAACGGCAATCGCCCATTTAATGGTCCCGTCGGTTGAGCGTTGCTCTTCAACCACTTCCGGGGCGCGGATCTCCGCCACTTCTTTCAGTTTACTGCGCAGGACTTTGTTGATGTCGGTCATCTCATCAAAGTCGTCGCAGCAGTAGTGATACATCCATTTCATCACCTGATCGGCGCGGAAAGGCTTCTCGCCCATGTTTTTGAAAAACTCGCGCATCTGCTGACGGTTTAAATCCAGCAGGTTGATTTTGGCATCTTTGTTCGGCACCGTCAGAGCGGCGGTATCAGGCGTGACAATTTGTTCAGACATAATATTTTCCGGCCTCGTTATTACACGTTATGGCCCCAGGTGGGTTGAAAAAGAAACGCCCCGGAGAGCGACTGCTCGTCCAGGGGCGCTATATTCTACAAATTCTGGCGCATCATTGCCACGTTTGCACAAAGCAATGAAAAAAAATCTGTAACTGACTGCTCAATCCTCTAAGGCTTTTCGATTGCCGCAAGGCGGCAAGCAAGTGACAAATTCGTCGGGAACGAATTTGACCAGCCGTAGGCTGGCCTCCGGTGAGAGGCAGGAGCCTCTCATTAATCCCCGGGAGCATAGATAACTATGTGACCGGGGTGCGCGAAGGAAGCCAACAATGCTGTGGCGTGAAAGACGCAGGAGATTAGCGAGTGCGCGGGCAAACCTCGCCTTCAGCAAAGAAGAACGCGATTTCGCGGGCAGCGGATTCTACAGAGTCGGAACCGTGGGTGCCGTTCTCGGTGAAGCTGTCAGCGTAGTCAGCGCGCAGAGTACCCGCCAGGGCGTTTGCCGGATTGGTGGCGCCCAGCAGGTCACGGTGACGCTGTACCGCATTTTCGCCTTCCAGAACGGAAACCACGATCGGGCCGGAGGTCATGAACTCAACCAGACCGTCGAAGAACGGGCGACCTTCGTGCTCAGCATAAAAACCACGAGCCTGTTCAACGGTCAGGTGCAGCATTTTGGTGCCGACGATTTTGAACCCTGCAGCTTCAAAGCGGGAAAAGATGCTGCCAATAACGTTTTTTGCCACCGCGTTTGGTTTGATGATGGAAAAAGTACGTTCAATAGCCATGATTACCTCTAATTAAATGTTCTGTTGTTGCACATACGATTGTATGGCCTGGCGCGCATTATAATGAGCATCCCCGCCCCTGCCTACGGATGAAGGTAACATTTTGTTAAAATAAGATGAGTATTGAAAACACAAACCGCCAACAACAAATTTACCCTGGTTATTGCAGGGTAAAGCTGGCGGCCGCCGTCTGACCCGCTTCATCCATCACTACCAACTGCCACTCGCCGGGTTTATCCAGCGTTAGCGTGGTTCTTGCGCCGGCGGCCTCTAACGGTTCGCCATTAATAAACCACCAGCGCCGCCCCTCCCCACCGCTGGTTTGTAGCGGCAACATCACCCGCGCCTCACCCGGGAGACGTTTTATCACCGCCCCATCACGGATGCCGGACAGCACCAGCGGCGCGGTATCCTGAGTCTGTAACGGCGGGCAT
>OHEH01001027.1_pt1 | contig 9557 bp, 10 predicted proteins | sample 1567221 | NCBI WGS metagenome assembly OHEH01 (sample SAMEA3879586, study PRJEB24766) | human gut metagenome | biome: human-associated habitat; feature: feces | place: USA | collected 1985/1987
ATCGTGCTCGACGAGGCGACCGCCATGCTCGACCCCATCGGCCGGCGCGAGGTGCTCGCAGCCGTCGAAAAGCTCAACCGCGAGCAGGGCATCACGGTCGTCCTCATCACCCACCACATGAACGAAGCCGAGCACGCTGACCGCGTGATCGTGATGAACGACGGCCTTGTCGTCATGGACGGAAAGCCGCGCGAGGTCTTCACCCGCAAAAAGGAGCTGGAGGACATCGGCCTTGCCGTGCCGGACACGGTCTCGCTGCTCTTTTCCCTGCGCGAGGCGGGCATGGACGTCCCCGTGGACGCCATCACCGTAGAGGAATGCGCAGACGCCATTGCGAAAAATTTTACCTAAGAGGACTGTAACCTTGGAAGAGATCATTCGTGTAGAAAACCTGACGCACACCTACGGGGAGGGCACGCCGTTCTGCCGCAGTGCGGTGCAGGATATGTCGCTCGCGATCTATCGCGGCGAATTTTTGGGCATCATCGGCCACACGGGCAGCGGCAAGTCGACGCTGATCCAGCACTTGAACGGCTTGCTCAAACCGACCTCCGGCCGCATTTTGCTTGGCGGGGAGGACATCTGGGCCGACCCAAAGAAGATTCGGAATGTGAGATTCCGTGTGGGCCTCGTGTTCCAGTATCCGGAATACCAGCTTTTTGAAGAGACCGTTTACCGCGATATCGCGTTCGGCCCGACGAACATGGGCTTATCCAAAGACGAGATCGACCGCCGCGTGCGTGAATCCGCGCACTTTGCGGGGCTTACCGACGATCTGCTGGAAAAATCGCCGTTCGCCCTCTCCGGCGGACAGAAGCGCCGCGTGGCCATCGCGGGCGTTATTGCGATGGAGCCCGAGGTGCTCGTGCTCGACGAGCCGAGCGCGGGCCTTGACCCGCAGGGCAGGGAAGAGCTGCTTTCAAACATCCGCGAATTCCACCGCGCGCGCGGCACGACCGTTGTGCTCGTGAGCCACAGCATGGAGGAGATCGCGAAAAACGTCGACCGCATCGTTGTCCTGTCGGACAGCCACGTGCTCATGAGCGGCACGCCGCGCGAGGTCTTCGCCCGCGGCGACGAGCTGATGACAGCGGGCCTCGACGTGCCGCAGGTCACGCGCGTTGCGATGGCGCTGCGCGATAAAGGCATTGCCATCAACCCCGCCGTTTACACCGTCGATGAGCTCAGCAAAGAGCTTGTCGCGCTCAAGAGAGGGGGCGGCAAAAAATGCTGAAGGATATCACGCTCGGCCAGTTTTTCCCGGGCGACACGCTCGCCCATAAGCTCGACCCGCGCACAAAGCTCCTCGTCACGGTGTTTTACGTCGTGGCGCTCTTTACGGCGAAGAGCTACATTGCCTACGGCGTTCTCATTCTGACGCTGATCGTCGCCGTGCGCATCTCGCGCGTGGGCGCGAAAGCGCTTTTCAAGGGATTAAAGCCGGTGCTGTTCATTATCGCGTTCACGGCGCTTTTGAACCTCTTTTACACCCCCGGCACGGAGCTGTGCCATTTTTGGATCTTCCGCATTACGATCGAGGGTGTGCGTGCCGCCATTACGATGATGCTGCGCATCACGCTTTTGATCATGGGAACGTTCCTGCTCACGTATACGACCTCTCCCATCCGCCTGACGGACGGTCTGGAGAGCCTGCTGGGCCCGCTCAAGAAGATCAAGGTCCCTGTGCATGAGCTCGCGATGATGATGTCGATCGCGCTTCGCTTCATCCCGACGCTCATCGAAGAGACGGATAAGATCATGTCCGCGCAGAAGGCGCGCGGCGCCGACTTTGAGACCGGAAGCCTTATGCAGCGCGCCAAGGCGCTCGTGCCGCTGCTCGTGCCGCTGTTTGTCAGCGCGTTCCGCCGCGCCGACGAGCTGGCGACGGCCATGGAATGCCGCTGCTACCACGGCGACGAAGGCCGCACGAAGCTCAATGTGCTGCACTACCAGACGCGCGACTATCTGGTGCTCGGCTATTATGCCGTGCTCGTGGCCGCGGTCATCGCGCTGCGATAAGAAGAAAGGACGCTTTTATGCGAAACATCGCCCTCAAGCTCATGTATAACGGCACGGCCTATCACGGTTGGCAGGTGCAGAAGACGGTCTCAAGCGTCTGCGAGACGATGGAAAAGGGCCTCTCAAAGGTCTGCGGCGGGAACGTCAAGCTCGTCGGCTGCGGCCGCACGGACGCGGGCGTGCACGCCGAGCGCTACATCGCCAATTTCCATACCGAGTCGCGCATTCCAGTCGAGCGCCTGCCGTTTGCCATCAACACGCACACGCCGGAGGATATCGTCGTGCGCGAGGCGCTTGAGGTGGCGGAGGATTTCAACGCGATCCTCTCGTGTCAAAAAAAGGAATACACCTATCGCATCTATAATTCCCGCATCAAAAACCCGTTCTATGTCAACAGGGCTTACTTTTACCCCAAGCACCTCGACGAAGAGGTGATGGACCGCGCGGCGCGCGCCTTTGAGGGCACGCACGATTTCCGCGCCGTCCGCTCTGTCGGCACGGAGACGAAGACCACCGTGCGCACCGTGCACTACTGCCGCGTGTCGCGCTCGGGTGATCTTTTGGAGCTCAAGGTCTGCGCGGACGGGTTCCTGTATAACATGGTACGGGCGATCACCGGCACGGTGCTCTACGCCGCCGAGGGGAAGCTCACGCCAGAGGACATCCCCGAGATCCTGGCCTCCGGCGACCGCTCGCTCGCTGGCCCCACGGTGCCGCCGGGCGGACTGTACATGACGAGACTTTGGTATGAGGATGAACGGCTCAATGAATGATCTCAAAGAGGAAAAGGGAACACGCGAGGAGCTGAGGCGCTCGCAGGCGGCCCCGCGCCGCTCCGGCGGCGGGCTCAAGCGGGCGCTGATGGTGATTCTGGCGCTTGTGGTCGTGCTGGCCGTGGTCGTCGCCGCGGCGTGGAAGGACCTGAGCAGCCTTGACAGTGTGCGCCGCCTTTTCTCCTACAATAAGGTCACGCAGGATGAGCAGGGCAAGGTGGAGATGTACTCGTTCAGCAACGACCGCAGCAACACCTTTGCGCTGCTCGGCGACCATCTGATCGTCGCTTCGACGACGGGCGTGTCGATCTACGGCAGCAGCCCGCCATCGCTGTCGGCGGCCAGACCGCCGCGGTCTATGATATCGGCGGGCAGACGCTTCTTATTTACTCTGCAAGCGGCCTTGTGCGCGATATGAGCGGCGAGTGCAGCGGCAATATTTTGTCGGTCAGCGTCAATTCCTCGGACTATCTGGCGCTCAACGCTGAAAAGAGCGGCTACAAGTCCGCTGTTACGGTGTACGACGCTTCGGGCGAGAAGACGTTTGCCTTCAACTCCTCGGAGCACTATGTCATCGACGCGGTCGTCATGCGCGACTGCAAGCGCATGGCGGCGGTGACGCTCGGCGAGTCGGACGGCACATTCGCCGACACGGTGAGCATCTATTCCCTCGGCAGCGATAAGGCGGACTCGGTCAACACACTCACGGGCTCGCTCCTGCTATCGCTCGACAGCGTGGCCGGTACGCTCTCGTGCCTGACGGACGAGAGCTTGACGCTCTTTTCATCGGACGGTACGCTTTCCGGCAGCTATCGCTACGAATACCCGTATCTGCGCGGTTCGAGCATGGACGGCGACAACTACGCGGCGCTGCTGCTGAGCCGCTACCGCTCGGGCAGCACCATGAAGCTCGTGACTGTCTCGTCCGACGGTACAGAGATGGCAAGTCTCGACAGCAGTCAGGAGGTTCTGTCCATGTCCGCGGCGGGGAAGTATATCGCCGTGCTGTACAGCGACAGTCTGGTGCTCTACACGCCGCAGCTGCAGGAATACGCGCGGCTGGACGCCACGGAGTACGCGCGCTCTGTCATCATGCGCGAGGATGGTACGGCGGTGCTGATCGGCTCGTCGTCCGCCTGGCTTTATATTCCGTAATTTCTGTAAAACGCTAAAAATGTTACAATTTATGACTTGAAAGGAGCGCGGGAAACGTGAATAATGGTCTTATGATTGATGCAGTCTTCGCGCTCGTGCTCATTTTAAGCGTCGTGTTCGGCGCCAAGCGGGGGCTGTTCCGCAGCTTTATGGCGCTGGCGGCGATCGTGCTCGCGCTGATCGGCGCGTCGCTCCTGACCGACGCTTTGACCGAGCCCGTGACCGACATGCTGATGCCGCGCCTTGAAAAGAGCGTGGAGGAGTGGTTTGATACCGAATCGCAGACACCGCAGGGGGATGTCCCGCAGATCGAGGGGGAGACCCCGGCGGAGAGCGACGCCTCGGGTGAAACGCCAAACGGCGACGCCGCGCAGGACGCGGAAAACGTTTGGCAGGACGATTCGCCGCTCGCGGTGACAGGGCTTCTCAAAAAGCTGCTGCGCTTCGATTTCGACGGCGCGGTGCGTCAGTCGCTTCGAAATGCCGCGCGCGACGCAGCGCTTGCCGCCGTAAGGACGCTGCTCGGCAGCGTGGTGAGGACACTCGTGTTCGTGCTGTGTTTTTTGGTGCTCACGCTGCTGCTCCGCTTAGTGACGGGAGGCATTGACAAGGTGTTAGACTTGCCAGTGCTGAACGCGCTCAACACCATCGGCGGCGGTGCGCTGGGCCTGATCGAGGGCGCACTTTTGCTGTTTCTCATCTGCGATGTCGCACCGAAGCTCGGCGTCAAGGTCTTTGCCGACTACGAGGGCACGTATCTGTTATCGTTTTTTATGAGTCATACTCCGCGCGGGCTTGTCGCCGCGCTGTTACCCTGATCTTTACCCCAAGGAGGAAATACTATGCAGCCGCAACTTTGTTCCAGATGTAAAAAGAATATCGCCGTTGTGTTCATCACCCGTCAGGAAAACGGGCAGAACGTCAACGAAGGACTTTGCCTCAAGTGCGCGAAAAATCTCGGACTGCCGCAGGTGGACGAGATGATGCGCCGCATGGGCATCACGGATGAGGACCTTGACAATATCTCCAATGAAATGATGGGCGCTTTCGGCGGCGCGGAAAACCTCGAAGGTCTGACCGACGCCGACGATCCGGACGCCGATAACGAGGACGAGGACGGCAAGACCGCCACGTTCCCGTTCCTGAGCCGCTTTTTCGGCGGAAATCCCGCTGCGAACGACGCACAAAATGGCAACGAGGCCGAGCAGACGCAGAGCCCGCGCAGCAACAAGAAGGTCGAAAAGGGGAGCAAGCACAAATTCCTCGACTCCTACTGCATCAATCTCTCCCAGCGCGCACGCGACGGCAAGCTCGACGCGGTCGTCGGCCGCGAGGAGGAGATCGAACGCGTCATCCAGATTTTGAACCGCCGCCAGAAGAACAACCCCTGCCTGATCGGTGAGCCGGGCGTCGGCAAGACGGCCATCGCCGAGGGCCTCGCCCAGCGCATCGTCGCGGGCGACGTGCCGTTCAAGCTGAGAAGCAAGGAGGTCTATCTTCTTGACCTCACCGCGCTCGTCGCGGGCACGCAGTTCCGCGGCCAGTTCGAGAGCCGCATGAAGGGCCTCATCGAGGAGATCCGCAAGATGGGCAACGTCATCCTTGTCATCGACGAAGTGCACAACATCGTTGGCGCGGGCGACGCCGAGGGCAGCATGAACGCCGCCAACATCTTGAAGCCTGCGCTTTCCCGAGGCGAAATTCAGGTCATCGGCGCGACGACGTTCACCGAGTATCGCAAGCACATTGAAAAGGACACCGCGCTCGAGCGCCGCTTCCAGCCGGTCACGGTCAACGAGCCGAACATGGAGGACACGCTCAAGATTTTGAAGGGCATCGCCCACTACTATGAGCAGTTCCACGGTGTCAAAATTCCCGAGGGCATTCTGCGTCAGGCAGTGCTGCTATCCGAGCGCTACATCACCGACCGTTTCCTGCCCGACAAGGCCATCGACTTAATCGACGAGGCATGCTCGGATCTGAACCTGCACGACAAGAACATCAACCGCCGCATGGAGCTGCACCGCGAGATCGAGGATTACGACAAGGAGCGCGAACTTTTGCAGGGCGCGGAGGAGCCTGATTTTGAGCGCCTCGCCGAGCTCAAGAGCCTCACTATGAAGGCGCAGGAGGAGCTTGACGAGCTCTGCGCGCAGGGTGACCCGCAGCTCACGATGGACAACCTCGCCCGCGTGATCGAGCTCTGGACGAAGATTCCCGCCTCGCGTATCCGTGAAGACGAGTTCCGCCGTCTGAGCGAGCTTGACAAGCGCTTAAAAGAGCACATTGTCGGTCAGGACGAGGCCATCGAGGCCGTCGCCGCGGCGATACGCCGCAACCGCGTGGGCATTTCGCCCAAGCACAAGCCGGTGAGCTTCATCTTTGTCGGCCCCACGGGCGTCGGCAAGACCGAGCTTGTCAAGCAGCTGGCGCAGGATCTCTTCAACTCGCCCGATGCGCTGATCCGTTTCGACATGTCCGAGTTTATGGAAAAGCACTCGGTCTCCCGCATCGTCGGCTCGCCCCCGGGCTATGTCGGCTATGATGAAGCCGGCCAGCTGACCGAAAAGATTCGCCGCAAGCCCTACGCCGTCATCCTTTTCGACGAGATCGAAAAGGCGCATCCCGACGTGATGAACGTCCTGCTGCAAATTCTCGACGACGGCGAGATCACCGACTCCCACGGCCGCAAGGTCAACTTTGAAAACACCGTCATCGTGATGACGTCCAACGCGGGCAGCGAGCGCAAGGAGGGCACTGTCGGCTTCGGCCACACGGTGAACGAGCAGAACCGCGACCGCGCTATGAAGGCGCTCGGCGAGTTCCTGCGCCCCGAATTCCTGAACCGTGTGGACGAGGTCATCTGCTTCAACCGCCTTGACGAGAAGAACTTCGCCGGCATCGCCCACATCATGCTCGACGAGCTGCAAAAGAGCCTTGAGGACAAGGGCCTGCACTTTACGTGGGACGAGGATGTTGAGGACTACCTCGTCAAGAAGTCCTACTCCGCGACCTACGGCGCGCGCAATCTGCGCCGCACCATTCAGAAAGAGCTCGAAGACGTCATGGCCGCGCAGATCATCGACTCCTACGAGCACCCCGTCACGCAGATCCATGCGTCGGTGGAGGACGGCAAGCTCGTCGTCCGCAGCCTGTAAAAGAAAGGGGAGGGAGACCATGTTCCATCTGTTCCGCAAGGACATTGAAAAGCACTGCGCCTACTGCAAGAGCGGATCTGTCATCAACGAAGGGCAGGTCATCTGCTCCCGCCGCGGCGTGGTCGACTCTGCTGACCACTGCCGCCATTTCTGCTACGATCCGCTCAAGCGTGTGCCGCCCCGTCCGGCCACGCTGAACGACAAGTACACGTCCGAGGATTTTTCCCTGTAAGGCCGGGCAGCGCCCCGAACAATAAAGAAAGAAGGCCAATTCCCATGAACGTTTCTCAGGTTTATGCAGTCTATTTCAGCGCCACCGGCAACACCAGAAAGGTGACTACTACGCTTGCAAATGCCCTTGCCGTCAGCTTCGACGTGCCGCTCGAGGTGCGCGATTTCACGCTGCCCGCCGCGCGCGAGGAAGCGTATGAGTTTGCCGCGGGCGACCTTGTAGTATTCGGTATGCCAACCTACGCGGGCAAGCTTCCAAATAAGCTGCTCGACTTTGTGAAGTCCGGCTTTCACGGAAACGGCGCGCTGGCTGTGCCGGTCGTGACGTTCGGCAACCGCAGTTTTGATAATTCCCTTGCCGAGCTCTGCGCCTGCCTCGAAGGGGACGGCTTCCACACCATCGGCGCGGGCGCCTTTGCCTGCCGCCACGCCTTTACCGACGCGCTTGCCAACGGCAGACCCGATTCCGACGATATGGCGGAGCTTGCAAAGCTCGGCTCCGCGGTCGTGGGCCGCATCGTGCGGATGACCGAGTATCCCGCGCCCGTCACGGTCGACGGTGACGCCGACGCGCCATATTACCGCCCGCTGGGCCTCGATGGCGAACCGAAGGTGTTTCTGAAGGCGAAGCCCAAGACCGACCTCGACAAGTGTATCCACTGCGGCGTGTGCGCCTCTCTCTGCCCGATGGGCTCGATCAATCCCGATGATGTCACCGAGGTCGTGGGCGTGTGCATCAAATGCCACTCCTGCGTGCGCAACTGCCCGATGGGTGCGAAGTATTTCGACGATCCCGCGTTCCTCTCGCACCGCGCGATGCTCGAACGCGACTACACGCGCAGAGCGGAGGACAAGATCTTCACGGCGTAAGAAGAAAGTACATAAAAAGGCTCTGTTTGGGAATCCCAAACGGAGCTTTTTTTCATTCCTGAATGACGGAACGTTGCTGCCTTACAAACAAAATTTGGGAAGGGCGGGAAGCGGGGACAGCCACGCACGCATACGCTATGGAGAAAGCACCAATTTTGGGAGGGATCTTATGAAACCGGTGTACTTTTTCCTCGGCGCAAACAGCGAAGAGGGCTTTTTCTCGCTCTATGACCAGCTTTTGGGCGGTCGGCTCGACGATCTGATGATTCTGAAAGGCGGCCCAGGCTGCGGCAAGTCGACCTTCATGCGCCGCGTGGGCGCGGCGATGGAGCGCGCGGGCGAGCGCATCGTGTACATCAACTGCTCGGGCGACCCCGATTCACTCGACGGCGCGATCTTTCTGGACCGAAACGCTGCTATCGTGGACGGTACCAGCCCGCACGTGCTCGAGCCGACCTATGCGGTCGCGAGCGAGCGCTATGTCGACCTGACACGCTTCTACGATGTGGACGCGGCTAAGGCACGCCGCGCGGAGATCGTCGCGCTGAGCGACGAATATCGCGCACACTACCGCAGCGCCTATCGCATCCTGCGCGCGATGGGCGAGGTGGAGAGCGAGCGCCGCGTGGCAATGCACGCGCAGATGGATTTTGCAAAGCTCCGCCGCCGCACAAGCGGGATCCTCGCCCGCGAGCTGCGCGGTGAGGGAGGCGGCAGCGGGCGCGTCGACCGCGCTTTTTTGGGCGGTGTGACGCATCGGGGCGAGATTTGCCGGTTCGACACCGTCGAAGCCCTCTGCCCGCGCATCTATGCCATCATCGACAGTGCGGGGCTGGGAAACGAAATGCTTGAGACCGTCGTGCAGGCGGCACAGGCGAAGCATTTCGACATCATCGCCTGCCCGAATCCAGACCGGCCGCGGGAGCTCCATCACGTATTGATCCCGGAAAAAGGGCTGGCGTTTATCACAACGAACGCGCGCAACCCGTACGACGGGAAGCCCTACCGCCGCCTGCGTCTCGACGCGATGGCGGAGGAGAAACTCACGCGCGCGCAGAAGGCGAAGCTGCGCTTTACGCGCCGCGTGGAGGCGTCGCTTTTAGACGAGGCAGTGGGCGCGCTGTCGAATGCCAAGAAGGCGCACGACGCGCTGGAATCCGCATATCATCCCTGCGTGGATTTCGAGGGGGGCACTGCGCTCGCAGAGAAAGAAATTAAAAGACTATTAAAGCAATAGCGCTTTACAGATTCTTGCTGCCTGAAGGCAGCAATGGGATTCCCTGCGCCGCGCAGGGAATGCGGGAAAGGGGGCCATTCTCTCACGTGAGAGAATGGCCCCCTTGAACCCCCA